>Ga0307487_1003149_pt1 | contig 9950 bp, 13 predicted proteins | sample CBIW12metaG_FD_203665 | JGI IMG/M metagenome (GOLD analysis project Ga0307487, IMG submission 203665) | Sea-ice brine microbial communities from Beaufort Sea near Barrow, Alaska, United States - CBIW 1.2 | ecosystem: Environmental > Aquatic > Marine > Coastal | place: USA: Alaska | collected... | reverse complement strand
CTCCCGCCTTCTGGCTGCGCACGTAAACGTTGCAGTCATCGGCGTATCGGGCAAAACAGTGCCCTCGGCGTTCCAGCTCCCGATCCACTTCATCCAGCAGCACGTTGGCCAGCAGCGGCGATAGGGGACCGCCTTATGTACATCTACTCGTTATGCAAAGTATTGCGCTGGAGAGCAGCAGGTAGCTGTATTCTCGTCCGATTGACATTCGACGCTGGCTAACGGCACCTTTAATGAGTCCGGAGGGGCGGGCGTTGACAAGGCAGAGGGTGGTTCGACAAAAATGCCCCCACAATGAGGCGATTGACCTCATTATCGACGCATTACAGAAACAATATCCCTTTCATTTTGATTTGGTTCACATCAAAACGTGGTGGAAAGTCGGTGGTTTTTACCCATTTATAACGATGATACCCAAAGATGAACTGGCTGATCTGGACACAGACGCTAAGGTAAAGCGCGAAAAAACCGCCTTCGTCATCATGGCGCTGTTAACAGAAGAATGCGAGGGATCGCTGTACGACCTCACAACTGAACAACTGAACAACTGAAATCGATCAGTGACGTTGCCAACCAATTCGTTCAGGATTTTACCGATCCTTACCAGACAACGTGCCCAAACCACTATATCCGGGCAATTATTCGTGATCAGTTAAAACAACTCGATTAACTGTCCGGATTCTCTTTCGCTGCGAGCGGTATTTCAAATTTACTGATTAGGGCCCTCAAAAAATCAAGGTCTGATGTCAGTTTTGCGTTGTCGGATAAAAGCCGCCTGCGGTCTGATACTACCGCGACCAGCTCCCGCTCCAATGCCTGAAACTCGACTTGACACTTTTGGGCCTGGGCGTCTTTTTCTTGCATTAAGGCGCTGCACTGAGCTGAAAGTTTTTGGTTTTCTTCGCCAAGTCTGCACTGTTCATTCTGAAGCAATTCAATCTTGGTTTCAGCGTTCTGAATTGCGATTCGATGATCGCCAGTGAGCTTGGCCACTTCTGTTTGCAGTTTGTGATTCTCAAACACGGTGAGATCGTTGTTCTGTGAAAGTTCACGAAGCTTTTCGGTAACGGATGCAACCGCTGCTTTATGTTCGTCGATGGCCTTATGGTGATCCTCGCGTATCGTGCGAACGACTTTCCGGTGTTCAGAGAGGGTAGACTGAAATTCGCTCTGAGCTTCGACGTTTTTTTCTTTTAGGTATGCGATTTGGTCAGACTGCACCTCTAACTGTTTTGCCTGTCCCTTATGCGCCGCATCCAATCGGGCGACTTTCACTTCCAACAACTGTTTCTCCGACCTAAGCCAGTCACCGTCGACTGTTGCTTGGCTCAATCTTTTTTCTTGTATTTTCAGCTGCGACTGTTTTTTTTCAAGACGGCTTTCCAGGTCAGCCAGAGCCACATCTCTCTCATGGATGTCGTTTCTGAGCTGTTCGGTCTCAATACGAATGCGCTCGTCGGTTTGTTCTTCCAATTCCAGAGCCGCTGGACGCAACAAGAGCGCAAGCCTGGAAGTCAGCGGGTCGTCGGTTTCATAAACAACGTCAACACCCAACGCTTTCAAATAGTAGGCAATTTTGGCAATCGAGCCTTTGCTCAAGAGCTTCCGGACCTGATAAGGGTTGATGGGCTTGCCGTTTTCCTCAAGGGCTGTCACGGCCGCCCGTACGTCTTCCTGTGTAATGCTTGCTGGCCTTGCCATTTTGTCACCTGAATGCGGTTTGTTGACCGTCATTATAACTGTGTTACGAAACAAAAGAAAAGAAACACGAAACAATAAAAATAGTAATTTACGGAAACTTTATAAGATTCGATAATAGTTGATTATCGAATCTTGATATAAAATACTGAGGGTAGGGCGGCTGCCCCTTGGCGATTTTGGGGAATTAGGTCGAAACCCTGGTGGAATCACCGAGACCAAAAAGCTCACCACAAATGGGTAACGTCAAAGGTAAGCAAAGATCGAATTAGCGGAAGATCCCAGATAGAAGGATGTCTGAACAATGAACAAATCACAGTACCGGGTGGAAATAGTTACCGACCTATTCGTACCAATTCGTGATCTTGATGCACCGGATTGTCCGTCCGTGACGAACGATGCGGATCGCGTTGTTTCCGAACTGCAGGACAGCGTTGCCGATCTAACGCACCGTCGCGTTTTTTACCAAGATTTAGCGAGGGTGGTCGATGAACTTTTGCATAAACGAGGCCTGTTCAAAGGCTTTGCTGCTTGCTCAAAAGGTCAACGAGAAATGCTGATGGAATACTTGCTTTAGCGGTTGATCTGCTCACCTCACGCTTCAGGGGTTGCGGGTACCCAAACTCACGATACGCTGTTAGTAACAGCCAGCACGGGAGAACAAACAGATGTTACTTAACGAATTCAAAAACGGTCTTGAAGAGCACGCTTGTCAGATCCAAGCGTGCATCGACTCATCCCAACTGCACATCCGACACGAACCGGAGTTGAGTTACACGGTGGGGTTCGCAACATTGGGGCTGCCAGAATTGGTGATTACCAGCATGCCTTTGGCGCAAGCCGATGAACTGTTGCGAACGCTTTGGACAGCCGCTCGTTTGTGTGACATCACCGGTAGAAATTGGGAATGTCTCGGAAAGACCCTGACGCCTAGCCCGGTGTTTAAGCCATTAGCGGATAACGAACGACGGATAATTTTTTGCGATGCAAGAACGTATTACGGCCACTGGGATTTCAAAGCGAATGTGGTGTCTTTGGCTGCCAGGAGCGTTTGAAAAAGTGAAAACCAACGACATAACGGATCTGGCCCAGTATCGACAAACCAAGACCGCTCTAATGTCCACGATGGATGCAGTGATGGCAGCAAGCTGGGTATCGGCCGCAAAGTTCTGGAACGCTCATTCGGAAGTGACCGTTTACTTATGCGACTGTGCCAACGAAACGGTTCTGGTTTTTTCGTGCAAGCGCTTAGATTTGGCGCAGCTGCAAACCGGGCTTGAAGTGTGGGAGCACTTGGTACGTTCATTTGATGTCGTTGCCGATCCGTCCATGACGTTTGACGAAGTGCATGTGAGCCAAACCGCTGATCTGGTGTTACATGCGTTGGCCGGAACTGAAACTTTGGTGTTACCTGGTCAGAAACAAACACCGCCATCAGAAAGCCGCCAACATTACGTTGTGTTGATCGATCGCACGCATTTCAATGGCCCGGTGGGTGTGCAGAAGGTAGCTGATCCCGCTTATCTGCTGAGGCCTATGCAAATCGAAGCGGTTACTCAGGAAATACTTGTGGATGCGGCTAACCAGTCATGACTGACAAAGACCTTCATCACCAAATTAACGAAGTTATCGCCGAAGCCGATTTGATCGGTTACCGCGACAACGCCAGTGAGAAGCTGGACCAATACCTAAAAGCTGCCGTCAGTGAAAACACCAAGCTGGCGACGGTGAAAGCGGTGAAGCATTATAGAAAAGTCTATCGTGGACCCTTGCCCTGTACGGATAGGGACATGGCGCTGTACTTGTCACACTTTGCCGGCGAGTTAAAAATCTCGACACTGGAACAACGCAGAAGCCTGATTGGGAAGTGGCACGAACGAGAATATGGCACGAATCCGAACAATTCGGATCTTGTCTCACAGACCATGCGGGGGATCAGGGCGACTCATAACAGCGCGCGCAAGCAAGCCAAGGCCATGCCTGTGACAATTCTCAATCGCCTGGTCAGCGCTTTAAATATCCGACGCGAATCGCTGCGGGAAAAAAGCGATAAGCGGTGGGTCCGATATTCCAGAGATATCGCTATGGTGCTGACAGCATTTTGGTTTGGTCTGCGATCATCCGAGCTGGTCAGTATTAAAGTTCGCGATGTAAGCATGAATTGGGATGCCCGTCCGCCCCGGCTGGATCTTTACATTCCTAAGTCCAAGGGAGACAGGCAAGCGAGGGGCCGAAGTGTGGGGATGGAGGAATTAACCAATTTGTGCCCAATGCACGCGATCCGCGAATGGCTTGAAGATAGAAGCAATGGTGTAGATGTGAAGTCCAGGGAAGAAAATGACGATTATCTGTTCAGCAAAATCGACCGATGGGGCGCGGTCTGGTCAGAACCTTTGCACGCGAATTCAATCAACAAGTTGCTCAAGCGGTTGCTAGAAGATTCAGGTGTGGGTGTTGAAGAATACAGCAGCCACTCACTGCGCCGTGGCATTGCGAATTGGGCCATAGACAGCGGCGCCAGTTTGAACGAACTGATGGACTGGGTAGGATGGTCAGACCTTCGTTCAGCAAAACGTTATGTAGACGAAAAAGGCTCGCTACCGAATCGTTTGATGGATCGAATGGAGAATGATCGTTCCGGTCACAACTCATTGGATGGCGGAACGTCAATAATCGAGCCTCTTTAATCGGGGCGCTTTTCCAGTTCAACGTGTTTTCAGACTCAGGGTTAAAACGCCCGATTTTTTAGAGAAATCAAGCTGTCCCAGCACACTCATACCCAGCAACACTGTGTCAGAGTTCATATCAGGCATGATGGTGCCGGGGACATTATTGAACGTGAAATTGCCCAAACGTAATTCACCAATGGTGGTGTCCCAGGCTTTGCCGAGTCCGGCTAAGACCTGCTTGTTGGGCGAAGGATTCTGAAACTGCCACGGTTGTGGCACCGGTATCCAAAATGAAGGTGACGTTTTGGTTGTTGATGGTACCGATGGCCAGATAATGGCCCTGGCGGTTGGCCTGAAGTTCAATTTCAGTAGCGCTGCCGCGCATGTGACTGACCAGAAGCTGGTTGGTCTTGCGGGAATCCCAATGATTGAACAAATAAGTCGTAACGATGAGCAACACAACCCAAAAACCGGCAAAGTACAGAAGGTATCGGGTTTCTGGTCTTAAAAGGCCGCGTTTGCTCATGTCATTCCTTGTAAGAGTCGTCCGTCAAACTGGCCAGCCCGATGGAAACTTACACTGAGCACTCCGAGCCAATAAACCACAACCCGATTTTTTCTGACCGAAATGTGCCTGTGTCGTCCAATACGGGCGCAACTGCGCTAGTGAGTTTCCGGATTCTGGTGATGGACGATAACGAGATCTATCTGGGACATCTGCGACAAGTGCTGCAACCAAACGTCTTGAGTTGTGCTCACATCGAGCTTGTGACCAGCAATAACCCTGTCACGATCATGGACTTGATCGAAGAGCAGCGTTTTGATGTTCTGCTCATGGATTTTTACCTGCCCCGGCTTGATGGTTTGGCGTTTCTCGAATGGCTGGCCACAGGTGAGCATGTCAAGGGCGTACCGAAAATTGTTTTTACTGACGATCCGGGGGATTCCTCAAAAAGTGCGCACAGATATTACCAGAAAAAACGCACAAGTTGTGTTCAAGCACGGCGATCCCTCCAACGTAAAAGCGTTGGTTTGCGATGTGCTGCGAATCAAACAGCATCAAACGCGGTCTATTCTAAAAGTCAGCTGACTATCAAGGGCCGTAAAGGACACTTAAAATCTGGACTACTATACCAGATACGCTTTATAGGCCCGCAACCTCCCGGACCGCGCCACCGAGTTCCATTCAGGCAAAAGTGTAGACTGCCTTTTTAGGCGCTTTCGCACAGCGTTATCGTGCGCAGGTTATTCGAGGCTATGAAAAGTTATGCTAGGAAAAAACAGGTGCGATTAAGCGGCGAATGGGGATGTAGCAGGATTGCACCCTATTTAGTGGTTAGTGTGGTAGGCGTATCTGGTATAAAAAATCATATTTCATATAGAGTGTTCACGATTAACTTCCACGCACATGGGCTGGAACCAATGAGTATCGGGTGCCCTGTGGCCATGCTGACCAGCGGCCACGATAGTAGCGCTCGGCTACCAGGCGGCGAACGTGGGAGCGAACAACGTGTACAGCCCGGTCTTGCAGAGACTTGGGGGGGTGCGATGAGCACCTTCAGATCGTAGTGGACTCCACGATCCAGCTTGGGCAAACCGATTCTGGTTTGTTGTGATGATGCAGGCTGGACATTCTCTAACGACAAATATATGCCCAGCGATAACACTAATCGAACAGCGTCGGCGAGATCGCCTTTTTCGCTCTCAGCTATCTCGGCCTGAAAAGAACGGTTGATAATTATCTGATATGATATGTCAGATATTAAAAGAAAAATCACACGATTAAGCCACCGTGATGGACGCCAAATAAGAGGGCCGCCTGCATGAACCACACGGATGACAACGATGTTTTTGTGCCTGGTGAGCTGATCGGCAAGCTCTCTGAGGCTTACCAGGCGTTGCTGGAACGATCCCTTGCGTGGCGGGACATCTCCGATGCCGATCATCACGCGGGTTACGAGGTGTTTGTGCCAACTTTCGATACCGATGATACTCAACGACGGTCTTTGGCTGCGCGGCAGCAAGCGGTCACCGAATCCACGGGGTTGACCATTGATGACGCTTTGGATCGAGAGTTCGGCGCTGGGTTGATCTGCGCTTCAAAGGCCGTTGTGTCTGCCGTGGACGCTATGAATAAAGCCAAATCAGACTTCAAAGATACCGTGATGGAAATACGCGCCCTCGCCTCTGGTCAGCCGTCTGTGTCACGGGATAAATATCTGAAGAAAGCGATGAAAAGCGCAGGTATTCAAACCTTGCACCTTCGGGAATGTTATCGACACATTCGGATAATGCCACCTAATCTAGAAGTGTTTGCGTGGACATGGGCAACCAGTCATGCGCGAATTCAAAAGCTCAGTTTTGATGGCGCCGTGAAGCTGGCTGAAGGCTTGCGGGATCGTGACGAAATGCTCGCAGACATGGCCATCGATATTCTCCACAAAAGATGCTCACCGGACGAAATACTGGCCCGTCGTGTACCACTACCGAATCAGATGCGGGCGAATTATGCGTATCGAGAAGACGGCGAGCTGATTCGTAACAGCTGCCCCTTGTCCGGCGTGGTCATTGCTCAACAAAAAACGCTGCCCAGACTGGTTTGGCGACCCAATCCGGTGTGGTCAGACTCCCAACCTGCACGGCTTCCCCGCGAGTCGATTATGGAAAAAGACCCGCTGATTGAAGTCCTGGCTTTATACCGGTACGTCCACCATGACCGTTGATCACCCTGCCCTTCAAGCGAAAGTACGTTGTTACGGCGCACGCGCTGCACTGACGGCGGAGGCGACCTCTATAACCCGCGATGGACAGTCGCCGATTGCCGCGTTGAACCTGGATGTCGCTCAAAGACAGGGCGAACACGTTCAATGGGACAAGAAAATTACGTTGCAGCTGGGCGAAACAGAACTGCCTTTATTTGCTGCTCTGTGCCTCGGTTTGCTTCCAAAGGTTCATTTCAAGCGGCCCACCAAAGGCATCGTGATTGAGCGACAACCGAACAAACTGTTTGTGTCTGCCACTCAAGGACAAGGTACTGCTTATGCACTGCCCATACCGATGGCTCAGTCGTTTCAGCTGAGTGCGCTGGCCCTGGCACAGCTGAAGAAACAGGTGTCCGGTGTGGACGAAGCCTTTCTTTTGGCTGCGCTACGCGGCGCTGCCGCACTGTACAGTCACTCATAAATTCCAAATTGTAGTGGCCAAGTGCTTTCTGGTTTCACTGTTAACTGTAAACTGATGGGGGTTATGTGAAAGAGCAAGGTGCAAAAGTTGTCATCACAACGCAAATCTTTGGCTCAATCGGCCCTTGGCAATCGTTCGCGAGGATTTGATCGTTGAGTGTGACTTATTATGGCAGTGGTGATCACCCAAGCGGCTTTGTTGGATTTCGTGCTGTTCGGTCTTGGAATCACGGAAAAGATTACCGTCAGTGTTATTTCTCGACATCTGCGGCTAAATCCCAGTCCGACAGTGATGTGTACTTCCGGTATCAGAAATTGCGGGCTGAACATCAGGATGCCTGTTGGGCTGTTGAGAGCCTGGAGCACCAGTATCAACGGTTTGTCACGATGACTAACCCGACAACCAAACCCGAGCGTGGGTTGGGCGTTCACGGTATCACCGCCATGTTCGCCCGTTGGCACGGTGGAAAGTGGGAGCCCTGCTTTTCTGTTTCACGCCCTGGTAAACCTCAGAAGCGTTTTTTCTTCCGACACCATCCTTTCACCAAGGCGTGGGAGTTGGCCGTCGATCATTGGGCGCAAGAGAACGGTATCAGGGAGGTGGATCGCGAACGGGTTTTGAACTCCCCGCCGGAGCCGTCTCAGTTTAAACGCTTACGACGGCAAATAAACGACATTGAGGGCTCTAGCGTGCCTGTGGAAGCTCTTCGGTCTGTATTTCAAGAACAGAGGGACTTGATTGATGCTACGCAAGCTGCAGAGAAAATCCGCTCGTTAAAATTGGCGGACTCCCCTAGTTCTAACGCATCACTGGTCAGCACTGAAAGGGAAATATTGGAATGGTTTGAACTTGCGATGGAAGGGGCAGGCTAATTGGGCCGACAAAATTCCACGCATTGACTCATTAATAAACTAACTAACTGAATGCCGTTGACTCACCTAAAATCAAACTACCGTCTGTAATTTTGGGGTGAGTAATGGAACAGATAATGAGCCTCTCAGCTCGGCGAGTCAAGTTGACGAATCTCATTCAGAACCGGGGGGTTCTGAGCATTGATCCATACATCTAAATCAACAGCATCCATCACGTCACCCTCACTGCGGATATGTGATCTGGATGCGATTATGATCCACATCGAGAACAACCAATGCGCGACCGCCAGCCTGATACGAAGCGTCAACCAGGAACTCGGCTAAAGGCTTCGTCGCGCGATTCACAGAAACGGTAACGGGAATGACCGGCGCATTACCCAAGATCTGTGGCTCGTCATATCCAACCAGACAAGCCACGCAAGAAAGGCTGCAGCTCTCCGTAGAAGTCCTCTTTCAAGACAGTCTCTTTATGCCAGACAACCGGGAAGTCGTTCAGATCGTAATCCAGTTCGCTACCCATGCCAGATGCAGCCACGCGAGCGGACTCAGCGTAACTCAACGTGCGATAGGAATTGCTGATCTCGTTTGCAGCCTCAGAGAGCTTAACGATTGCCGGATCAACGTCTAAATTGACCTGCTGTGGGGTTGCACAGCCCTGCAACAAAAATCCGGCCGCAGCGACTGCCAGAAGAGTTTTTGCGCCTGTTTTCATTGTCCACATTCATCGAACGAGTTAATTGATTAATGTAGGTCATACTACCATAGAGAAGATTGCACTCTGCTCTGAGGCGGCTAAAAGTACACCAATGTTTACGGCCAAAGGGTTCGCAGCAGAGCCCCGGCTGATTTGTTGAGCCCGCACAAAGAGTTACGACTACCGCACCCGCAAAACACGTAATGAAACTGGGTGGTAACGCCTCAAAATACCGCTTTAAAAACACTCCAACCGCAGTTGTTGCCGGTTTAACAGGCATTGTTGCCGATTCAACAACACTCCAACCGCAGTTGTTGCCGGTTCAACAGGCATTGTTGCCGATTCAACAACACTCCAACCGCAGTTGTTGCCGATTCAACAGGCATTGTTGCCGATTCAACAACACTCCAACCGCAGTTGTTGCCGATTCAACAGGCATTGTTGCCGATTCAACAACACTCCAACCGCAGTTGTTGCCGATTCAATAACACTCCAACCGCAGTTGTTGCCGATTCAACAGGCATTGTTGCCAGCTTTCGTGTCATTCGGTGCTTCTTTTTCAGCGAAACTACCAGGTAGCGAACTGAATTTTGATGGCAGATTCAATCTAAAATGTGAGCGCATTGAGACCTCAAAACTGCACTGATACTATTAGTCTATGGTAATCTATACGATATCAACAACACTGATCCGGTCACTAGATCTTAAGTAGTAAAAATGTATTAAAAACCTGTAGTACGTCTATAAAGTATTAGGGGTAAAGACTAATCAAGATAGCGGGGACTGAGAACGCCTCGAAGCAAGGAGATTGACCGCCAGCCAGTCATCACGAAC
>Ga0307487_1003145_pt1 | contig 9955 bp, 9 predicted proteins | sample CBIW12metaG_FD_203665 | JGI IMG/M metagenome (GOLD analysis project Ga0307487, IMG submission 203665) | Sea-ice brine microbial communities from Beaufort Sea near Barrow, Alaska, United States - CBIW 1.2 | ecosystem: Environmental > Aquatic > Marine > Coastal | place: USA: Alaska | collected... | reverse complement strand
GGGAGAGCCTGCTTGACAACTACGAGGTCATGATCGCGGAGGTTCCCGACGCCGAACCCGCCAAGCGCGTGGAGGTCGCGGCGTTCTGCTGGCAGGTGATGGGCCAGGCCGACTTCAGCCGCACCGACGCCGTCATCGGCCTCGGCGGCGGTGCCGTCACCGACCTCGCCGGTTTCGTAGCAGCCACCTGGCTGCGCGGTGTGAAACTCGTGCAGATTCCCACAAGCGTGCTCGGCATGGTCGATGCGGCCGTCGGCGGCAAGAACGGCCTCAACACCGCCGAGGGCAAAAACCTCGTCGGCACCTTCTACGCGCCCGCCGCCGTTTTGTGCGATCTCGACCTGCTCGATGCGCTGCCACGCAACGAGGTCCTGGCCGGATTCGCCGAAATCGTCAAGGCCGGTTTCATCCAGGTTCCCGAAATTCTCGACATCATCGAAGCGGATGTTGACCGGGCGACCGACCCGACCACCCCTGAATTTCGCCGGCTGATTGAGCTGTCGATCGCGATGAAGGCACGCATCGTGGGGGAGGACTTCAAAGAGGCCGGCCTCCGCGAGATCCTCAATTACGGCCACACCCTTGGCCATGCGGTCGAGCACGCTGAACGCTACGGCTGGCGGCACGGCGCGGCGGTCGCGGTCGGCATGATGTTTGCTGCGGAACTCGCTGCCCTCAGCGGTCGGCTCTCGGTCGAGGTCGTCGACCGGCACCGCAACATTCTGGAATCACTGACCCTGCCGACGGGCTACCCGACGGGACGCTGGCCCACCCTGCTCGCCACGATGCAGCGGGATAAGAAGACTCGCAGCGGCATGCTGCGTTTCGTCGTGCTCGACGATGTCGGCAAGCCCACCATCCTCGAGGGACCGGACGCATCCTTGCTGTTCAGCGCGTACCAGGCCATCGGTCAGTAGTCGTTAGGTCGGAACTGTCACGCTCGTGGTCAGGTCGTGGGGACGGGCGGGGCTGAGGAATCCGCTTCGATCTGCTCGGCGCCGGCCGAAGGGCTGAACGGGCTCATTGTGGTCATGAGCTCAGAGCGGATGAGGAAGCGCACGCCGCGTGGTGCTTCGGCGCTGAAGCCACTGCCGCGGCCCGGCACAACATCGACCGTCAGGAAGGTGTGGCTCCAGTAATTGAACTGCTCGGCCGACATCCAGAAATCTAACGGTTGGCTGGGGGCATTGGCCGGGGCGAGGTCGAACTGGCCGAGACGCACGTCCTGATCAGACGTGACGAACTCGCCGGCCATGAACAGCATCGGGGAACTGCCGTCACAGCAGCCGCCGGACTGATGGAACATGAGCGGTCCGTGCTCCTCCCACAGGCTGCGGAGCAGATCGACAGCGGTCGGGGTGAGCTCGACGCGGGGAACGGTTTCGCCGGGGATCGTGACCGACGCGGTGATCGTGGGAGTCGACATTGACAGACCTTTCTGGCGGAAAACAGGTACGACTGGGTGAAAGAAGATCGGCTGCCTACGACGTTACGTCGTAGGCAGCCTCTGGGCCAGACCTGCGCGAGAACTTCACCTGTCCGCGTGCTGCCGGCGTCAGATCTGGCGACCCTGTGGTTTAGAAGAAGCCGAGCTTGTTCTCGGAGTAGGACACGAGCAGGTTCTTGGTCTGCTGGTAATGACCGAGCGCGAGCTTGTTGTTTTCGCGCCCGATGCCGGAGCTCTTGTAACCGCCGAAGGCAGCGCCGGCCGGGTAGGCGTGGTAATTGTTGACCCACACGCGGCCGGCCTGGATGTCGCGGCCGGCGCGGTAGGCGATGTTGCCGTTGCGTGACCAGACACCGGCGCCGAGGCCGTAGATGGTGTCGTTGGCGATGGAGATGGCGTCGTCGTAGTCGGTGAAGCTCGTAACGGCGAGGACCGGTCCGAAGATTTCCTCCTGGAACAGGCGCATTCTGTTGTGTCCCTCGAAAATGGTCGGCTGCACGTAGTAGCCGTCGGTGAGGTCACCGCCCAGGTCGGCGCGTTCACCGCCGAGGGCCAGTTTGGCGCCCTCTTTGGTGCCGATGTCGATGTAGGAGAGGATCTTCTCGAGCTGGTCGTTGCTGGCCTGTGCGCCCATCTGGGTGTCGGTGTCGAGGGGGTTGCCCTGGATGATCTTCTTGGCGCGGGCGACCGCGTCTCCGAGGAAGCTGTCGTAGATCGGTTTCTGCAGCAGTGCCCGGCTCGGTGCCGTGCAGACTTCGCCCTGGTTGAAAGCGAACAGCACGAATCCTTCCTGGGCTTTGTCGTAGAAGGCGTCGTTTTCCTGGGCGACATCGCTGAAGAAGATGTTTGGGCTCTTGCCGCCGAGTTCTACCGTCGACGGGATGATGTTGGCCGAGGCGTACTGCAGAATGAGGCGGCCGGTCGTGGTCTCACCGGTGAACGCGATCTTGCGGATGCGGTTGCTCGAGGCGAGCGGCTTGCCGGCCTCCAGGCCGAAACCGTTGACGACGTTGACCACGCCGGGGGGAAGAATATCGCCGATGAGTTCCATCAGCACGAGGATGGACACTGGGGTCTGCTCGGCCGGTTTGAGCACGATCGCGTTGCCGGCGGCGAGGGCCGGGGCGAGCTTCCAGACGGCCATCAGAATGGGAAAGTTCCAGGGGATGATCTGACCGACGACGCCGAGTGGCTCGTGGAACTGGTACGAGACGGTGTCACCGTCGAGCTGGGCGTGGTCACCGTCCTGGGCGCGGATAGCCGAGGCGAAGTAGCGGAAGTGATCGGCGGCCAGCGGAATATCGGCATTGAGGGTTTCGCGAACGGCCTTGCCGTTGTCCCACGTTTCGGCGACGGCGAGCATCTCAACGTTGGCGTCGATCACGTCGGCGATTTTGTTGAGTATGGCAGCGCGCTCGGTGGAGCTGGTTTTGCCCCAGGCAGGGGCAGCCTTGTGTGCGGCGTCGAGGGCAAGGTCGATGTCCTGGGCGGTGCCGCGGGCGACCTCGGCGAAGGGCTTGCCGGTGACGGGGGTGATGTCCTCGAAGTACTGGCCCTTGACGGGGGCGACCCACTCGCCGCCGATCCAGTTCTCGTACCGAGACTTGAAGGAAACCTTGGAGCCGGGTGTTCCGGGGGCTGCATAGACGGTCATGTCACTCCTATTTCGACGACGGTGTCGGGCTCGCAGTGCTGCGGCCTGCACCCACTCTAGGAACGCGTAGGTTGCAGAAAGTTGCGGTGGTCTCCGAGCTCCTCTTCGATCCGTCCGAGTTGGGCGACGACCCCAGCACGCTTGGGCGAACGGGCCGGGAGCAACTCCAGGCAGGCCCGCCACACCTCGGTGTCCCAGGTGGCTTCGGCGGTGCGCGCGTAGGCCAGGAGCAAATCGACCGAAGCATCAGCCAGCAGGGCTTCGCGCAAACGGCGGCTGACTTCGCAGCGAATCTCCACGATGCCCGGAGCCGTGGAGGCGGGAAGAACGGTCCCACGGTAGGCGCCGAGGGCGACGCGGTGGGCGCCGCGCTCGAGAAAGGCCAGAACGCGTTGGGCATCGAGTTCGAGTAGTGGTTCCAGTCGATACGGGCGAGACGTGATGGTGAGGGGGGAGGAAAGGAGCGCCAGGGTCTTGCGCACCCGCACCATCTCAGCACGGAGGGTGTCCACCGCTGTGATCTGGTCGGACAACAGGCCGGCCAGTCGCTCGGCGGAGAGTCCTTCGCGGTGCCAGGCCAACAAAGCGAGTATTTCAGCGTGTCGCGGTGACACGTCGACGGTGGTCCCGTTGTAATGCACCTGGCCGTGGTCCGTGCCTAGCACGGTCAAGGAGGCCGGCGCCAGCTGGGACGAACGCGGTGGCACGGACAGGCTCACGCGATGAGCGCGGGGAGCACCAAGCGGACGGTCGAGGCGTTGTATGCGCAACTCGGCCTCCATCGCCGCGACAGCGGCTTCGACGAGTGGAAGAGTTTGCGGCGCGACCGCATCGTCGCCGCCGGTGATATCGATCACGCCGAGAATCTTGCCGGTGTCGGGATCGTGAATGGGCACGGCCGTGCAGCTCCACGGATGCGCGAGGGCACTGAAATGTTCTGCCCGGAGAATCTGAATGCCCCGGTCCAGCGCGAGGGCGGTGCCCGGTGCGCTGGTCCCGACCCGGCCTTCAGACCAGTCGGCGCCCTCGACGAACAGCATCTCCTCGACCTGACGACGCAGCACTCGGTCCCCGTCGATCCAGAGTAACCGTCCGGATTCGTCGCCGATCGCAACGAGCAATCGTGCATCGAAGGCGTGCCGAATGAGCAGGTTGTTCACGACGGGTAACACCGCGGCGAGCGGATGCTGATTGCGCAGGTCCCGCAGTTCGGCATCGGTCAGCCCCCGCTCAGGGGCCACCGTGCCCGGGTCGAGACTGAGGGAGAGCGAACGTTTCCAGGAGTCCTGCACGAGTTTGCGCACACCGGTCTGAAAGACCCGGTCGCTGACGGCGGATTCGTGAGCACGTTCCAGAGCGACCCGTTTCTCGCGGGCGGGACTGGACGGAACAGACGACGTATTCTTCAAGCCGTGTCCCATCAGGGGCTGCCTCCATTAGCAGTTGTCGTGTCAGGCGACCGTGGCCGCCACCGAAATTTCAGTGTAGAGCCACAGCCGCGTCGATCGGTCGGCGTGGCGGGCATTCACAGCCGCCCGGTGAACATCGATGACGCCCGCCCAGCACCGGACTGTTCCTCGTGCACGTTGACGGTGTGACCATACTCAGCCCTGAGTGGCGCGGGCAGTTCGGCCGGGACCGACGACGGCCTAGGCTGAGTGTATGAGTACAGTGCTGGTTCTGAACGGTCCGAACCTCGGGCGCCTCGGCAGCCGGGAGCCCGATGTGTATGGGTCGGCGAACCTGGACGACTTGCGCGCACTGCTGAACGCATCAGCTCGTGACGGGGTGAGCATCGACCTGCGCCAGACCGACGACGAAGCCGAGCTGATCCACTGGCTGTACGAGGCCGTGGATGAGCGGATGCCGGTGATTCTGAACCCGGCAGCGTTCACGCACTACAGCTATGCGCTGCGAGATGCTGCAGCCCTCGTGACGAAAGCCGGCCTGTCGTTGATCGAGGTGCACATTTCCAACCCGCACGCCCGTGAGACGTTTCGCCACACGAGCGTCGTGAGCGCCATCGCGACGGGTGTTATCGCCGGTCTCGGCTTCGACTCCTACCGGCTGGCCCTGGACTTCATCACAGCCCCGTGAGTGACCAACGTGGTCTTGCCTTTGGCGACTGAGGCTTGGGCACGTAGACTCGATAAGGTGCCATTTGCACCCGCGCTCCTTATCAATTGAACGGAACACCCCTCCCATGGCTTCTACCGCTGATATCAGAAACGGCGTCGTACTCAATATGGATGGCCAGCTTTGGGCCGTCGTCGAGTTTCAGCACGTCAAGCCGGGCAAGGGCGGCGCCTTCGTTCGCACCAAAATGAAGAACGTCGTCTCGGGCAAGACCGTCGACCGCACGTTCAACGCCGGCGCCAAGATCGAGACCGAAAACGTCGATCGTCGCGACTTCCAGTACCTCTACAACGACGGCGATGCCTACATTTTCATGGATGTCGCCGACTACGACCAGATCACAGTGTCCGCCGCCGTCGTCGGAGATGCGAGCAATTTCATGCTCGAAAACCAGGCCGTGACCGTGGCGTTGCACAACGGCAACCCGCTGTATGTCGAACTGCCGGCATCCGTCATTCTGGAAATCACCTACACCGAGCCGGGTCTGCAGGGCGACCGTTCCACCGGCGGCACCAAGCCGGCCACAGTGGAGACCGGCTATCAGATTCAGGTCCCGCTGTTCCTGGAACAGGGCACCAAGGTCAAGGTCGACACCCGCACCGGCGACTACCTCGGTCGCGTCAACTAGTGAGCGCACGTACCAAGGCTCGCAAACGCGCCATCGACATTCTGTATGCCGCCGATGTACGTCAGGTCAGCATTCCGGAGTCGCTCGCGACCGAGGCCGAGCGCGCCGCGAGCGAGCCGGCACGGCTGGCATCCTGGCTGTATGCGCGTGAACTCGTCGACGGCGTTGTGGATCACCGTGAGGAGATCGACGAACTGATCGAGACGTACTCACAGGGCTGGTCGCTGGCCCGCATGCCCAACATCGATCGCGCCATTCTGCGCATTGGCATCTGGGAAATCCTGTACAACGACGCGGTTCCCCACGCCGTAGCGATCGATGAAGCCGTCGAAGCGGCAAAAATTCTATCGACCGATGACTCGGCCGGCTTCGTCAACGGACTGCTCGGCAAGATCGCCCAAACGGCTCCGTCAGCCTGACCACCTGGCGGCATGATCGCCTGACCGGCGGGCTCCGCTCGTGTTGAGCTCGCCGCGAAAGAACCGAAGGACACGCAGATGGACAACACCGGACCCGACGGCCCCCGCGATCAGCCGGACCAGCCCAATCCGTATGCGTCGGCGCCGATGGCTGCGCCGCCCGCTTCATTTGAGACTGTACCCAAAACCAACACCCTGGCCATCGTGTCGTTCGTGTCGTCGTTCTTCATCGGCCTTGTCGGCATTGTCACCGGCCACATCGCGCTCGCGCAGATTCGCGCGCGCGGTGAACTTGGTCGTGGTTTCGCCCTGGCCGGTCTCATCATCGGGTATGTGCACACGGCTCTGGTCACCATCCTGGTTGTGTTCGCGATCATCTTCGCATCCGCCTTCGGGGCGTTCGTTCTGAATACAGGGTCCGAGTCTGACTCGTCAGCGCCGGCATCGAACGCACCGCTGCCAACCGGTCAGCTCGGTGCCGCGAACTTCGACGGCGGCTACCTCGAATTCGGCACCGGCGCGGTCATCGTCGACGAATACATCGACCCGATGTGCCCGTTCTGCGGCCAGTTCGAGCAGACCAACGGAGAATTGCTGGTCGCCGGTGTCGACAGCGGCGACATCACCCTCCGGGTGCACTCGCTCACTTTTCTCGACCGGCTCTCCCTGGGCACCAACTATTCCAGCCGTGCTTCCGCTGCGCTGACCTGCCAGGCCACGCTCAACCCCGACAAGACCCTTGAGTTCCTGTCGGCGCTGTTCGCCAATCAGCCCCATGAACAAACCGCCGGATTGAGTGACCGGCAGCTTGCCGACCTCGCGACCGGTGACGTCAGCATCTTCGACTGCGTCGATGCGGGGCAGTTCCAGGACTGGTCGCAGCAGAACACCGAGGCTGCGTTGACCGGGCCGATCGACGGAGCCGAGATCGAGGCCGTGACCGGCACCCCGACCGTGCTGGTTGACGGTGCGCTCTATGCCGGCAGCCTCACCGACCGGGCCGAATTCGCTGCCTTCGTCGCCGCTGCGTTCTAATCGCCCTGCGTTCTACGCAGTCCCGTGCTACGCAGTCGCGTTCCACCCGGCCACGTTCCAGCCTGCGCAGTTGGTGCGCCGGTGGTGCGCCGAGTCGGTGCGCCACCGGCTAAGCTGGACCTCATCAGACATCCTTTAATTATCCGTCCTGTGAGACGGGGAAGGAGGTCGGCATTTGGTGCACACTGTGCTCACTCAAGCTGACATCACCCGCGCGTTGACTCGAATCTCCCACGAGATCCTGGAGTCCAATCGGGGTTCAGACAACCTCGTCATTCTCGGTATCCCCACCCGCGGCGTTATTCTCGCCCGTCGTATCGCTGAAATCATTCAACGCATCGAACCGGGGGCAACAGCGGTACGGGTCGGATCGCTTGACGTCACGCTCTACCGTGACGATCTCGCCCACGGCCGCACTCGCACCCCCTCACGCACCGAGGTGCCCGGCAGCATCAGCGGTGCCACCGTCGTGCTCGTTGACGATGTGCTCTACTCCGGCCGCACCATTCGCAGCGCGCTCGACGCCCTCGGCGACCATGGCCGTCCCACCATCGTGCGTCTGGCCGTACTCGTCGATCGCGGTCACCGCGAGCTGCCGATCCGCGCCGATTTCGTCGGCCGCAACCTGCCGACGGCGACCGACGAACGCATCAACGTGCACCTCGAAGAGATCGACGGCGACGAATTCGTCTCGATCGATGGTGGGAGCAACCGATGAGACATCTCCTCTCCACCAAAGACCTCACCCGCGACGAGGCCATCAACCTGCTCGACATCGCCGAAGACATGGCGGATGTCGCCCAGCGTGAGGTCAAGAAGCTGCCCACCCTGCGCGGCAAGACCGTGGTCAATTTGTTCTTCGAGGACTCCACGCGCACCCGCATTTCGTTTGAGGCGGCGGCGAAGCGACTCAGCGCCGACGTGATCAACTTCAGCGCCAAGGGTTCCAGCGTGTCGAAGGGTGAAAGCCTCAAGGACACCGCGCAGACCCTGGCCGCGATCGGCGCCGACGGAGTCGTCATCCGCCACCCGGCCTCCGGGGCACCTGAGGTTCTCGCGGCGAGCGGATGGATCGACGCCGGCATCATCAACGCCGGCGACGGCACTCATGAGCATCCCACCCAGGCACTGCTCGACGCCTTCACCATTCGTCGCCGACTGCACGGACGCGGCTCACGTGGCCGCGGTCTCGATGGGGTCAGCGTCACGATCGTGGGGGACGTGCTGCACTCCCGAGTCGCACGTTCCAATCTGTGGCTGCTGACCACCCTCGGCGCCGAGGTCACCTTCGTTGCCCCGCCCACGCTGCTACCCAGCGATACGTCGCTCTGGCCGGCCCGATTCAGCTTCGACCTGGATGATGCCATCGATGCCGGTCCCGATGTGGTCATGATGCTGCGCATCCAGACTGAGCGGATGAGCGCCGCATTCTTTCCGAGCAGCCGCGAGTATTCCCGGGTCTGGGGGCTCGACGACGCGCGATTCCGTCGGCTCGGTCCGGCTAGCATTGTTATGCACCCTGGCCCGATGAATCGTGGCCTGGAGATCTCTTCGGCGGCGGCCGACTCCGCTAATTCGACCGTGGTCGAACAGGTCGCCAATGGTGTCTCCGTGCGGATGGCCGCACTCTACTTGCTCTTATCCGGTGATCGGAAGGAATCGAACAATGTCGATTGACGGATTGCAGCAACACCAGCTGCACGAACCCTGGCTCATCCGAGGCGCGACCCTGCCGGACGGCACGGGCACTGACATCCGGCTGGACGGCGCGCGCATCACCGAGCTGGGGGTCGGCCTGTCGCAGAGCGGTGCGAGGGTGATCGATGCCGACGGTCTCATCGCGCTGCCCGGCCTCGTCGACCTGCACACCCACCTGCGCGAACCCGGCTACGAGCACAGTGAAACTGTGCTGAGCGGCAGCCGTGCGGCAGCTCGCGGCGGCTTCACGAGCGTGTTCGCGATGGCCAACACCCTGCCGGCGCAAGACACCGCCGGGGTGGTCGAGCAGGTGCTCGCCCTCGGCGAAAGCGCCGGCTATGTCGATGTGCAGCCGATCGGCGCCGTCACCGTGGGCCTGGCGGGCAAACAACTCGCCGAGCTGGGTGCCATGGCCTCGAGCCGCGCTCGCGTACGTGTCTTCTCGGACGACGGGTTTTGCGTCTCGGATCCGCTCCTCATGCGCCGCGCTCTCGAATACGTCAAGGCCTTCGACGGCGTCATCGCGCAACACTCGCAGGAGCCGCGCCTCACCGAAAAGGCCCAGATGAACGAGGGCGCACTCTCGGGCGAACTCGGACTCGTCGGCTGGCCGGCCGTCGCCGAGGAATCGATCATCGCCAGGGACGTGCTGCTGGCCGAACACGTCGGGTCACGCCTGCACGTCTGCCACGTCTCCACGGCCGGCTCGGTGGACGTGATCCGTTGGGCCAAGGCCCGCAGCATCAACGTGACCGCCGAGGTCACCCCGCACCACCTTCTCCTGACCGAAGACCTCGTGCGAGGCTACGATGCCCGCTTCAAGGTGAACCCGCCGCTGCGCAGCCGGGAAGACGTCGAGGCGCTCCGTGCCGGACTCGCCGACGGCACGATCGACATCGTCGCGACCGACCATGCCCCGCACCCCGCCGAGAGTAAAG
>Ga0307487_1003143_pt1 | contig 9958 bp, 11 predicted proteins | sample CBIW12metaG_FD_203665 | JGI IMG/M metagenome (GOLD analysis project Ga0307487, IMG submission 203665) | Sea-ice brine microbial communities from Beaufort Sea near Barrow, Alaska, United States - CBIW 1.2 | ecosystem: Environmental > Aquatic > Marine > Coastal | place: USA: Alaska | collected... | reverse complement strand
TCATTGAAGACGGCAGCATAGAGTTCTGGCCCGGGCCAAACCTCAGCCACGCCTACGCCATCCCAATCCAGATCATCGTTACCGACTACGCCGGCAATGTTGACGACCTAATCCTGCCCATACTGTCGTGGCTCAAAGTGCGCGAGCCTGGCCATGACCCTATGAACACCATTCGCTTTGAAGCCGAGCTGCTGAACAATAACAGCTACGACATAGCGATCACCGTTAACGTAACCGAGCGAGTAATCGTAAAGGCCACTGAATCGGGCCTGGACGTGGAACACGTGTTGCCCGAAGCGCCTATGGAAATGGGCGCCACCGAATGGGAAATCATAATGGATCTGCATCACTTTAAAGAGGATGTAGATTTCGATGACTGACGACATCGATGCGCTGTCCGGCTGGGCCGAGCCGCTGCTAAGAAAAATGCAGCCCGCTGAACGCCGAAAGCTGATGAAATCCATAGCCCGGGAGCTGCGCAAATCCAACCAGGAGCGCATGAAAAAGCAGGAAGGCCCTAACGGTGAAAGCTGGGAAACACGAAAAAGCCGTATTGGCGGCAAGTCGGGAGGCATACGGAAAAAAGCGATGTTCACCAAAATCCGCACATCCAAATTTCTGCGGATTAATACCTCGCCAGACGCTGCCGGACTGTTGTTCAGTGGCGCAGTAGGGCGTATTGCCCGAACTCACCATTACGGGCTCCGAGCGAAAGTCGACAAGAACGGCCCAGAATACGATTACCCATCCCGCCCATTGCTAGGCACCAGCCGCCAAGACCTGGACATGATCGCCGAGAAGATCCTGGAGCACGTCACGCTTTGATTTGAAGTTGTCGCATTACCGGCTGACAACTGGCGCGCCTATTGTTGTGTAGTGCCCCAGCACAAACTGTCCGCATGGACAAAACCACCGAAGCAATCCGCCTGATTAACAACATCGTCCGCATCGGCACCATCGACGAAGTGGACGTTGACCGCGCGCGGGCGAAGGTAAAAGCGGGCGATAACGTCACTGGCTGGCAGCCGTGGATATCCGCAAGAACAGGCAGCACCCAGGAATGGAACCCGCCAACGTTCGGCGAACAAGTCATTTTGCTATCACCAGCCGGCGATCTGGCCCAGGCCATCATCATTACCGGCCTTTACACCCAGAACGCACCGTCTAAAAGCGCTGACGAGCACAAGCGGGTCTATCCGGACGGCGCAACGATCACTTACGACCACGTAAAAAAAGAACTGATCGCTACATTCCCTGGGAAAGTGAATATCAACGTCAGCGGTGATGCCACCATAAATATCGGCGGCAATGCTACGACTGCCGTGGGCGGCGTGTGCAAAGTAAATGCCGCAAAGATCCACCACAACGATGGCAACCCCGTTGTAACAACTGGTCACATTTGCCACTTCACCGGCAACCCCCACGGCGATGGGTCCAGCACAGTAACGGCAGGTAAATAGCCATGGCACTGAGCAAAGGCCAGCTTAAAATCCGAATCATTGCAGAAATGAAAGCGCAAGGCGCAACCGCATCGGGAAAGCACAGCTGGGTCGACCGAATGGCGACTGCGATTGCCAACGCTGTGGTTGATGAAGTTCAGAGCAACGCGGAAGTGCCTGTAACGGGCGGTTCATCAGCCGGCAATTACCAGGTGAAATGATGGGGATGAGCGCAAAGACCGGACGCAAACTATCCGGGGTCCAACATATACAACAGAGCATCGCGGATATCCTGGCGACGCCCATAGGCAGCCGTGTTATGCGCCGGGGATATGGATCGCTTCTTCCCGATCTTATCGACCAGCCGCTAAACGGCGGCACGAAGCTAAGGGCCTACGCAGCCATCGCTATTGCGATTCAGCAGTGGGAGCCTAGGGTGCGGTTGCGCAGAGTTGTATCGATAGCCAGCACAAACTCCCCCGGCTTATTTTCAGTTGAGATTGAGGCCACAATCGCTGTAGGCGGAAACGGCGGCGACCAGCGCCTTTCAATCATCGTAAACAGAGGCGCAGGGGAATGAGCAATAACGCGATCGACCTTTCTAGACTGCCGGCGCCTAACTTGATCGACCCAATGACTTTCGAGTTGTTGCTTGTTGAGAGAAAAGAAAGGCTTATTGAGCTAACGCCCGAGACGGAACGAGAACAGCTTGCGGAAACACTCCAGCTAGAAAGCGAACCCTTGGTCAAATTTCTTCAAGAGTCCGCCTACCGAGAGCTAATGCTTCGGCAGATGCAAAACGAGCGCGCCCGATCGCTCATGCTCGCCTACGCTGCTGGACCTGAGCTTGATCACATTGGCGTAACGTATTACATGACGCCGCGGCTAGTCATCACGCCAGCCCAACCCGACGCCACGCCCCCGGCAGCAAGGGTTGACGAATCCGACACCGATTATTTGCGCCGGATATTGCTGGCTCATGACGCCTTCAGCACAGCCGGATCTCGCAACGCCTATCGTTATTTCGCGCTGGGCGCAGACCCGCGCATAAAAGATGCAGAGGTGGTTCGCCCGCTGGCTGGCCTGGTGCAAGCGTACGTGCTTTCGCGAGAGGGCGATGGTGAAGCATCACACGAGCTGGTCAACATCGTTGAAAAAGCACTGAGCGCGGATGACGCTCGCCCGCTAAACGACACGGTTCTGGTTGCCAGCGCATCGGTTTTGAAATTCAGCGTTTCCGCAACCATCGAGTTACGGGGCGGGCCAGATTCGGCGGTCGTGCGTGAGCAGGCAATTGCTGAAGCAAGAAATTATGTTGATGAGCGCCACGCCCTGGGCGAAACAATAGTTGCCGGCGCCCTGGAGTCACGGCTCTACGCCCCGGGTGTTGAGCGCGTCACGTTGCATTCACCGGTTGCGGATTTGGGCGGCGAGCCCAGCGAAGCCCCGTATTGCACCGGCATTAAGGTAATCATCAATGATTAGCCTTTTGCCACCAAACGCCACGCCGCTGGAGCGCCGAATCGAGCAAGCGGACGCGCTAATCGATCGGGCAAAGGCACCATTGCACACTCTTTGGAACGGCGATTCGACACCCGAAAACATCCTGCCCTGGCTGGCTTGGGCCGTTGGCGTTGACGCGTGGGACGGCCAGTGGAGTACGCAGCAGAAGCGGAACGCCATCGACGCCGCCATCCCCATCCGCCGCAAACAAGGCACGGTCTGGGCCGTGCGCCGCGCATTAGAAGTACTTGGCTTTAGCGATGTTGAGCTGCTGGAGCACACGTCCCAACGCAACCAATGGATCGCCGCCGGCGGACTGCTGCTGGATGGCACCTGGATCTTGGATGGGAGCAGCTTGCAAGTAGAAGGCGGCCCACGAATTGTTACAACCCACTGGGCCCAGTACGCACTTGCATTCAACATTAATGAAGCGCCATTGACCGCCCGTAGCCAGCGCCAGCTTCGCAAGCGAGTGGAAGCCGCCGCACCGGTTCGTTCGGAATTGATCGCTCTTATATACCGCTACGCTGCCGAGTTTGACGCCCGAATAATGCTGTCTGCCCCGCAGATCACTGTGCGGCAACTGTTCACCGGCTGCACGGGTGAGCAAATACACAATGCACACCTACTCACCGGCTGCTGGGCGCTCACCGGCGAATATCAGCCCCGCCTTTTGATCGCGGCCGACCGTATTGATGGCGGGTGGCAATTAACCGGCAAACAAGCAATTGGCCGCCCGTTAGACCAGGGCTGGGGTTCCGCTGAAATTCTCATTACCCAGCGCACAGAAATGGGCATGCACTCAGAAAATAGAAACCTATGGACCCTGGGCGAATTTGAAACAGATCGAGTGGATGGCTCCTGGCAGCTAAACGAAGTGGTTGACGGTCATCGGGACATAGACGGTAGCTGGCCGCTGTCCATAAGTAGCCTGGAGCAGACTCGGATCCCAATGCTAAGCGGTGCCCGAACCCTTGGCGTCACCAAAACCCTTAACAGCATCGGCGCCACTGCCCACGCGGTAATGCGTGATCGGCGCATTCAAACGGAGATACGGCTATGAGCGTGATACCCGCAAACAAACAGTTCCGGGCAAAAGTTGCTTTAGCGGTAGCGACTGCCACGGCGCCCCCGCGCATTACGCACACGGCCTGGGGCACTGACGGCAGCCCAGCAACGGACGAGGATGCAGCCCTGGGCGCTGAAGTGCACCGACAACTAGTGTTATCAGCAACAGCCGTCGGCACGGTTTTGGCTGTTTCTGATGTGCTGCGCGGCGCCGACGTTGCGGGCCTGGCCATTCGCGAAATGGCCATCATCGACAGTGATGGCGAACTGGCTGGCCGCCGGGCCTTCGGTGCGTTAGAGCTCGCACCCGGTACAGACATTGACACAACACTAACCCTGCAATTTTGACGGAGTAATTCATGGCCGAATATTTGAGCCCCAACAGCCCCCCGGCATTTAGCGAGCAGCTGCGTGCGATGACAACCGCGGACCCGGCACACCCGGACTCGTGGAACCCGCAATACCTGGCTTTGATCGAAAACGACTTCTGGCTGCGCGATAAAATCGCCCAAACCCAAGGCCAAGTTGAAGATATTCTGGGCAGCGATCCTATCAACCTATCTGACAGGCTTGACGCCCTGGTTCAATACGGCGCGCAGCGCGTCTTTGTTGAGCGGGCAGAGCAAGTCCCCGAGTTTGTGATCGAATCCGCCGTGGGCGGTGATGACAGCATCGACTTGGTAAGCACCACCGGGATTCAGCCTGGCCAGCACTATTTCATTGTCGACTCTGGAAACACCCAAAGCGTTCGGGTTCTGCAGGTGCTTTCGGATAAGCGCATCACGCTGTACGGTACACTCACCAGCACCGTAGCTGTGGGCTCAACCCTTGGTCGCCTTGCTCCGGCAGAATACGCAACGCCAGAGCTGACGGACATGGAGCGCGGCGCTTATCTGCATGTACAAGGCTCAAACCTGGCAGCACGGTACTGGACCGGCAGTGCATGGCAGAACCTGACAGCACGGGCAGACGGAAGCTGGAACATCCCCAGCAACGTCACACGGTTGCGCGTGATGGGCGTTATTTCCCGTGTCGCGATCATCACAGCCTTGCCCATAGGTGTCACCCGCCGCCCCGAAAACATCTCACCGGCTGCAGCCGCCACCGGCGTCACAGCAACGCCAGAACTAGTCGGTTCACCTTATTACCCCCTGTACGGCGTACCGCAAAATCTCCGCCGGTTTTACATCTTCAGGCTGGGCGAAGATGTGCCAGTCTACGAAGCCGACGAGACCCCACTAAATGAAACTCCGATCGAAGCGCACACAGTCGCATCACCGATAAGCGTCGGATCAGATCACGAATGGCAGTACCAGGATGAAAACGTAGAAGGCGAGTGGGCACAGCGCTCACCCCGTACCCGTTTTGGCACCGCTGACACTTACATCGACACGCCAAGCGTTATAAGCCCGGCGGATGGTGCAACCGACATCCCCGAGCAGCCGGTTATCGAGCTGTCCGCATTTAACGTAATCAGCGGCACAGACGAGCACGTGGCCACGTCCTTGCGTATTCGCGACAGCGCCGGCGGCATCGTTTACGACCTTATCCGTTCCGAAACGCAGCTTGTCAGCGTCACGGTGCCCGCAGATATTCTGCAGCCGGGTCAAACCTACACTGTCGAACCGCAGTACCACGGCGCGGTCTACGGCGATTCCGCCCGCGGCGCGGGCAGCAGCATCACAACGTCGGCATCGTTTGTGCCTGATTTTGGTACCGAGATCGGGGCGCCCTACGGTGGCGGTTATGTCGCGGGCAAAATTGTCTCGGATTACGACGGCCAAACGTACGGAATTGTTGTGTCTGACGGTGGCGGCGATAGCGTGAAGATGGGCGCCGGAACCATGAGTTGGCGCACTGCGCAAACTGCGGTAACCGCCACCGGCGGCGTGCCGCCTATGACGCTGGCTGACGGCCGGGCCAACCACAACGCCATTCTGGCTGTGGGTAATACCCCCCAGTTCCCCGCTTTCAAGTGGATTGAGGACAATTGCAACTCGGGCGAGGGGCTCAACGGGCACAGCGACTGGTACCTGCCCAGCCGTGACGAACTGGAAATTATCTATCGGAACTTTAAGCCTGACGCTACCGCCAACAACACCGGCGCTCGCACTGCGGCTGGATTTGGCGGCGATGGCGCAACTTACGGAACAAACGCCAACTCTCGTCCGGCCGCTGCTGGCTACACAGTCAGCGACCCCGCGCAGACCGCGCAATCAAGTTTCCAGGCGGCCAGCGAAGACGCTTTCGAGCCCAGCTACTACTGGTCATCGACGGAGTTCGATGCGAGCGGCGCCTGGTTCCAGGGCTTCAGCATTGGCTACCAGTACCGGATCCTCAAGACCAACAGCTACCGGGTGCGTGCCGTCAGGAGGATTGCACTTTAAACTTTTCTTTCCACTTTTATTTTGGGGTGTTTCGCTATGAAGGCGAAAGAGTTGCCGATTTATCGGGACACATTTGAACTCATGAAATTGATCACTCAGATGACTCGGAATTTCCCGCGCGATCTGAAAATATCCCTGGGCGAGCGATTAAGGTCTGACTGCCTGGACATCGTGATCAACGTATACCGCGCCAACGCCGCCCGGGAGGGCCGCCGGCCGATAATTTCAGCCGTTCTGGAGACAGTTCAAGTGGTTGAAATGACCATCCGGCTTTGCTGCGATCTTGCGTTAATCAGTAAAAAACAGCACGGCCAGCTGGTTGAGAGGACGGACGCTATCGGCCGCCAGGCCTACGGCTGGGAAAAGGCGAGTAAATGACTTTTCAGGTAAACACGGCCAGAACGCGCAGGGCTAAGGCTTTGCGCGGCGAGCCAATAATCTCGGACTGCTCCCGCAGGGTTCGGCCCGTCCGGGCCCCGCGAAAAGGCGAAAGCCAGTTTCACTGTGGTTTTAATATCCCGCGGTGCGACGTGATAGTGAGCAGCTTAACGACGCTTTCGAGCCCAGCAACTACTGGTCATCGACGGAGAACGATGCGAGCAACGCCTGGAACCAGAACTTCAGCAATGGCAACCAGAACCGGAACAACAAGACCAACAGCTACCGGGTGCGTGCCGTCAGGAGATCATAGTGTTTACTGTTGAAGAGGTCTTTCAAGCTTATTACGATTGCCGCCGAAATAAGCGCAATGCGCTGTCACAGTGCGATTTCGAGCTGCGGCTAGAGCGTAACCTAATGAAGTTAATGCGAGATCTTAACGCCGGCGCTTACCGCATCGGCCGGTCAATCGCATTTGTCGTCAGTTATCCAAAATGGCGCGAAGTGTGGGCGGCTCAGTTCCGCGACAGGGTCGTGCACCACATCATCTACAACCGGGTTTGTGGCCGCTTCTATCGCCGGTTTATTCACGACAGCTATGCCTGCATCCCCGGGCGCGGCTCATTGAAAGGGGTTGAGCGGATTCACGGCTTTATGCGTAAGGCCACAGAAAACTGGCAGCACCCCGCCTGCTTTCTGCAAGCCGACCTGGCGAACTTCTTTGTCAGTATTGATAAAAACATTCTGTTCAATTTGCTCCGTAAGCGAATAGACGACGATGAGACTATCAATCTGACCGCTCAAGTGTTGTTTCACGACCCAACCCAGCGCCCGATCGTTAACAGCCCGGCTTGGAAATTCCGCCATGTGCCGCACCACAAAAGCCTTTTCAATAGCGGTAACAAAGGGCTTCCGATTGGAAATCTATCCAGCCAGTTTTTCGCCAACGTTTATTTGGACGCCCTGGACCAGTTCGTAAAGCGCGACCTTGGCATACGCTGGTACGGGCGTTACGTCGATGACGTGGTTCTGATCGGGAAAAATCCAACCGAGTTAAACGACGCGTTTGAGGCCATGAAGGCATTCGCGTCAACTCGATTGGATGTATATTTTCACCCTAATAAAACGCAAAGAAACAGCGTTTATCGCGGCATTAATTTCTGCGGCTACGTGATGCTGCCGCACCGCCGTTACGTCCGCCGCCGGAACACAAATGCAATGAAGGCCGTAGCGCACAGCGCCGAACGACACGAAAACCCAGAGGCCTGGGCCTCAAGAATGAACAGCTACCTGGGTATTTGTCAGCACGCGAACACTTACAATTTGCGCAAGCAAATAGCCATAGAAACCGGCGCATCCTTTCGCGCCCAACTAACTAAAGTCAAAACCCCAAACCGAAAGAGGATCGCAGCATGAGCAACAAATACATCACAGCGTATTACGTCGACGCTCAGGATGGGCGCCCAGCCAGCGAGGCAAAATTACGCCATGGCCCAAGGCTGCCAAGCCCGCAAATCCAAGTCAGCGCAGTGGATCGACGGCTGGTGCCGGCACTTATAATTGGCACTATGCCCGCAAGCGAGCCGCTAACCCCGGGCATGACCCTCATCGACAAAGCAGAGCACGACAATCTTTTGGCCGGCGTTGACGCCTGGCGAGTAGAGCTTGAGATCGCCGCAAACGAAAAGCGCCGTGCCGACATGGTTCTGTCCCGTTTCCAGGCCCGCGCTGTATTGCGCAGGTACGGTTACAGAGAAGCCATCGAGCAAATCATGAGCGACCCGGAAACCGACGCGCTGGCTGTTGACGCGTGGAATGATGCGAGTGAATTTCGCCGGGCTTCGCCCATGCTTGGAGCAATAGCGGTCGCCCTCGGAATTACCGATGAAGATCTTGATGCGATGTTTGAAGAGGCGGCTGGAATAGAGGTTTGAGGTAAGCCTAGGATTTATCTAAAACCTTTTAAAGGCCGCCTATACGGCGGCCTTTAATTTGTTTCGAACAAACAGACAAACCCGGTACATGGCAATCAACCCTGCTGCGATCATCATGTGCGTATATCCGCAAAAAGACCAGGAGGCGTCATGCCCGATCAATATCATCACGGTGTACGAGTGCTCGAAATTAACGAAGGCACTCGCACCATTCGTACAGTTGCAACAGCTATCATAGGCCTTGTAGCCACAGCTCCGGAAGCGCTCACGGGCCTGGCCGCTGAAGCCACGCTGCGCACTATCGCGGATAACGCCAACATCGTTTACACCGCCGTCGAAACCGGCCGCGCTGGTAACGGCATTCGGGTTTCCTACTCAGACCCCGGCACCAACTCCGCCGCACTGTCTGTCAGCGTCAGCGGCAAAGACATCACCGTAAATCTGGCCACCGATATCGGCGGCAGCCTGGACAGCACAGCCTCAGAAGTCATGACGGCTATTGAAGCCAGCGCCGAAGCGGCAGCCTTGGTTACCGTTGCGATGGATGCCGGCAACGACGGCGCCGGCCTAGTGAACGCAGCCACCTGGGAAAAACTGACCGGCGGCGAAGACGAAGCTTTCCCGCTGAACACACCGGTGCTGGTCACCAACGTATTCGAGGCCATCGGCAACTCTGGCACCACCGGCACGCTGCCCGCAGCACTGGACGCAATCGCCGATCAAGCCAACACTCCGATTGTTGTGGTGCGCGTAGAGCAGGGCGTCAGCGAAAGCGAAACCACCGCCAACGTGATCGGCACCGTCACCGCCCAGGGCAAAAAAACCGGGTTGAAGGCTCTTCTGGCTGCCGAGCAGAACCTGGGCGTTAAACCCCGAATCATCGGCGCACCCGGCCTGGACACCCAGGCCGTTACCGCTGAAGCCATCGCCATTGCCCAGAAGCTGCGCGCGTTCGTGTACGCCAGCTGTCACGGCTGTGAAGTGATTGAAGATGCCATCCTGTACCGCGATCAGTTCGGCGCCCGCGAACTGATGCTGATCTGGCCAGATTTCGTGGCCTTCGACGTAAACACCGTATCCAGCTCCACCGCGTTTGCCGTGGCCCGCGCCATGGGCCTGCGCGCCAAGATTGATCAGCAGGTAGGCTGGCATAAAACCCTGTCCAACGTCGCTGTGAATGGCGTAACCGGGATCGATAAGGATGTGCATTGGGATCTGCAAGACCCCAAAACAGATGCAGGTCTGTTGA
>Ga0307487_1003140_pt1 | contig 9971 bp, 4 predicted proteins | sample CBIW12metaG_FD_203665 | JGI IMG/M metagenome (GOLD analysis project Ga0307487, IMG submission 203665) | Sea-ice brine microbial communities from Beaufort Sea near Barrow, Alaska, United States - CBIW 1.2 | ecosystem: Environmental > Aquatic > Marine > Coastal | place: USA: Alaska | collected... | reverse complement strand
TCTATAATAAAAAGCCTATTGCAAACCTTTAAAATAAGAGGAACATACCAATAAAACTGATCGTTTTACATGATATCTTTGGCTTTAATCAATCAAAAATAGAACAAATATGAAACTGACAAACCTTGTATTACTACTGATCCCGATGTGGGTTTTGAGCCAGCAAAAACCCGGTCACGTGGTAACAAACGACCGACTGGTTGTCGACTTGGCTGAAGGGAAACTGAATATTATTCCCCTATCGGAAAAATCGGTGCGTGTTCAGTTAACGCAAGAGCCGGTTTCAGAAACCAAAGAGCTCATACTTGTTAACGAGGTTGCCGTTCCTGATTTCGACGTGGTCGAAAATGATTCCTCTTTGCTTTTAAAAACCAGTGGGATTCAGGTGAATTTTGATAAAAACACCCAGCAGCTTACCTTTCACAAAAGTGACGGAACCATTTTTTTAAAGGAATCCATTAACAGCAGAAAGTTTGAACCCAGCAGCATTCAGGGGGAAAACTGCTTTATCGTCGGGCAAGGTTTTGAATCCCCGGAAGACGAGCTGATTTTGGGATTGGGCCAATTTCAGGATGGGCATTATAACCTAAAAGGAGTAACCCGAAATTTGATACAGGTAAACACACAGATAGCCATCCCTTTTATCTATTCCAACAAAGGATATGGTTTGTTGTGGCATCAATATGGCCTGACGGAATTCAACCCAACGGATAAATCGGTAAACCTCGTTAAGGATGAAACCGCTGTTTCCGAAGGGAATACGGTTGAAATCACAACAACTGCGGGGACACGGAAAGTATCGCAACGCGAGTCGCTGTATTCGGGTTCTTTTGAGCTTGAGAACGATGGGGAATACGTATTTATGCTTGATATGGGTGGTATGGAAAACCGTCATTTTCTGGCAATAGACGATACTGTCCGCATCGATCAGTCCAACTTATGGTTGCCACCGTCAAGCAGTGTCAAGCTCAGTTTAAAAGCTGGCAGGCATAGCGTTAAAGTGATCTGCCAATCCTCAAATACACCAACCTTGGGTTATGCTTTGACCGATAATACTACCACTTTCCGGTCGCCCCACGCCAAGGCTTTGGACTATGTGGTTTTTGCCGGGGATAGTGCAGACGAAATCATAACCAATTACCGGGAGTTGTCTGGCACAGTGCCCATGCTTCCGTTTTGGGCTTATGGATTTTGGCAATGCCGGGAGCGTTACAGTTCGAGCGAAGAACTGATTTCGACCGTCAAGGAATTCAGGAAAAGAAACCTGCCTTTGGACGTAATCGTTCAGGACTGGCAATATTGGGGTGATAATGGTTGGGGAGTGCCACAACTTGACCCCACGCGGTATCCGGATCCGTCGGGTTTGATAGATGAACTTCATAATCTCAATGCTCATTTTGCCATCTCCATTTGGTCCAATCCAGATAAAAACTCTGACATTGGGACGCAATACGTAGATCGCGGACTTTATATCCCCGATTCCAAATGGCTGGATTATTTTAACCCGGAAACAGGGGAGCGTTATTGGCAAACCCTTAATGAAAATTTATTTACCCACGGCGTTGATGCGTGGTGGATGGATGCCACAGAACCCGAAAATGACGCTTTGGTAGGAGCCCACACATATTTGGGACCCGGTGAATTCTACCGGTTGACCTATCCTTTGTTTGTCAGCAAATCGGTTTACGAAGGCCAGTTGGAAACCAATCCAGACAAGCGCGTGACCATTCTTACCCGTTCTGCCTTTGCTGGGCAACAACGCTACGGAACAATCAACTGGTCTGGCGATATTGGCGGGACTTGGGATTCCTACCAAAGACAAATCGTGGCGGGATTGAACTATTCAATGACGGGAATGCCGTTTTGGACTACCGATATCGGTGGTTTCTTTAGGCCCGGAAGCGCTCAGTACACAGATGGGAATTACAGGGAATTGCTTACCAGATGGTTTCAGTGGGGAGCGTTTAATACCATTTTTAGGATGCACGGCTATCAATCTGAAACCGAACCCTGGAAGTACGGCGTTGAAGTGGAAAACAATATGCGGAAAATGCTCAACATCCGTTATAAATTGCTTCCGTATATTTATTCAGAAGCTTGGAAAATCACCAATCACGGTTATACGATGATGCGGCCCTTACCGATGGATTTTCCCAATGATCCCAAAGCTTTACGTCAGGAACTGCAATATATGTTTGGTTCCTCCCTTTTGGTTGCCCCGGTGACCGAGAATAAAGCAAGAACCATTTCAGTATATTTACCCAAAGAATTTGGTTGGTATGAATTGTGGACTGGTAAAAAATTCACGGGAGGACAGGAAATAGAAGCTGCAAGTCCGCTGGATCAAATTCCGGTATTCGTCAAGGCCGGCTCCATAATCCCAGTGGGCAAAGCGGTACAGCACAGTCAGGAAAGCACGATAGACACCCTGACCATTCGGGTTTATACGGGAGCTGATGCCACTTTCGAACTTTATAATGACGAAAAGGACAATACCAATTATCAGAATGGAGCTTATACGTTGGTTCCTTTCCGCTGGAATGAAAAAGAACAAATGCTCACTATTGAAAAACGCCAGGGCACCTTTGAAGGAGCTCCGCAAAAACAAGTATTCAATATCGTATGGATCGATGAATCCTCGGCAAGTGGTTTTAATTCCGATGGGATTTCAAAAAAATTGACCTATACCGGCGAAAAAATTCAAATAAGGAAATAAAAGTAACACGCAAATCACAAATATTTTAAACATGCAAATAATGAAAAAACGAAATCTAACCTATTTATCTGCTTTCGCAGTGTTTTTTAGCCTTCTAGGCTTTGGAATAAACGACAAAGCAGCAGAAGACCCACCGAAGAATTCGCCTCTTTTTACCAAGGTGATTTATCAGGGCAACGATGAGATTTACAATAAGTATGAATTGGAATCCGGGGAATTCTACAATCCTATCTTACAGGGTTGCTATCCTGATCCTGCCATTACCCGCAAAGGGAATGACTATTATATGGTGGCATCATCCTTTGCGATGTTTCCGGGAGTGCCAATTTTTCATTCTAATGACCTGGTCAACTGGAAGCAGATTGGTCACGTACTCGATAGGGTTTCCCAGCTGGACGTGCACGATACCGGAATAAGCCAAGGGGTGTATGCGCCAGGGATTACTTACAACGAAAATAACGACACGTTTTACATGATCACCACGGCCTTTGCCGGCGGTTTGGGAAATATTGTGGTCAAAACCCAGGATCCAATGAAAGGCTGGAGCGATCCTATAAAACTTGATTTTGCCGGGATTGACCCATCCATATTTTTTGACGATGACGGTAAGGCTTTTGTCGTGCATAATGATGCACCAGACCAAGGCAACGAACTTTATAATGGACATCGTGTTATTAAAATTTGGGATTATGATGTTGAGAAAGATCAAATCATTAAAGGAACCGACAAAATTATTGTAGACGGAGGGGTTGATTTATCCAAAAAACCCATCTGGATCGAGGCCCCGCACATCTATAAAAAGGACGGGAAATATTTTTTAATGTGTGCAGAAGGCGGTACCGGGGGTTGGCACAGTGAGGTTATTTTTATTAGTGACAGCCCAAAGGGACCCTTTGTGCCCGCCCCGAGCAATCCCATACTTACCCAACGGCATTTTCCCAGCAACCGGGAGAACATGGTAGATTGGGCCGGTCACGCTGATCTGGTAAAAGGACCAGATGATAAATATTATGGAGTTTTCCTGGGCATTCGTCCCAATGACCAAAATCGTGTCAACATAGGGCGGGAGACCTTTATTTTGCCAGTGGACTGGACCGGAACCTTCCCTGTATTTGAAAATGGGCTTGTACCTATGGAACCCAAATTAGCCATGCCCGATGGTGTCGAAAACAAAATTGGGGAAGACGGTTTTTTTCCTAATGGAAACTTCAGCTTTACGGAAGATTTTTCTTCAGATCAACTGGATTATAGATGGATTGGCCTTAGGGGTCCACGGGAATCGTTTATAAGCCAAACGAAAAAAGGACTTCAAATCGATCCATTTGTGGCTGAGATTACTGAATTAAAACCGACTTCTACCTTATTTCACAGGCAACAACACAATACCTTTTCCTTCACCACCACCATGGAATATAAGCCAAAATCTGAAGAAGACCTGGCTGGAATTACCTGCCTGCAGAATGAGCGGTTCAATTACGTTTTTGGCGTAACCCGAAAAGATAAGAAGTATTATTTGGTCCTTCAGCGCACCGAAAAAGGAAATTCTGAAATTTTGGAGAGCAAGGAGATCGAGTTAGATGACAGCATTGGGCTAAGGGTTGCAGCAGACAACGATGATTACAGCTTTAGCTATTCCCAAAATGGCTCCAATTTTGAAAATCTGGGCGGAACGGTTTCCGGGGATATACTTTCAACCAATGTAGCCGGTGGGTTTACAGGCGCCTTGATAGGTTTGTATGCTACCTCAGGCAACCAGATTACACCGAAATAAAGAAATAAATTCCAGCATATCTAGCAGCTTAAAAATCACCTGCTTTTAAAAAGAGGTTTGGAGCGAACAAATTTAAAAGACCGGATAGTGCCTTTATGCGGCAATCCGGTCTTTTTATTAGTCTCAAAAATTATTTAAAACTATACACTTTAGTGCGTCAAATATGCAGTGTGATTTATTTCTCAACTGTCCCTGAGAGATTCATACATGTAAACTAACGAGCATTCAAAAATAAAATCATAAAATTAAGTTTAAAAAAAATCAGTAAAATTAGCTAGGTAAGAAAATTATTCTTTACATTGTAAATGTAAAGAATACACTTATTAATTTTTTGTCTGAATCCATGAACAGGTTCTCCTCTATCAACAACAAATCTGGCTCATAATTAAAAAACCGATCTCCGTCCTCTAAGATTATTTAGAATAATTGGGGGTATACTTTAATGATATTGAAAATTGGGATCATAAAGGAGGTAGATCTCGGGAAGGACGGTTCTTCTAAATTTAAGGGGAGATTTGGTACAATCAAAAATGGAATGGGTCTATAGAAATTCGAAGGGACTACCAAAATGGGGAATTAATTGGAGAAGTAAATACCAGAATAGAAAACATAAAAAACAAATTAAAACAATTATGAAATACATTTATTGGATAGTTTTGTTATCATTTTTTACTGCAGGATGTGGTACAAAAGTTTATGACACAACGGAGTTAGGTTTAAAAACCACAATTGATTCCACAACTGTGGAGATTCAATTTTTTTCACCTAAAATCGTTAGGATTTTAAAATACCCGCAGGATTCCATAATTGATAAAGAAAGTCTTTCGGTTGTTAAAGTCCCTGAAAAGGTAGATTTTAACATTTCGGAAGATGAAAATTATTTCACAATAAGTAGCGATAGTTTATCAGTAAAATTAAACCGAAAGTCTGGAGAGATTGCTTATTCTGATTTAAACAGCAATTCGCTATTTACTGAAGCCGCGCCGGGTTATGACTTTACACCTACCAATGATGCTGGAGAAAGTACCTTTAAAGTGAGCCAATCATTCCAATTGGAACCAGATGAAGCCATTTATGGATTAGGCATACTTCAACAAGGGAAAATGTCTCAAAGAAACCAAGAAGTTTATATGGTCCAAGGCAACACACAAGACTATGTACCCTTTTTCCAATCGGTAAAAGGCTATGGCCTTTTTTGGGACAATTACGCTCCTACTACCTTTAAAGATGATTCTAATGGCACCCAGTTTAGCTCAGAGGTTGGTACATGCATCGATTATTATTTTATGCTGGGTGGCAATGCCGATGGGGTTATTGCTGAAATGAGAGATCTTACAGGACAAGCACCCATGTTCCCTTTATGGACATTTGGTTTCTGGCAAAGTAAAGAACGCTACAAAAGTCAGGAGGAAACCGTTGGCGTTGTAGAGAAATATCGTGAATTAGGTGTGCCTCTGGATGGTATCATCCAAGATTGGCAATATTGGGGCGACAATTACAATTGGAATGCCATGGAATTTTTAAACCCGCAATTTTCCGATCCACAAAAATTTGTGGACGATGTACACAACCTAAATGCCCATTTGATTATTTCAATCTGGTCTTCTTTTGGCCCTAAAACTAAGCAGTACAAAGAATTGAAGGACAAGGACATGTTGATGGATTTTGCAACATGGCCTTTATCAGGAAAAGATGTTTGGCCTCCAGATATGGATTATCCCTCCGGTGTTGTGGTTTACGATCCATACAACCCAAAGGCCAGGGACATTTATTGGAAATATCTTAATAATGGCCTTTTCTCTTTGGGAATGGATGGCTGGTGGATGGATTCTACAGAACCAGACCACATGAATGCCAAACCTGAAGATTTAGACAATAAAACACATCTTGGTTCTTTCAGAAAAGTACGCAATGCGTTTCCATTAATGACGGTAGGTGGTGTTTATGATCATCAAAGGGAAGTAACCTCAGACAAACGTGTGTTTATTTTAACACGTTCTGCGTTTGCAGGTCAGCAAAGATACGGAGCCAATACTTGGACAGGTGATGTAACATCATCATGGGAAGCTCTTAAAAACCAAATTCCTGCTGGACTTAATTTCTCAATGACTGGTATCCCTTATTGGAATACGGATATTGGGGGTTTCTTTTTAACTAAATTTCCAAAGAAATTAGGCGACCCAGACTATAAAGAACTTTATGCACGGTGGTTACAATTTGGAACCTTTTCTACCATGATGCGTTCGCATGGCGCTGATGCCCCAAGGGAAATATATCAATTCGGTAAAAAAGGTGATGTTATTTACGATGCCATTGAAAAGTTTATCCATTTGCGTTATAGCTTATTACCGTACATTTATTCTGCCTCTCATGATGTTACCGCAAACCAGTCGAGTATGACACGAGCTTTGGTAATGGATTTTGCTTCCGACACAAATACACATGATATTAACAATCAGTACATGTTTGGAAAATTCATATTGGTAGCACCGGTAACAGACCCCATGTACACCAAAGAAGTGGGCAATACTACTGACAAGATACAAGATTTCAGTGACGTAAAATCTACAGAGGTTTATTTACCCACTAATACCAGTTGGTATGATTTCTGGACCAACGAAAAATTTGAGGGAGGACAAACTATAAGTAAAGAAACGCCTATAGATATCATGCCACTATATGTAAAGGCTGGGAGCATTGTTCCATTTGGTCCTAAGGTGCAATATGCAGAAGAAAAAGATTGGTCAGAGCTGGAGATACGTGTATATCCAGGTGCCAATGGCGAATTCAGCCTTTATGAAGACGAAAACGACAATTATAATTACGAAAAAGGAGCGTATTCCATAATCAAATTTGAATGGGATGATGCCAATAAAAAACTAAGTATTGCCAAAAGAGAAGGTTCTTTTGATGGCATGTTAGAAAACCGTTCATTCAATATTGTTTTGATGGATGCTCAAAATCAACCTATCTCCAAAACCATTGCTTATAACGGTGAAATGATAGAATTAAAATTATAAGAAACTCAAATTATGAATATGTTGGACTAGAATCCAGAAGGGCTAAGGAAATATTTCAGACATAATGATATCAAATATGCAGTTTAATTTATTTCCGAACTGTCCCTGTCAGGTTAATACCGTATATCGATTGACCCCTGGTCCATAAATTTATTTTGTTTCAAGCCTCTAAGTTTTTTTTACGGTAATTGCTTGGAGGTATTCCATATAGGTCTTTAAACTTTGTAGAAAATTTAGATGTGCTGGAATACCCTACCGCATAGGCTACTTCTGAAATATTTATTTTTTTGGAAATCAATAAAGTGGCCGCCTGTTTCAATCTAATATTAGTGATTAATTCCCCCGCAGATTGGTTGGTGAGTTGTTTTAGTTTACGATAGAGATGAACCCGACTTATTCCCAATTCCGTAGCAATCATTTCTATATTTAATTCCGGATTATTGATATTATTATTTACAACATCCATAAATTTTTCCAGCAAGGTTTCATCTCCCGATTTTAAATCAACCTGCTTGATTTTATCTTCCTGTAATTGGTTTCCGGAATAAGTGTTTTTCAACAAGGCCCTGTTTCTAATTAGGTTTTTTACCGTCTTTTTTAAAATATCAGTATTAAATGGTTTATTAATATAAGCATCTGCGCCTATATCCAAGCCCTTAAAGTTGGTTTCCATATCGGTTTTTCCAGTTAAAAGGATGATTGGGATATGATTGGTGTGAATGTTTTTCCTGATTTTTCGTACCAAATTTATACCGTCCATTTCTGGCATTGCAACATCGCTGATTATTAAGTCTGGAGCGTTTTTAACAACCTCGGTGAAAGCCAATTTTCCATTGGCCTTTTTTATGATGTTATAGTGACTTTGCAATTCTGTAGCAATATAATTTCTAATATCGCTATCATCGTCAACTATAAGAATGGTGGGTTTGTTTTTTTCTGAACTGCTTTCTAATTGCTCATCTTCCTTATAAAAAGTGTTTTTTGGTTGAGTTTCTGTTTCTTTGTAGGCGTCCGAAGGAACTTCTGAAATTATTTCGTTTTCATTAAGATGCTCTTTCCCCAGGGGCACACTAATTATAAATTTACAACCTTCCTGGTCTTTATTGTTTAGCGCTTTAACTGTTCCGTGGTGTAATGAAACTATAGACTTGGTAAGATGTAGGCCAATACCTGTTCCTTCAAATTGGCGGCTTTTATTATTGGAAACCTGGTAGAAACGGTTAAAAATATTGTTGATTTCACCTTCCTTAATTCCTATCCCATTATCCTTTACACTAATGTAGAATTGATTCTCTTTCTCATTAATGCCAATACTTACTTCAATAATTCCATTATTCGGGGTGAATTTTATGGCATTTGATATTAAATTCTGAATAATTTTATCAAAATGGTTGGGATCTATGAAACCCATTACTTCTGAATCTGGATGATTAATATTGAATTGGATTCCCTGGCTTTCAATCTGGTCTTCAAAAAGGGAGACTATTGATTTTACATAGCTTATAATTTCTGTCTTTCTAAACTTTAATTCAATTTTCCCCTGGTCGAATTTTCTCGCGTTAATTAATTGGTTTAAAAGATGTATGATCCTTTCTGAATTTCGCTCCATAATTTTATAGAGCTTCTGGCGATCTTCTTCCTCATCTGTTTTTATTAATTTTTTTAAAGGGTTTATAATAAGGGATATGGGTGTTTTTATATCATGTGAGATATTGGTGAGAAATTGGAGCTTAGCTTCATTAATTTGTTCAGCTCGCAGGTGTTCCTGTAATTCCTTCTTTGTTTTGCGCCGTTGCAGAACTTGTTGGGCTATAACATAGGTAATAGCAATTAAAAATAACAAGTAGGTTAATTTAGCCCAGGTTGAAAAATACCAGGGTGGGTGAATTATTATGGACAGTTCCTTCTCGTTTGAATATTCTCCATAATCCTTGGCCCTCACTTTAAAAATATAGGTTCCCGGTTCAAGATTATTAAAGGTTACCGTATTCATTCCGGGCCTTAATTTTATCCAATTTTCTGAATTTATGGAATAAGAATAGGTAATCCATTGCTGGTTTTTAAACGCAAATGAAGAAAATTCAATGCTAAAGTCGTTATCATGATGTGCCAGTTCAATAGTGTCTGCATCAATAATCGCTTTTTCCACGATAGAATAGGAACCAGATTTCATTCCTTTTTTAACCGGTTCGTCCTGAAGATAAAATCCTGTAATTCGCAAGTCCACTTTGCTGCCTTTTGATTTTATTGACTTAGGCGTATTGTTATTAGTCATAAATATAGTAAATTAGGGGAAACAAACTTATATATTATGGAGCAAAGATTCAAGAGCCTGTCCCTTTTCGAGTTCCAGGAAAGGTTCACCACCCGATAGGACTGCCTGTCCTATCTGTCGAACCTCAAATGGGGAGATGGCTACCGTTGCCGCAAGTGCGGTCATGGCAACTCCTGCAAGGGCGTGCCG
>Ga0307487_1003139_pt1 | contig 9978 bp, 2 predicted proteins | sample CBIW12metaG_FD_203665 | JGI IMG/M metagenome (GOLD analysis project Ga0307487, IMG submission 203665) | Sea-ice brine microbial communities from Beaufort Sea near Barrow, Alaska, United States - CBIW 1.2 | ecosystem: Environmental > Aquatic > Marine > Coastal | place: USA: Alaska | collected... | reverse complement strand
GTAACTGTAAAAGTAGTAGCGGTTCCTTCATTCGAAGAAGCATCTGCAATGCTTAAGGTTGGTGTGGTATCATTATCGGTGATCGTTCCAGTGGCAGTAACATCAGAAACATTTGTGGTATTACCCGAAGTAACTGTAGCAATGAAGTTAAAATTCTCATCCAGCTCATCTATCAAATCATCAACAGTTGGCACTCTAACAATAACGCTAGATTTACCAGTAGAAATAGTAATATCTCCGCTAGTCCATGTGGTCCAGGTAGTTCCGGCATCTGAACTATATTCTATTGGTGTGGTGGTATCTGTACCAATAATTGCAGATCCATTAGTAAAGCTTGGAGTAAAAGTTACATCCTCTGCAGCAATTCCCGTAAGGGCGACTATAAAGTCCACATTAGCACCCTCAGTAACAATTACATCTGCTATAGAAAGTGTATGCGTTGCATCAATAACCTCAGAATCACTGGCCGAAATAGCTGTATCATTACTGGGATCAGCATCTGCTTTTGTTAGCAACCCGTCTGCATTGGCAACATTTACATATTTTCCGTTATCAATATCACCTTGTACTACCGTATGCTGTGCAGTATATATCCAGGATTCTCCAACATCCAGTACTCCTTGAGTCCCAGGGCTTACAGGGTCTCCGCTTGAAAGTGTTAACGAACTTGGATCTGCACCGGGATCTGAAACTACTATCTCATGAACACTTACGTTTCCTACATTTTCTAATACTAATTCATAAGTAAGAATATCTCCTACTGTAGAATAGGTTTGGCCTGCAGGGTTTTCGGTTTTAAATAAATCTATACCGGTATTTTGAGTAATAGTGGTTACAGCTTGATCTGAAGTAGGCCCTGGCACTTTAGTAGTAGTAACACTTGCCGTGTTCACAATGGAAGAACCATCATCGATCATAGCTTGGGTTACCATATAAACACTTCTATATTCCCAGATTTCAGTTAAGCCGATTTTACCATCATTATTAAGGTCTCCAGAAAAATATGTTGCTCCACTTGTTAATGGATCTGTAACAACTACATTCTCCAAACTAACGTTACCTCTATTTGTAATACTTATAGTATAGTTAATAGGTCCAGGAGTCGTTATAGTGGTTTTATCTGCAACTTTATCAATAGTTAAAACCGGAGCTTGAGCAACCGTAAAAGTAGATTCACTTGCATTTGTATTTGCAACCTGATCTGTAACAATATCAATTCTATTTATAATTTCTGTACCACCATCAATATCTGCCTGTACCACCGTATATGTCGCCGTATAGGTCCAGGTTTCACCAACATCTAAAATGCCATCACCATTTGTTCCACTCCCCCCAGTTTCGGTTGCTATACTTAAAGTTCCGGCTCCCGGGCCCGGGTAGGTTTCAGTAGCAACAACAGTAGTTTGTTTTATATTACCTAAATTATTTAATACAATGGAATAGGTGATTTTATCTCCAGCAAGATCTACTGTAGAACCACCATCGGTATTATTTGGATTGGTAATGGAAACCTGTGTTTTTGTAAGATCTAATGTTTTAATTTGAGTGGCATCTACCCTTATTTGAGCACTATCATTAGTAGTTAAGAGTTCTCCTGAGTCTTTAATTCCATTACTATTCGCATCTATGTATCCATTTACGGTAGCAGTATTTAAGACAAAGCCTGTTTCAATATTCTGCTGTGTAACCTGACGTTGGGAGGTATAGTTCCATATCTCATCTGGATCTAATACGTTATCCATATCCAGATCGCCATCGTTAAACCCATCATTATTGGAATCTACAGCTAGTATATTAATTGCATTCGGATCGGTAACCGTTATTACAGTTACTCCATAAGTCCCGTTATTTTTAAACTGAATATTAAAATCAATAATTTCACCTACAGCATCATAATATGAAACCATTGGTACACCATCTACTTGTACGGCAGTTAACGTTGTTACAATTTGGGGAGATATAACATCTACATCGAAAGAGCAAGATATTGTATTTCCACAGTCATCCACTGCTGTCCATGTTACCGTAGTAACCCCTAAGTTGAAGGTAACTCCATCCAGTGAATTTGCTCCGCTTGCTGTTGTTACGCCTGATAAATCATAGGTTGCAGCTGGACTAGCAGTACAATTATCGGCAAGTGCCTGAAGATTAAATTCAGATCCTGAGGCCGTATAAAAAGATTGTGTTTGTGGAATAATAACTTCCTGATCTCCAGGACAAGTGATTGTAGGAGGAGTGGTATCTATTATTATAAACTTGTGTTTAACTTTAGTTTCGTTTCCACAACTGTCTGTCACCGTGAATTCCCGTTCTACTTCGGTTAAACAGGTTTCAGATCTTGTTAATACATCTATATAGGTAATACTGGAAATAATTCCATTATCTGAAGCTGATCCCCCTAAAAATTCAAATTCACTTATTGTTAAGGATACCGCACTGGTACTATAACCATAAATTGGATACACCGCATCAATAGCTCCGGTATCACAGCCTTGTAGATTAACATCTCCGGGAGCGGAAACTGTAGGGTTTACATCGTCGGTTACTGTTAAGGTTACTGCACTGTAATCGTCTTCCTGTGCAAAGGAAGTATTAGCATTGCATAAAAACATCAATATAAACAGCAATAGTGCTGCATATCTTGTGAATGCGGGTGCTAAATTTATATGAATGTAATTTTTTATCATTTACTATCTTTTACACAAGAATTTAATCTCCGCTATTTGGTGTGGAGTCCGGGTCGAACCGCTCACTGGTGAAAATTTCTGCTATTGTATCAATGGTTCCGCAGTTTGGTCCTACGGTTGCTTTAATTTGTAATGTCTTAACATTTCCTGGATCAGAAGGTTCTAAGATTACACCCGTAAGATCCCACATCCCGGTAATAGGATCATATACCCCAGAGGAAGTAGTTCCTGATATATTTGTAAGTCCTCCAGGAATAATATCTTTTACCTGTACCTGGTTCACACTAAAAGGACCTTCATTTGTTAAGGTTAAAGTAAAAGTGATCACATCACCAACTTTAGGAGTAGCATCGTTAACTGTTTTTACAAGTTTAAGATCTGCAGAACATGCATTAGAAATTGCAGCATCCATAAAGTCATTAACGGTACCATTAGTTTTTATAACTGTATAATCTACATTTCCACTATTCACTCCACTAGTCCCTTGAACTGCATCCGGCACCCCATCTGTTCCCACAGGAGTAACAGGGAATTGATAATCTGCCGTAAAAACAGTAGTAGTAGCTCCAGCTTCTAAAGCATCGCTACATCCATCTCCATCACTATCCAAATCGAAATGATTAGGAATACCGTCGTTATCAAGATCAAATTCAGGACAAATCCCGAAAGAATTCAAGGCTCCACCTGTACAGAATTGAGGATCTAAATAATTTGGAATCCCATCTCCATCTGCATCTAAAAGTGGATCTGCGCCATAGGATTCTGCGGTATCTAATACTCCATCATTATCATCATCCTTATCTATATTATCTGCTATCCCATCTAAATCAAAATCGTTGAAGGAAGCATCTCTAAAATCTACATCTCCACCGGTTAAAACATCGGCATCATTATCCGGGAAATTGTCGAATTGTGTATTATCGTGTTTTCCATTTGGATCTGTGTATGTATCACCAGCAGGTCCATCGAAATCATTGTCTAATCCATTGATTCCAACAACACCATTTGTCCTACCTCCTGTATTTGGTACTGCAACAGAATTTGCTTCTACAATATCAGGAGCTCCTTCGTTATCTGAATCCAGATCTAAATAATCTGGAATACCATCTCCATCGGTATCTACAGGAATTATCCCGGTACCTCCTTGATGAACATCATAAACATCTTTCAGTCCATTTGTGTTGATATCAGCGGAATTATAAGCTATATATCCTAAAGTAGTTTGTGCTTCTATATTATCCGGGACAGTATCATCATCTGAATCCAGATCTAAATTGTCTGGATATCCATCCTCGTCGGTATCTTTAACCTGATGTACCCCACCAATTAACACTGTTAGTGGAGTTCCACCTAGTACATCACCTAATTCATCTGTAGAGGTTGTAGAAGGATTGTCATTATTATACAGTATATCTACAGCATCATCTAAACCATCTGCATCAATATCGTTACTACTTCCAGCTCCATATACGCCATTTCCATCAGGGTCTACACCACCTGCTTCTATTACATCTCCTATCCCATCGTTATCTGAATCCAGATCTAAGTAATTATATAGGCCATCTAAATCTGTATCAATTGGGTATAATCCATCTGTTCCATCTCCATTGTAACCACCTACTGCGGTTACTTGTAACGGCACTCCAACGCTATTTACATCAGAGGTCGTAAGTAAACCGGTGCCAGGGGTTCCATTTCCATCTCCGTCAAAAGTTCCTCCTGCCTCTATATGGTCTGGAATTCCATCCCCATCTGAGTCCAGATCGAAACTATTCTGCAACCCATCACCATCAATATCATTTAAACTATTTGGAGGATCAAGTGAGTTTGTATTACTAGAATCATTATCATCTGCATCTAAATAAAATACAACTCCATCCCCATCTTTATCTCCACCACCTTCAACTATATCTAAAATTCCATCATTATCATCATCTTCATCATTTAAATCGGAATATCCATCTCCATCATTATCATTCACAACTTCTTCTCTCCAGTCTCTATCGTTTCCAGGGTTTTCCAAATCTGGTTGAGTTAATGGGGTTTGACCACCATTAGTTGCGTTGGCCGCATCTCCTGGTATAAATGGACCTCCATCAACCGGTTTAATCTCAAATATATCAGCCAATCCATCGCCATCAGTATCTGGTTCGTTCGGATCTACCATACCATCATTCCCAGCGGCTCCCGTACTATTTATTATATTATCTTTTCCAACATCGATACTATTATCTAGATGATTCTCTACTAAATCATATTCCGCATCACTATCACTATTTACATCTGCATAATCTGGAGCCCATCCTCCATCTGTATTCACATACCCAATTGCAAAACCTCCATTATTAATATCGTAGGCATCATCTAATCCGTCCCCATCAGTATCGTTACCCGTAGGAGCTATATATGCAAAAGTAGATTGGGCCTCGGTATTATCTATAATTCCATCATTATCATAATCTATGTCTATATAATTTAGAACTCCATCATTATCTCTATCTTTATTAAATCCGGATCCCCCCAGAATATTCCCAGGAAAATCTGGATCATTGGTATTCGCTAATCCATCCTTATCATCATCTGCAGGAATTCCAGTACCTACAATTCCGTCGTTATCTGCATCCGGCACTTCGAAATTACCTTCTAAGGTATCTGGTAACCCATCGCCATCTGAATCTAAATCCCTATAATTCGGTAATGAATCTGCATCTGAATTTAAAGGAGTTGGGAAGGTTGCTTCCGCATCTAATGGATCGTGCCATCCATTTTTAACAACATCTACAAAACCATCTACTTGGCCATTATTATCTCCATCATTATAGCTTGGATTATTTGAAAAGGCTTCTGTAGTATCTGTAATCCCATCATTATCTGAATCTACATCGATAAAATCGTACATATTTGTACTAATATCTGTTGCCGCATCAGAATTTATAGGAATGTAATTAATCACCCCGCTATCGGTAGCCGTTTCAACGATATCTGCCAAACCATTTACACCATACGATCCTGTATCTACTAAACCATCGTTATTAGCATCTATTAATCCTGCTTCTAATACATCTGGGATGCCATCGTTATCTGAATCCAGATCTAAATAGTTTGGTATGCCATCTCCATCAAAATCATACTGCAAATCTGCAATTACCGGATTGGTATAATTATTTGTACAACTAAATTGTACATGATGTTGTCTAAACGCTGCAGGAGTTGAAGCAGTGGCCTCTAAACCAACTCTAATCGAGTAACTGGATTTGTTTATTTGTTTTGTTGAATAGTTAATTTCCGGGTATGCATCTGAGGTCCCGTTGATGGAGCTGTTTCCCGATGTTCCAATTAACCAATTCCCCTCTTTAGTAATGGTGATTTCTGTAGGATCATTTAAGGTATAGGATTCTGGTAAATCTGTCCAGTTAAGTTCCCTAAAAGTGGGTTGGCCATCTACATCATTAAAATTCACATAGAATTCTGGAATTATAGCCAGAGAACCATCTGAATTCTTAAATTCAAACTTATATTCTACGTAGGCTCTTTGTCCGGTGGTAAGAGCTGTATAATTAGTTTCAGGCTGAAATGAATTTGGATAAGTACCAACAACATCTAAACTTCGAACTGAAGCATTAACTACGTCCACAATGGTTACAAACGAATTTATTCCCGGTAAGATGTCTGTAAATTCAAAGATTTCACCTTTTAAAAAGGTTCCATTATTTCCATCTCCACTTACCTCGGTATAGGCGCTATTAAATTTCATATTAGGACTCCCGGCACAATCTTCGGGAGTACTACTGGTTTGTCCCTGCTCTACGGTATCCGGGATTCCATCATTATCATCATCCAGATCATCTCTATCCGGAACTTTATCTCCATCGGAGTCTCTAAGCACATTTACCGTTACCAACCCTACGTCATTATAGGGTCCATAGCTTGGGGTTCCAGTTGGCGTTTTATCAAAAACTCTATATTCAAAAGTATCTATTCCATAAAAATCTGGATTAGGAGTATAAGTTATTACCCCTGTAGTTGTGTTAATAGAAACCGTTCCATTATCGGGTAATTTTAAGGATGCATTTTTCACAGAGGTAGGATCCAGATCGTTATCAAGATCTACATCATTGGCTAATACATTAATAGCTACACTCCCGTTATTCTCAATAACTTCTGCAGTATCATCGAAGGCGCAAGGTGCTGCATAGATGCGTTGGGTGTTAGTTTGCTGTGTGCATCCTATTAAAGGGGCAGCAGCCAAGGTATAGCTTCCCGGTTTTACGGCAGTGGCATATTGACCTATCACTTGCTTGGTACCGTTGGAAAATAAGCCATCTATTGTACTCCAAACATAATAGGCCCCAGGTTGCGGGTTTTCCGGACTAAGATCTATACTACTAACAGAACAATTAAATACAGGTTCTGACTTTTTAATAGTTACATCTACCGTAGAAGCACCTAAGAAATTATAAGGACCTGCAAAATCTTTTAAGGTTGCATTTAAAGAACTGGAGGATTTAGTTTTTACCAATAACTTTTTAAAAGGAGCGTCACAAGGATTACCAGTGGCTAAACTTGGGTCTATCCCCAAAGAGGTTAGATTAAGAGCAACTTCGGCAAAGGAGCCAGAATCATATGTAGTTACATATTTATCACCGGGCTGATCTTTAAATGTTCCCCAAGGCGGGCCTGTTACTCCACCCAATGGAACTCCTGTGCTTTTAACCGCACTAGCAGGCACTAATATATTTATATACCCGTATTGTTTTGTACCTTCATGGTAACTCCCCGGTATAAAATCAAAATTGGCAGGGTTAATATTTGCAGCTGTACTTCTACTTACCCATATCTTGAGCTCCACGTCACTTACAGCATTGGTAGAAAACTTAAAACCTCCCAGCAAATCTCCAGAGGATGTTACTTTCCCTGCAGCATCAAAGATCCATTCCGTATGTCCACCTTTATTAGTAGGTCCGGAATTTATAAATTTCGTTCTATCTGCAGATAGCGCTATAGGCTCGGCATATAATTCAAAATCTACATAATAATCTCCATTGGAAGAAAAAGTGGAAGCACCCATCATTAACCACATAGAGGATTCAACTGTTACCCCCTGTCTTCTTAAATGTGCATATACATCTACAAGATCTACAGAGTTAGTTACAGTTTCATCTGTACCCAAAACCCAGGCTGACTGAGGGTCTTCCATATATTTCCCACTACTTCCCTTAAATGCAGATTTATCTCTACCACCTGTACCCGATCCAAAATTTACATGATCCCTACCATATACCGCATCGTATAATAAAAACCCGTTTAACTCTTTATACTGGTTATAAGGAGATCTGGTTGTAAAACCTCCATTTCTTTGCGTTTGGGTCCATGATGTAAAATTTGCTGTCTCAGTTTCGTCTATCATTCCATTACCCCCACCCTTAACTTTTGGACCTATTGCGGGTTGTATATAACCTTGAAACCAGTCATCACTCAATGAAGACTGCGCAGGAACTCCAGAATACACATCTCCATAAATACTAAAGTTAGCTGCATTCCCTTCTTGTGCATATAAACTGGTAGATCCCAACAGCATTAAAGCTATCAAGAGAAAAAGTAGATTATAGGACTTAAGTAATTTTAGCATCATAGGCTTAACCTGTATTATTAACTCGTTATATCAAAACCTGATTTTTCAATCAAATGTTTAATTTCTATTTATAACCAGATGATCAATAGGATAACCATCATCTATTGTGCTTTAATATGATCTTACAAGTCTAATTAATACGGAAGATTATCTGAAGAATCTAGGTTAAATCGATTTGGGACCAATTTGGTTTAGTATTATTAGCTTGTAAATATTAATTTAAATGACAATAAAAAAAAGGAATTGATGCTTTTTTAGATGAAACACCTATTTTAACGGATGAAATACATTGTTCTATCATGAGATATGGGGGTTTCCCCCCATATTGGAATCAAAAACATTATTTTTGTAAGAGTAATTAGAAAAATCAATGGGGGAAATCCAGTAATTTTTGCACTGAATATCAGAAGGTTAAAACAAACAGACTTTCCATTAGGATGGCCTCGATTTACATATATAGTTTAGATTGAATTTATTTGAATGCTGGATTCTTTTATAGGATTGCATAAAAAAGCTACTCCAGACCTAAGTCTGGAGTAGCTTTTTTATTTTTACCGTTTTGAAAACCGCTGGTTTCCCTGATCGAAAAAGAATCTTTAATTTGATCAAGAACAATTGTTGTGGACTAAGCAAAAAGATTAATCAAGTTGCACAGGAGAAATCCTGTGTTTTTTACTCCACTTAATTTACTTCTGAAAGCTTTTATGGGATTAAGACAATTCTTTTGCGCCAGGAAATATAAAAAAACTCCAATATTGAATTGAAAACTATTCCAAAATTCCAAACCCTGGCATTAATATATAATTGTAGGTGCGGACGGCCATCCGCACCTACAATTATATATATTATCCATTGACCCTGACTTTAGTAAGGGGATAATGAATTGTAATGAACTAGGCTTTAGCCCCTATATTTTTTTTTGAACAAGTAAAATGAAGGATGCTTTATCCCAACAAGAATATGTCTGGAATTATAGGTGGCCAAGCTATTTTCTCTCCACATTGAAATCAGTAGGGATTATGCATTATGCATGGAAAAAGTTCGCGGTATGGGGCTAAAGCCCCTTGTGATCATTTTCTTTAATCCCCTGGCTGAAGCCAGGGGCAATAGATGCAATTGTCTTTATCTGGAATAATTGTTGTGGATAAGCAAAAATGAAGAGCTTCGTTTTCTTTCTTACTTTCCCAAAATTGAAATGACCCATCAGAAATTTATGCAATAAAAATTTTAGGGAATCAATGGAATCCAATTCCTCCACAACTTTTGTTCTTGATCCATTTTTACTGATTAGAAAACCGCTAGCTTCCCTGATCGAAAAAGGATCTTTAATTCATTTTCACCACGCTGAACATGGATCTTCTGTTGAGTTGATGCTCGGTAGAGGTACACCTGTCACAGGCTATCGCGGGTTTTGTTTCGCCGTAGCCTTTATACGCCTTGATCCGGTCCGGGGAGATCCCTTTTGATACCAGGTAGTCATAGGTGGATTTTGCCCTTCGTTGAGACAACCCCTCGTTATATTCATTGGATCCGCGAAAATCGGTATGGGAGCCGATTTCAATTACCAGTTCGGGATATTCATTTTTCATTAGATCTACCAACTTGTCCAATTCTTTTGTAGCATCAGCGCGGATGTTGGATTTGTCAAAGTCGAAATAA
>Ga0307487_1003134_pt1 | contig 9986 bp, 9 predicted proteins | sample CBIW12metaG_FD_203665 | JGI IMG/M metagenome (GOLD analysis project Ga0307487, IMG submission 203665) | Sea-ice brine microbial communities from Beaufort Sea near Barrow, Alaska, United States - CBIW 1.2 | ecosystem: Environmental > Aquatic > Marine > Coastal | place: USA: Alaska | collected... | reverse complement strand
ACCCGGTGGCGTTTCCATGAAGCTCAGCAGTGACTGCATGTAGGGCTTGACGGTGAGTTCGCCGCCGGAGTGCTTTTCCACGGTCTCCGCAAAAACGTCGATGCTTTTCGAGCCAATGGAGTTGTGGGTGGCGCCGGAGGCGAAGCTCAGCTCCCGTGCATCGACGGCGCCGGCCGCCGTGAGCCCGATGATAGCGGCGCCGGCGAGCAGGCCCAGAAAGCGTCTGGATAATGGCATGGTGTATTCTCCTGAATTGTTGTTATGGCATTGGGTATTTGCGAGTCTTAGCTGACTTTTCTGTCCCGGTCTCCCCAGTGCTCTTCCCGGAGCTTGTATTTCAGCAGCTTGCCCGCCGGCGACAGGGGCAACTCACCACGGAGCTCGAAGCTGCGGGGAATCTTGTAATTGGCGATCAGGGTCTTGCAGTGAGCCATCAGTTCGTCCAGCTCCAGCCCGGTGCCGTCCTGAATCACAACCGAGGCGTGCACACGCTCACCCCAGTCTTCATCCGGCACCCCGATGACTGCGCACTGGACCACCTGGGGCAGCTGCAGGATGGCTTCTTCCACCTCGGCGGAATAGACGTTCTCGCCGCCGGTGAGGATCATGTCTTTGATGCGGTCCACCACATACAGAAAACCGTCCTCGTCCATGTAGCCGGCATCGCCGGTATGCATCCAGCCACCGCGCAGGGCGTCAGCGGTCTGTTCCGGCTTGTTCCAGTAGCCCTGCATCACCACCGGCCCACGGGCCACGATTTCACCCCGGGTGCCGGGCGCGACCGGCTGGTCACTGGCGTCGACAATGCGGATTTCCACCATGGGCAGGGGCTGGCCCGCGGACATTATCCGGCCGGTTTCGAAGCCCTTCTCCGAATGCCATTCCGGCGTCAGGATCGTGACCGTGGGGGAAAGCTCGGTCATGCCATAGGCCTGCAGGAACTTGGCCTCGGGCATGGCCTGCCGGGCCCGGTTGAGCAGGGTGCTGTCGATGGGGGAAGCACCGTAGAGCAGGTGCTGCAGACTGGACAGGTCGTAATTGGCAAACTCGGGGTGGTTGAGCACCATCCGCAGCATAGTGGGTACCAGGAAGGCCTCGATCACCTTTTCCTTCTGGATTGCTTCCAGCACCGCTTTGGGGTCAAACATTGGGATGATGACGTTGGTGCTTAACCGCGCCGTTGCCTGAAGGATCAGCCCGGTACCAGCCACATGGAAGCTGGGGGCTGCATGCAGGGTGATGGAGCGGGTGGGCATGGCCGCCGCCTGGGAGCCCAGGGCGTCACAGAACAGGTTGGCGTGGCTGAGCATCACTCCCTTGGGCTTGCCTGTGGTGCCACCGGTGTACATGACCGCCGCCAAATCATCATTCTTGCGCAGCGCATCCCCGGCTTCCTCGTTATCGCGGATCAGGGCCTCGAAATCATGGCAGTCCCGGGGAGCCTCCTTGTCACCGGCGTAAACCACTGTCCTGAGAGAGGCGGAGCCTTCAAGCAGCGCCTCCAGCATGGGGCTGAAGGTGTCATCCACCACCAGGAAGGTGCTTTCACAGTCGTCCAGGGAGTAGATGATTTCCGCCGGACTCCAGCGGATGTTAACCGGGTTGATGACACCCCCGGCCCAGAAGGTGGCGTAAATGGCTTCGGCATAGCGATCCGAGTTCAGGCTCAGAATGGCCACCCGGTCCCCGGCTTTCAGGCCCAGCTTGCGCAGTCCGCCGGCGAGACGGGCAACCCGGGAAACAAGCTCCCGGTAACTGTGGCGTCGGTCGCCGAATACGGTGGCGGTGTGCTCCGGACTTTCCTGGAGTACCTTGTGCAATGATTGGGTGAGATACATGGGTTTCTTCCCCGTGTGTTGTCAGTGAAACAGTGGTCGTAATCCTATTCAGGTGCCGTGGGTGGTGGGAGTAGACTTCCAGCCAATAGAGTTCGGTCAGGGCGTTGGCGGGATCCACGGGTTGCTTCCAACAGATCAGGGCCGGGTGTCGTCTTTAAGCTAGGTGAGGTTCACAAGCCCGGCCATCGTCGAAAACGACGATTTCAAGGCCATCTTTCAGTCGCTGCGGAAGATCCAGAGGTGATTGCGAGTTCGGGTGCAATGTGCTTCCGTGGAACTAAAGATTTTCGTGTTATGCTAACTCGTTGGAACGGACGAGGATGGTATTTGCTCACATCCCTATACTGTCAAGATGTTTAGAATTCCAGCTCTGAGTTCACTTGAGCGATTACAACAACAAACGCATCCACGAGGGTGCACACAAAGGAAATGTTATGCATTATCTGTCAAGTTGTCGTCCTGCACGTTTTTTCCTGCCGCTCGCTCTGGCCGCAACCCTGGTGACGGGAGTCGCCGACGCCCGCGAGGTCAGTTACGCCACAGGCTACGCTGCGCAGTCTATCGGTGCCAAGGCAGCAGACCGCTACGCGGAGGCGCTGGCGGAATATTCCGATGGGGAACTCACCGCCAAAGTGTACCCCCAGTCCCTGCTGAGCTTCTCCGAGACACCTTCTGGTATCCGTGACGGCATGGCGGCCAGCGGGCTGGTGCTGACGCCGTACTTTCCCGCGGAGTTCCCGAGTGCCAATCTGGCGGCGGAACTGTCCATGCTGCTGGAGCTGACGGGCGCCGCCCCGGAAACCGCGGGTCTTGCCTATGCCGGTGCCATGTCCGAGTACCTGTTCAACGCCTGCCCCCAGTGCACTGCCGAGTTCGACAGTCAGAATCAGGTATTTATCGGCGGTGGCGGCACCTCTCCGTACATGCTGCTGTGCAACACGCCTGTGCGTAACATGGAGGAGCTCCGGGGCAAGCGCCTGCGCATCGGTGGCGCCCAGTGGTCACGCTGGGCTGAGGAGCTGGGCGCGTCGCCGGTTTCCGTGCCCCAGCATGAAACCTACGAAGCCCTCAGCCAGGGTGTGGTGGACTGCAGCATACACTCAGCACCGGAACTGACCATCGTGAAACTGATGGAGGTGGTCAGCGACATCACAACCGGTGCTCCCGGAGGCGTATTCGCGGGTGTTGCCAGCAATGTGAACAAGGATACCTGGGCCGGTCTCAGCGAGGATGAGCGTACGGCAATGCTGCATGCCTCCGCGGTACTCTCCGCCGAGCTGAGCTGGGGCTATGCCAAAGCGGCTCTGGAAAACATGGAGACCGCCCGCGAACTCGACCGCATCGATATCCATGAAGCCGCCGACGATATAAAGAACCAGACCCGGGAGTTCATCCGCGAAGACCTGGACAATATGGCAGGTACCTACGCTGAAAAATACGGCCTCGACAATGCCGGCGAGATGATAGCAACCTTCCGCACGATCCTGGAGAAGTGGGTGGGCCTGGTTGACGGCATCGACAGTGGTGAGGCCCTAGCTGAACTTTACTGGAAGGAAACGTTTTCCAGGGTTGATGTGAACAGCCACGGACTTTGATGGTTGCTCATAGTCCCGGCCGGCCCTTTGAAGGGGCCGGACCATGACAGGCGGACCACTAATGGTAACAACGCTCGTCGGGGGTGGTCCGCAACTTCGGAATCAGCGTGATGACAATCCGGCTCGCAGCATGCGCCAGTCTTGTCTGGCGCGCCGCGACTATAGGCGGTCTGTGAAGTACTGGAAACCTTGGGGCCAGTGTTGGTCAAGTATCCGGGCTTCGCCGACAAGAAAATCATCCAGCGAATTTGTGAACCGGAACGGCAGATCATTTTCCGGGTACCCTGACTGGCCTGCCCATCGCCTGTTCCGGCTCCAATGGCATTCTGGTCCACGAGAAAGACTTCGATCTGACAACCGTCAAGCGCCTCAAGGAAATGGAGCGCCGTCGCATCAGCACTTACACCAAGGTCCACAAGGACGCCAGATACATCAAGGGCGGCAGCATATGATCACATTCCATGTGACGTGGCCTTGCCCTGTGCCACCCAGAACGAGCTCAATGGTTCCGACGCCAAGTCCCTGGTGGAGATTGGCGGCATCGCCGTGGCGGAAGGTGCCAACATGCCCACCACTCCGGAAGGCATCCAGATCTTCCAGGAGGCCGGACTTTCCTACGGCCCGTGCAAGGCCGCCAACGCCGGCGGGGTTGCTACCAATGCCCTGGAGATGCAGCAGAACGCGAGTCGCGATTCATGGTCCTTCGCCCATACGGAATAGCGGCTGGAGGAAATCATGATCAATATCCACAAGAACTGCTTTGAGACCGCCGATGAGTTTGTCTCGTCCGGTAACTACGTTATCGGCGCCAACATTACAGGCTTTCTCAAGCTGGCCCGCGCCTTGGACGCCATGGGCCTGATCTGACCCTAACCGGCGCGATGGCGCCGGCTACTTCTCTGTCGGGCCGGATTTGTGGGAAGACGGAATGGCGTAGGTCACCACCGAATGCGCTACCGGCCTGGACAGATCCTCCTCCGAAAAGATTTCGACTTCTGATAACGCCGAACGCCTCCCCAGATGCAGCAGTGATGCCTTGGCGAGAAGGGCCTCACCCGCCGCGGGTTTGCGCAGGAAATTGATGTTTAGGTTACTGGTAACCGCCAGCGGTACAATCCCGATATGGGCCAGTACCGCCACATAGGCGGCACAGTCCGCTGTCGCCATCATGGTGGGGCCGGATACGGTGCCACCAGGACGGAGGTGGGAGCCGTCCACCGGCTGGCGTACCCAGACCGCGTCTTCGGTAAGCTCACCAACACTGACGGTGGACTGGGGGAACTCGCTGTCCAGGAAGGACTGCAGTTCGGCGGCGGAAACAACCATGGCCATAGGAGTTCCTCTGTTATTGTTCATGATCGGGTGCCAGAAGCATACCGCATCTTCCCGGACACCTTATCTTCCCGGACACCTTGCAATGGTCGCGTCGTCGGTTACGACGATGTTCCTGTGACCGGTGCCGATTATGGTAACGGGATGAGCCGTTGCCGGCTCCCTGATACAACAACAATTGTCGACAGGAAGGCCATGCAATGATTCTGCATAAACCGGAACTGATTGAGGAGTACAGGGAAAAGGGATTCTGGGGCGATAGGACCCTGCTGAAGCGCTTCAGTAATAACTGTGCGGCCCATCCGGAACGCGAGGCGATTGTGGATCCACCCGACCGCCCCCAGCTGGTGGGTACGCCGGCCCAGCGCCTGACCTGGGCCGAGCTGGAGCAGGCGGTGAACGCCACCGCCGAGGAACTGGCCCGGCGTGGTTTTGGCAAGGATGACGTGCTGGTGGTCCAGCTCCCCAATGTCTGGGAGCTGGCCATGCTCTATCTGGCGGCAGCGAAAGCCGGCGGGCTGGTGTCAGCGCTGCCCATGCAGTGGCGCCGCAAGGATGTGGGTTACGCCAAGGAGATGACCGCTTCACGCCTTTACCTGTCTGCGGAGACGTTCCATGGTTTTGACTATCGTGCCCTGGGGCAGGAGCTGGCGTTCGAGCACCGCCTGACCCTGGCGGAACTCACCACCATTGCCCGCGGTGAGCCAGGCCCTGAGGTGAATGCCGTGGTGAGCGCTGACGACATCTTCACCCTGTGCTGGACCTCCGGCACCGAGGCGGAGCCAAAGGGCTGCCCCATGAGTCACAATAACTGGGAATACCTGATCAGCCTGGTATTCATCACCTGTGATCTGCAACCGGGGGACCGCATCCTCTGTGTCGCGCCCCTGGTGAACATGACTGCGGTAGGTGTCAACTACGTGCCCTGGCTGGCGGCGGGTGGCACCCTGGTATTGCATCATCCGATCACCCCGGACATTCTGATGCGGCAGCTGACGGAAGAGCGTATCCAGTACACCATCCTGGTGCCGGCAATGCTCAACATGATCGTCAAGCTGCCCAATGTGGATGAACTGGATCTGTCCAGCATCCGCACCATCACCACCGGCTCCGCGCCGCCCTCAGCCTGGTCGATGCAGGAGTTCAAGCGCCGCTGGGACATCGATATCGTCAATATCTGGGGGCAGAATGAAGGCGCCAGCCTGGTGGCGGGGCCGGCGGACGTGCCGGAACTGGACCGCCGAGTGGACCATTTCCCCTGGTGGGGCCGGGAAGGCGTGAACTGGCCTTCCGGCATCCGCGGTGTCGAGGTGAAGATTCTCGACGATGACGACAACTTGGTTACCGGAACGGGCGGCATTGGTGAGCTGTGCTATCGCAGTCCGGGACTGTTTGCCGGTTATTTCCAGCGCCCGGACATTACCGAAAAATCCTTTACCGGTGATGGTTTTTTCCACACCGGGGATCTGTTTATCGTCCGGGAGCCAGATTTTGTGGGCTTCTACGACCGTAAGAAAGACATGGTTATCCGCGGCGGATTCAACATATCCAGTGTCGAGGTGGAAAACGCCGTGCAGGGCTTCGCCAAAGTGCTGGATGTGGCGGTGATTCCCGAACCCGACGACATTCTGGGGGAGCGGGTCTGTATCTGCGTGGTACCCCGGGACGAGACGGACCCACCCACCCTGGACGAGATCAATGATTACCTGAAAGCCGAAGGGGTCAGTGGCTACAAGCTTCCCGAAAAGCTGAAAATCATTGATGAGATACCCCGCAATCCGGTGGGCAAGATCCTGAAAAAGGAGCTGCGGCGCCTGCAGGGGTGATGAACGGAACCCGGGACTGGCTTGCCATCAGGGAGCTTCAGTCCGGGATCATTGCAGCGTGTTTTAGCCGGTCCAGGGCCTCCTGCTCAAGGGCCGGCTTACTCAATGAACACCGGAAATACCTTGACCGCCGTGGCCAGTCCCCCGGGATCAAAACGATAGGGCCAGGTCTTGAGGTCGTCCGCAAACGTGCGCGCACCCGCTATGCCGCTGGCCACCAGACTGCCCTGGGGCAGATGGCCGACATTGAACAGCAGAGTATTCTCGCCCTCCATGACACGCACGGCGGAGGCAGCGGCATCACAGGCGCAGGTCAGCAGGTCCGGAAGCTGAGCGGGAAACTCCATGGGGTCTGTGGTAAAGCGATTAGACCCGGGAAAGCCATTGGAGCCGTGGGCCCTGTGAAACGCCGCCATGGGAATTTCCTGCAGATCCTCGCGGTCGTTGTCGACCACAAGAACCGTCTCTTTGTCGTCGTCATAGCCCACAACCACAATGGAGTGGTGGGAATTGGACAGACGCACTCGCAGCAAGGCAGTTCGGCGATATCGGCCCAGATCATCACCGGCCGCTTTTCACCTGCCGCCATCCAAGCCCGGGATCATCATTCTGCAGCCGCTGTGTCGTGATGCCCAGCCGGAGCCACAGTGGCCAGCCATTCGGTGGGGGGAGTTGTCGATCAGGACGCGAGTCATGGGGCGACTATCCGATTCGGGTAAGCGGTTTGTTGTGGTCTGGTTTCGACGATAGTAGCAGGTGCCGTGTCCAGCATCGTCGTTTCGGACGATGTCCCTGTTGTTGGGGCTGTTTACTGTGAATATCGACACAGCAACTGGGGATTGACCGTGGAGGACTGGCAAGACTGCGTTGATCTTGTGGCACTGCAGGCCTGGATGGACCGCCAGGGTCTGGGGCGGGGTAATATCACACCGCCTCGGGCCTTGGGCGGCGGCACCCAGAATGTGGTGCTGAAGTTCGAGAGGGACGGCCTCACCTATGTTCTCAGGCGGCCGCCGGTGACGCCACGGGCCGGGTCCAACTACACCATGCGCCGGGAAATGCGCATGCTGACGGCTCTGGCGAATACCACGGTACCCCATCCGGGCCTGATAGCCAGCTGTCCCGAAGAGGACGTTCTGGGGGTGGCTTTCTACCTCATGGAGCCGGTCGAGGGTTTTACCCCCACGACCGGGCTGCCCGACCTGCATGCCAGCGATCCAGGCCTACGCCGACGCATGGGGCTGGCGCTGATTGACGGCATTACCGCACTGGGTGCGGTGGACCATAACGCTGTGGGCCTGGGTGATTTCGGCAATCCTGATAACTATCTGGACCGACAGGTGGCACGTTGGCGCCGGCAGCTGCAAAGCTACGATGAGCTGGCGGGCTGGCCTGGCCCGGCGGCCATTCCCGGTGTGGAAAAAATTGCCCGCTGGCTCGATGCCCACAAGCCCGGCAGCTTCCAGCCAGGTATCATCCATGGCGACTATCACCTGGGCAATGTCATGTACCGTTATGACGGACCGGAACTGGCCGCCATCGTTGACTGGGAACTGACCACCATTGGCGATCCCCTGCTGGATCTGGGCTGGGTGCTGGCGACCTGGCCCGGGGACGGCGAGATGCCGGTGCAGGCCCTCAGCGTGACGCCATGGGAAGGATTTCCCAGTGCCGGGGAACTGGTGGCGCACTATCGCGTGGGTACCGATCGTAACCTTGAGGCCATTGACTGGTACGCGGTGTTGGCCTGCTACAAGCTGGGCATTATTCTGGAAGGCACCTACGCCCGGGCCTGCGCCGGCCATGCCCCCATGGCGGCCGGTAAGATGCTGCACCAGAGCACGGTGCAGCTGTTCGAACGGGCCCTGCGCTGGATTCGTTAACCAGACGGGACACTTGCTTTTATCACCACAAGAGAAGAAACAGTGAACGATCTGGACTATACGGGCAAGACAGTTCTGGTAGTGGGCGGCTCCAGCGGCATCGGCAACGCCATCGCCCAGGGGTTCCGGGCCCGCGGCGCCGATGTGCACGTCTGGGGTACCCGCGCCGTGGCGGCGGATTACGACGGCGAGGAAGGTTCTGATCTGACCGGACTCACCTATGCCCGGGTGGACGTTTCCGATGTCGGTGCCATTGAACGCTGCCAGCCCGGGTTCACCCAGCTGGATGTGCTGGTTCAGTCCCAGGGCATTGTGGTTTACAAGCGGGGTGAATTCGAGCAGGAAGGCTGGGACCGGGTAATGGACGTGAATCTCAACAGCCTGCGTGCCTGCGCCATGAAGTTCAAACCCCAGCTGGCCGCCGCCAAAGGCGCCATGATCATCGTCAGCTCCACCGCCGGTTTCCATTCCACCAAGGGCAACCCGGCCTATAATGCATCCAAGGCGGGTGCCGTGGCCTTGACCCGGACCCTGGGTGAGGCCTGGGCGCCGGAGGGCATTTCGGTGAACGGCATTGCCCCGGGCTTCGTGGCCACAAAGCTGACCCAGGTGACCACGGACAGCCCCAAACGCCGTCAAATTGCCGAGGCGGCTATTCCCTGTGGCCGCATGGGACTGGCCGAGGAGATGGCGGGGCCGGCGCTGTTCCTAGCGTCGCCACTAGCCTCCTACATGTTCGGCCAGACCCTGATTGTGGATGGTGGCCTGACCCTGTCCTGACGTGTTTTACGGAACGACGGTGTATTTTCTTTTTCAGTTGTCGTCAGTCAGGCCGAACTTCTTCATGGCCCGTTGTTTCTGTTCCGATTTCAGGTAATCCGGGAACGGGCCCGTGGCGGGTTTGATGTCCTTGAGGACCTCCCGGGCCACAGTCACCTTGTGCACTTCCGTGGGTCCGTCCGCCAGGCCTACATGGAAGGAATTGATGACCCACTCGGCAAAGGGCATGTCGTGGGAGATGCCCAGGGAACCGTGGATCTGAAGGGCCCGGGAAGCGATATCGTTGAGTATCCGGGGCATGACGGTTTTTACAGCAGCGATATTCTTGCGGATGGCCTTGCTGTCCCGATTCTGGTCGGCGAGCCAGGCGGTTTCAAGCACCAGCAGCCGGAACTGGCGCAGCTCCACCCAGGAGTCGGCGATTTTTTCCTGCACCATCTGTTTCCGGGACAGCTGTTCGCCCTTGGTGAAGCGGGACACCGCCCGTTCGCACATCATGTCAAAGGCGCGGGTGGCCTGCGCTAGGGTACGCATGGCGTGATGCATTCGCCCGCCGCCTAGGCGCACCTGGGCCACCACGAAGGCGCCCCCCTGCTCACCCAGCAGGCTGTCCAGGGGTACCCGAACATTGGTCCAGCGCATATGGGCATGGGTATCTTCCGGCTCGCCGTAGAAACCATAGTTGCGGACAATTTCCACGCCCGGCGTGTCCGCAGGCACGATGAACATGGA
>Ga0307487_1003127_pt1 | contig 10001 bp, 7 predicted proteins | sample CBIW12metaG_FD_203665 | JGI IMG/M metagenome (GOLD analysis project Ga0307487, IMG submission 203665) | Sea-ice brine microbial communities from Beaufort Sea near Barrow, Alaska, United States - CBIW 1.2 | ecosystem: Environmental > Aquatic > Marine > Coastal | place: USA: Alaska | collected... | reverse complement strand
AATGAAGCGGTAAAATTCCGTAATGAATTTTTTGTCTGTTTGTTAAATCTTTAAAAATTTTGGGATATACTTTTACCAAAAGGTCAAAAGTGCCCTTGGACCACTTTAATTGCTGCTTAAAAAAGTTGGTCAAATTTGATGGAGCAAGCCCTCTCGCCAAAACTTCCGGTAGATAAACCGCTTTCCACCCTTTCGAATATAAAAGCATGGCAGTATGCATGTCCTCACATAACCCGGGGGCATGACCTCCAATACTATCTAGGGCGGTTCTCCTAAAAACACAATTTGCACCAATAGCGTTAACTGCACCATAGGAGTTCAACGTCATCATCATCGGGCCATAAAACTGAAAGGTCTGTTCTGCTGCTCCGCGGGACACAAGAGTTTCCTTGAAATTATAATAAGATTGTACAATTTGCACAAATCCAATTTTTGGATTTTCAAAATGCGGAAGAATTGGATCAAGAAAATTTGGCTCTGGGATATGATCGGGATCTAGTATTACGCAAATATCACCTGTAGCATATTTTTTTAAAGCATTATTAATGTTTCCCGCTTTTGCATCTATTCGATTATCCCTGGTAATATGTTGTATTCCATTTTCCTCACAAAATTTCTTTAAAAATGGATCATTTGCTTCATCACATAAATAGGTTGTATGTGGGTAAGTTATATTATTAATTGCTTCCAGGGTTGTTATAGTCATCTGGTAAGGCTCCCCGGGAAAATAAGTGGTAAGAATATCCACTTTAAATTTTGAGTTGGTTTCCGGGCTTTTAGGAATAGAAATATTGGAATAATTGTACCACATGTACAGTTTCTTAATAGTACTGTAAAGGATGGTCACCGATAAAAGAAAAAATAAAAGGGTATTTCCTGTATGTTCAGGTTGAAAAAAATAATATAAAAAATTGATAACACTAAATATTCCAAGAAGGATCATAAATTTGATGATCCTTGATTCATTTTTTGTTGGAGCTTTCATTTTATTCTCCATTATTCGGTTTTAAAACGTAGAATGGAATATTTGCTGTAGCAAAATTATTTAGGCTGTCCTTTGCATAGAAAAATATACGGTATGGGCCCTCATTCTCAGGTGTTATAAATGTTAGTTTGTTATGGGATTGATCGATAATTGTCATATTGATTTTTGGTTGCTTCTCCAAAATATCAAACCAAGCCTCTTTTCTAAGTTCCCAGTTGAATTCCAGAGAATTTAAATTAGTGGTATGGAAAAGGATTTCAACATTTGCTGTATCAACCGGAGATAAAATCAAACTTTCAAAAGCACCTTCATTGTTCAATAATGCATAATTAATTTTCGGGCCACGATATTTGGTAGTGTCATGACTCCACAACCTGCGTAGTTCGTGATAAGCCTGACTTTTACTGCCATCTTCAGAAAAAGTGCTAAACCAGGTAGGTGTTCCTTCTTGTTTATTTCCCCAGAAAAAATAGATACTGCCTAAACAAGAATTGTCTTTCATGGCCTTTGCACTATGTCGCTCCCTAATTATTTCAGCTTTTTTGGTACTGGTATCTTCAATGGGTGCTCCCCAGGTTGTTTCGTCTTCTTCCCAGGGCCCGTTAATTCCCCATTCCGAGATCACATAAGGTCCTTTCCAGATAAGGGATGTCGTCTTTAACCTTTCTTGCAGAATACTTAAACTACCGAAAGAATTCATTGATATTAAATCCAAATCAGGGCTTTTTATAGCTAAGCTGACAAGTGTTCTTCTATTGCCACCAATTAAGGCGGTGCTCACTGGATGGTTTAAATCGGTTTCTTTTAATACATCAATTAAGGAATTAAAATTTGTAAAAAAATCAGTATTTTTGTAGAAATTGGGGAATAAGAGTTCATTTCCTAAATTCCAGTATAATAATGCTGGATGATCTTTATGCTGAAATACAAGATTTTTGATTTTTTTCTTTACAATATTAAAATCCTGTCCATTAAAATCATTTTCTTGCTGAGGCAAAGGAATGTCTACCACAACGGCCAGGCCCAAAGCATCGGCTTTATCCAATGTTTGTTTTAAATTAATAGTGTCATATACCCGAATAGTATTTCCACCAGCAATCTTTAACTCTTCTAAATATCCATTACCACCCCCACCTTTTATATAAAAAGGTTCACCATTCCGAATTAACATATAACCTGTTTCAGTTTGCTCAATATGTACTGTTGGTGATAGATTTTTGGAATCATCCGGTTTATTACAAGCCACAGTAATCGTGAACAGTAAACCAGCGATAAATAATATTTTAAGATCTTTCAGAGAAATAAATTTAAAATGCAAATTTACGGAGAGTGGCTAAGATATGAAAAGTTATTTGTTATAAATGTGGTTATAAAAAAGCACTTAAATTTATAAATATGCAGAGGTTATCTAATTTTAAAAAGATGAAGATATAAAGACTATTCAATTAAGTTTAAAAGATTCTTTTCCGATGATGGTTTCTTTATATTTGTAAAAAAATCAGGAATGCTAAAATTGAATATTACCAGTGAAACTGCTCCTTTAAAGGCAGTAGTGTTGGGGACTGCCATAAGCAATGGACCCACACCGGATCTTGCGGAGGCTTATGACCCAAAATCGGCAGAGCACATAAGGGCTGGGACTTATCCGGTAGAAAAAGATATGGTGGCCGAGATGGAAGCGGTAGCAGCCGTTCTTGAGAAATATAATGTAAAAGTTTACAGGCCTAAGGTTATAGAAGATTACAACCAGATCTTCACCCGGGATATCGCTTTTGTGCTTGAAGATAAATTTATAAAAGCAAATATTTTACCTGACAGGGATGAGGAAATTGAAGCTATCAACCATGTAATCGAACAAATTGATCCGAAAAAGATAATAACCCTTCCCGAAGATGCCCATATTGAAGGCGGAGATGTTATGCCGTACAAGGAATATATTTTTGTTGGCACTTTTAAAGGGGAGAATTATCCTGAATTTATTACAGCAAGGACCAACATGAAAGCCGTTGTAGCCTTGCAGAAATTATTTCCAAATAAAAAGGTGGTTTCCTTTAGTTTGAAAAAATCCAATACAGAAGCGCGTGACAATGCCTTGCACCTGGATTGCTGTTTTCAGCCGGTGGGAAGGGATAAGGCAATTATCTATAAAGGTGGATTTTTAATTGAAGAGGAATACAATTGGCTTGTGAACTTATTCCGAAAAGAAAATATTTTTGAAATTACACAGGAAGAAATGTACAATATGAATTCCAATATCTTCTCTATTTCTGAAGAAGTGGTTATTTCGGAAAAAAACTTTACCCGGTTGAACACATGGTTATGTGAACAAAACATTACAGTGGAAGAGGTTCCTTATGCTGAAATTTCGAAACAGGAAGGACTTTTAAGATGTTCTACCTTGCCATTGATAAGAGAATAAGAAACAAATATTATGGAACAAATAACAAATAACGTTTTAATGGTTCGGCCGGTTGCCTTCAGGATGAATGAGCAAACTGCGGTAAACAACTTTTTTCAGGAAAAACTTCAGCTCAAAAACGAAGAAATAAATAAAAAGGCCCAGGAGGAATTTGATTCTTTCGTGAAAAAACTGGAGTCTGTTGGAGTAAATGTGGTGGTGGTGAATGACAAAAAGGAATTGGACACCCCAGATTCTATTTTTCCCAACAACTGGGTTTCCTTTCACCAAGACGGAACAGCTGTGGTTTATCCTATGTTTGCTGAAAACAGGCGGCGGGAAAGAAGAATGGATTTCTTTGAGGAATTGGAAAGCATGGGTTTTAAAATAAATGAAGTTTTGGATTATACAAAGGCAGAAGAGGAAGGTGTTTTTCTTGAAGGAACTGGCAGTATGATCCTGGACAGGGAAAATCAAAAAGCATATTGTGCTTTATCTCCTCGTGCAGATGAAGATTTGTTGATAGAATTTTGTGAAGATATGGAATTCACCCCAGTAATTTTCTCTGCTTATCAGGATGTTGACGGCAAAAGAAAATCCATTTATCACACTAATGTGATGATGTGTGTAGCCGATGAATTTGCGGTAATTTGTCTTGACTGTATAGACGATAAGAAAGAGCGCAATAATGTAAAAAGACATTTAAAAGAAGATGGAAAGGAAATAATCGAAATTTCCCAAGCCCAGATTCATGAGTTTGCAGGCAATATGTTACAGCTTAAGGGTGCGAACGATAAAAAATATCTTGTAATGAGCACAACTGCTCACAAAAGTTTAACCAGGGATCAGATAAGGAAAATTGAAAAGCACTGCGAAATTTTAAGTTCAGATATAAGTACAATTGAAACTTGTGGAGGGGGCAGTGCACGCTGTATGATAGCAGAAGTTTTTTTGCCGAAAGCTTAGAGGCTGTAAATTCATATAAAAAAGGGCCTGACTTCATGAAAAAATCAGACCCTTTTTTATGAACTTAAAATTCAAAATATTTAATTTTTTTCATGTGCTCCAATATCATTTGAGCTGGTTTGGGTTAGATTACTTCCGTAAAAATCGCGGGTTCCTCTATCTAAATAAAAATTTATTCCTGCATTTAAAGCAGGAGAATCGGCTTTTAATTTATAAGCGCCTAAGGAGGATAATTTATTGTCAAAACCTATAATTCCTCCATCTCCCGGACTGGTTAACATTGGTTTGCCTTGATAACCAACAGGAAGATTCTCAAAGGTTTCATTGCCTGTTCCTCTAAAATTTTCCAAAGAATTATAGGTGTTTCCATTATAGTTTATCCTGAATATTCCCGAAGTATAATATAGATTTCCGGCAAAATTTCCTTCGTAACCACTCGGTGCGTCAATTAAATCTGCTCCATTTTCAGCAAACAGGATATTGTTGTAAAAATTTATGTTGTTGTTCACGGGTTTCCATAAGGTATATTTAACAGTTGCAGAATTTGTATTTGTAGCTTGTTCGCTCAAATAAAAGGTGTTGTTATACACATAAATATCTTTAATGGACAAAGAATTTTGTCCATTAAACAAATTAACGCTTCCACCGTTTGTTCCTGCATCATTTTCGCTAATGTTAAATCTTATGATTATATTTTGCATAGGTCGGGCTCCTATGAATTGTCCTGCAAGGAATCCCGAACCATCATTGTCATGTGAATAATTATATTGCATCACACCATTGGTAACTCCACCATCCATATCGAAACCTCCACCATCACACCCGGATCCGGAGCTGATATTATAGGCTTCACAAAATTGAATTGTCACCTGGTCTGCATCCCAGTACCAAATTCCTACAGGGCCGCCACAATTGGTATTTCCACTACCGGAGTCGTAAACGGTACAATGTTCTATAGTTGAGTTTTGAACATCAGATAAGACAATGCCATCACCGGAATGTGAATTCTTGCTATAGCCTTTTATTTTGTAGACTTCACAATTCCTAACCGTGATATTGGAATGGGCATAACCTGTTTTTGTGGAGGAAAATTTGCCGTAAGAAGATATTCCCACATCAAGAATATCGTGAACTTTATTATTTTCTATTAAAACGTTGCTGAACCCCGAGTTCTCGTTTTGGGCTCCTATAACAATACCAAAATCTTTAAATCCGTATACTTCAGAATTTGTAATTTCAATAAAATCTAATTTCACATTACCCGGAAGGTCATTGTAAAAATAAATTCCTGAATGAGTATTGGTGTTTATTCCATTTCCGGCAATTATTAAATTATCTATTGTAATCCCGGAAGTATTATAGGCATAAATACCAAAACTGCTACCTGCTTTAATAGTTGCTTTTCCGGTTCCGTAAGATGATATTTTGATTGGATTTGCGCTGTTGTTGCCATCCTTATTGTCAAGGTAAATATTGCCGGAGTATTCATTATTTCCTTCAAATAATACAATATCACCTGGTTTTAGGTCAATGCTATTTATTTTGGAAATTGATTGCCAGGGATCCTGGGGCGAAATTCCGGTATTTGTGTCGTTTCCCCTAGGACTTACAAAGTAAGTTTTATTAGGACAAGTTTTATCGCTGTTAAATTCTCCTTTTATTGAACCAAAATCGGAAGAAGTATATTCAAAAACACCTGATATGCCGGAACACCTTGTGCTTTCGCTTCCTTCAGCCGTATAGCGGTGTACGCCAGTCCACTTGATAGGTTCGGTTGTAAGGTTTTCACCACTTTTAATTACGCAAAATGTATACTCTTCATTGGAAGTGCAACTCTCATTAACCAACAGTTGTGTGTCGACTAAAATTCCCACAAGTGCCTGAATACTAATGTTCGTATTCCCATCAGCTGTAGTTAGCAACATGTTAAATGTTCTTTTCTCATTGTTTAACTCAATTCCACTTATGGAAGAGTTTTGATCCTGACAGTTGGTGCAAACATAGGTTCCTGTCACTGGAGTCACAGGTGAATCTTCGGTTTCCTGAGCCGCTAAGATAGCAGCTGATTGGCCTTGAAAAACAACATCTGTTATCAATGGATTATTGTTTTTATCAAGGCTAAAGGTGAAAGTAAGATCTTCTGATTCAAAAACTAATTTAAAATCAGCACTTTTTTGTATTAATTTATCTGCCTGAGCTTCAAATACTTCACCTGTTTGCATAGTAATTGTTCCAAAAGCAGCTTTATTAAGTTCATTGAGATCCCCTTTCCCACGTGGAAGTTTAAGTTCGAATATTCCCCTGAATTTTGAATTTTGGGTTGCGAATATTCCTTTGTAAACCGTTGAAGTACCACTAATTTCCTCGACAATATTTTTCTCCGGCTCCTCGGTAATATCTGTATCTACACTACAGGAATAGAGCATAAAGAATAAAAACAGGATGCCAAAATTCCTGAGGACATGTAATACTTGAACTTTATTTCGCGATGTATTTATTGGGGGCATAACGCGTATGTTTTTAATTTGCACAATTAATGTTGAGATTATTAATATTTTATTAACAAGATCATTCCTACAATTTTTTAATTACTTGAAATAATTTCGTGAAAGATTCCATAAGCCAAATCGGTTTGGCAGCAAATTCTTTGAAATCAGGACTTTGAGATGTGAAAATGTTATCATAGGGCTTATATTCAAGTTCTTCAAAGAACGTTCAATATCAGATAAAAAGCAAAAATAATCGATGAAATGCACTTTCATTTTGTAAATGTTTGTTAAAATAGATTAAATGCGCCATAATCGGAGTTTGAAGATTTTCAAAGCACTTATTGGAAAGAAAAAAAGGGAATTATAACAAGCATTAATTTTGAAAAATTAAGAAAGAAGAATGCTTTTCAAATCTCGCATTCAAAAGATTCGAGGTGAAAGCAACTCCTTAATTTTTTTATCCAATAAATCAGAAATAAAATGGTTACTTTCACTTAGAATATTAAAACTTTAAAAATGAGTGATACCGATCTTCTTAAGAATGTTCTTAGAATCGTCTTGTTAATTGTTGGTTTGTTATTGGTGGGTTATGGTTTATATACCTTGTTTACTCCAGAAGTCATAATGCAGGCCGGACCTTTAAAAGTAGAAGCACAAGGAGATAAAACCCAATCTTATGCGATGATTGGTTTAGGGATTTTAGCTCTTATTGGTGGCATAGCTTTCAAAAAAAGGTAAAAGTCAATTAATCAAGAATTTTTCCAAGTACAACAATTACCGAGGTACTGATGTATTCTATCCCTATAGCAATTACAATAAAACCTATAATCCGGGATATTGCGTTTATTCCGGAAGCTCCTAAATATTTCACAATGTAGTGCGCACTTTTAAGTACGGCAAAAGTGGCGAGGCAAACAGCAAAAATAGCAAGAACAGCAATAATTCGTTCCGAATAAATATCGTATTCTTCATACATTCCAATCAGTAGAGAAATGGAACCGGGGCCAGCTAACATTGGGATGGCCAAAGGTGTCAAGGAAACCCCTTCCCGTTGAAACGCGTCATCCTTCACCCCCTGTTTATCCATTCCTTTATGTTTGGAAAATGAACCCGTAAGAAGTGCAAAACCTGAAGTTACTATGATAAGTCCTCCGGCAATCCTTAAAGATTCAATGCTTATTCCGAAAAATTGAAGTAGGTATCTCCCAGTAAAAAAGGAAATTACCAAAATTACAAAGATATTGATGGAGGTAAACAGTGAAGTTTTTGAACGTTCGGCCGGAGTGTCTTCCTTGGTAAGTCCAACAAATATTGGAACCGTGCCCAAAGGATTCATTACTGAAAATAATGCTGCAAAAACATAAATAAATAATTCCATTAATTTTTGCCACAAAGTTGCATTGACTTCTGAAACTGCCTATTATGAAAAATTCAAGTTTGCATTAATAAATTGAGCCTTTAATTTGTAGTTTGTAAATAAATTGTCAGAGTAGGTCCTCAACCTGGGTGGGGGCATTCCCGGTTTTATAATCCAGGATTTTCATCATAAACTTATGTATGGAAGGATCATCTGCCTTTACTTTGATAAAATAATGGTCTTTATAAATAGAATATTCCTGAGATTTGCCCTTGTACAGGTTCAACTTGTAATATGGGATCACCAAGGCATATGTTTCCAATAATGCGCGGAACATGACAATTATGCCATTTGGTCGCATCTCAATATTGCAAACATTGGTGTTTTGGTCCAAAACCAATAAATTGTGAATGTCGATACTCACACTTGTAATATGCAATTTTGGGGAGCCGATACCTTTTAACTTAAATCTTTCCATAAGGGTAAAAGCAACTCCTACTTCATCCTTTATTTTTTGTTGAACTTCGGGTTGATTATAACTAATATTCAATAACATCGCGCATTTTTTATAAAGATATATATTTGAGGATAAAGCGCCACAGCTTGCGCCTATTTTCCACTATCTTTGCGCCTTGAATTTATAAGAAAAAGATTAAAAAAATCTATAAATGAGCATTCAGGAAACCATTGAAAAGCAGGTAAAAAACGCGATAACGCAGGTATATAAAATCACACTTGACCACGTTGAATTCCAACCTACCCGAAAGGATTTTGAAGGAGATATTACCCTGGTAACTTTTCCTATGTTGAGGCAAATAAAAACCAATCCTGTTCAATTGGGACAGGCAATTGGGGATTATTTGGTGGAGAACGTTCCTGAAGTTGTCCGGTTTAACGTGGTTCAGGGATTCCTGAATATCGTGATAAGTGACCGCTATTTCCTCAATGTATTCAATGATATTAAAAGTCGGAAAGATTTTGGTAGGCCTGGGATTACCGAAAATTCAAAAACCATTATGGTTGAATATTCCTCGCCCAATACCAATAAGCCGTTGCATTTGGGACATGTGAGAAATAACCTGCTTGGATACTCTGTAGCTGAAATTCTGAAAGCAAGCGGGAACAAGGTCTACAAAACCCAGATCATTAATGACCGGGGAATACATATTTGTAAATCCATGCTGGCCTGGAAGCGATTTGGGAACGGGGAAACTCCTGAATCCACCGGTTTGAAAGGCGATAAGTTGGTAGGAAATTATTACGTCAAATTCGATCAGGAATATAAGAAGGAAATTTCAGGATTGATTGCAGAAGGTAAACCTGAAGAGGAAGCCAAAGCACAAGCGCCTATTTTGTTGGAAGCCCAGGAAATGCTCATCAAATGGGAAGCCGGAGATCCTGAGGTAATTTCTCTTTGGAAAAAAATGAATCAGTGGGTGTACAAAGGTTTTGAAAAAACATACAGTGCTTTAGGCGTGGATTTCGATAAGAATTACTACGAAAGCGAAACCTACCTATTAGGAAAAGAAGTGGTGGAGCAAGGACTTAAAAAAGGCGTTTTCTTTAAAAAAGAGGATGGCAGCGTATGGATTGATCTTACTGCTGATGGTCTGGATGAAAAAATCGTGTTGCGAAGTGATGGTACCGCAGTTTACATGACACAGGATATTGGAACTGCCATTCAACGCGTAAAAGATTTTGATATAGATGGAATGGTTTACACTGTAGGTAACGAACAGGATTATCATTTTAAGGTGTTGTTTTTAATTCTGAAAAAACTCGGCTTTAATTGGTCAAATTATCTGT
>Ga0307487_1003125_pt1 | contig 10001 bp, 10 predicted proteins | sample CBIW12metaG_FD_203665 | JGI IMG/M metagenome (GOLD analysis project Ga0307487, IMG submission 203665) | Sea-ice brine microbial communities from Beaufort Sea near Barrow, Alaska, United States - CBIW 1.2 | ecosystem: Environmental > Aquatic > Marine > Coastal | place: USA: Alaska | collected... | reverse complement strand
CTTGGTTGTTGGATGTTTTTGGGTTGCACTTAAAACATACCAAAGCCAAGAGGATTCTTTAACCTTTCTTAGAATTATTTCCTGAAAATCAGCCGGTTATTAGTTTCTGGATGGGCACTAGCTAGTGCCCATCCAGAAACACCGATTTTTAGCCAGTTCAGCTTATCTCTGGCAATTGGGGTTGAGCTGAGTGCCCTCAAATCATGGAAAAGTAAGCGCCATTAAATCGACCCCCTTGCGTCACCCGCATTGAGACGTCAGATTTTAGGCCTTGGCCAACTCCACGTTCCAAGGCAACAGTGCTTCGAGTTCCTCCACCGTGTCCGCCTCGGCAATATGCGCGAGCAGGTGGTGGATGTAGGCTGAGGGTTCCAGTGGGTTGGCCTTGGCGGTTTCGACCAGGGAATAGCAGGTGGCGCTGGCATTTGCCCCTTGGGTGGTGTCGGCAAACAGCCAGGCTTTTCGGTTATGCCAACATTGGCATAATCGAAATTATCCACACCCAACGATTATGTAAAGTTTATTCGGTTGCTAGGGTGAGAGCCAGTCACAACACGGCCATTGGCTTCATTTATTCTGTCGAACTGAGCATAAAAACGGTGTTTCCTGTGGACTCGTCCCTCACTACAGGAGCAAACCATGCCCACCGATACAATCCTTACGAGTCTTGTTCGCCGCGACTGGCTGACTGATAGCTCGCTCAAGAGCGTCATTACAGATTACATTGAGGCACTGCGAGACCAACGCTATGCCGAGCGCACCATCCGAATCTATTTGGGTTGCCTTGCCCATTTCAGTTTCTGGCTTAAGGCTGAAGAGGAAGAATTCACGTACATTGATTCGACCCTCGTCAAACGCTTCTTGCGTGAACATCTTCCAACTTGCACCTGCCCGGCACCCTGCTATGGCAATGTCGGCAGTTCCGGAGCGGCACTTCGACATTTACTCAAATTGCTATCGTGTTCACAGCTGTTGTCACCGACAGCCCAGAATCCCGTAACGATTGAGCTCGCCCGGTTTGGTGATTATTTAACGGGTACGTGTGGGCTGAGAGCAACCACCCGTGACAGGGCAGTCCAACAAGTCGGGGCTTTCCTCACCCAAGCGTATGGCTCTGGCGCTCCGAACGTTTCGCAGCTGTCGGCGACCGACATAGATGCGTTCTTTGCCGCGCTCAGTTCGCGCCTGCGGCCAGCCTCGCTGCGTATCGCCTGCAACAGTCTGCGCAGTTACTTTCGTTATCGTGCGCTGCTCGGTGACGCGACCGCCGGACTGGCGGCAGCGCTTCCAAGAGTTGCTGACTGGCGCAAGGTAACCCTTCCGAAGGTATTATCGGACGTCGAACTGGCTGCATTTCTGAATGCCTTCGATCACACCGACCCCGTCGGGTTGCGTGACTATTCCATCGCCCGTTTCTTGCTTGATCTAGGCTTGCGCGGTCACGAGGTGGCCTACCTGACGCTGGATTCGATCAACTGGCGCAGAGCAATGCTGACCATCTGCGACACCAAGAGCAAATGTGTTCAACAGCTACCTCTGCCGGCGACCACCGGCGAAGCGGTAGCGCAATATCTGCAACAGGGGCGTCCGCAGACGACAAGCCGTAGGCTGTTCGTCCGGCACCGAGCGCCGTTTGATAAGCCACTCAGCGTTGCTGCCATCCGTAATTCGATGAACCGAGCCTTTGTTCGTTGTGGTCTGCGCGATCGTTTCTGCAACACTCATGTACTCCGGCGAACGATGGCAACGCGCCTGCAGCGCTCTGGAGTTTCAATCAAAGAGATCGCCGATCTCCTGCGCCATAAAAGCCTTGATACTGCAAGCACCTACGCCCGCGTTGACATGGAGCAGCTGCGAGCGGTTGCGTTGCCGTGGCCTGGGAGCCAGCAATGAGCGCCCGGGCGTTCTGGATGTCCAGGGTCGAGGCCTACCTGACGTATCGTCGCCAACATGGATTCGAGTTGACCATTGACGGAACTCAACTTCGGTCGTTTGCGCGTTTCGCTGACGAACTTGTTAGCGAAGATCATCTAACGGTCGAGCTCGCTGCAGCATGGGCACAGGCTTCGCAACGAGCAACGCCACTCACGTGGGCGCGCCGCGTCGAGATCCTTCGCGGTTTCGCACGCTTTTGCCTACGTGAGAATCCGGCGACGGAGATTCCACCGCGAGGCCTCTTTGGTCCGTCCCACCGGCGTCTCGTCCCACACATCTATACAGAGGCCGAACTGTGCGCACTGCTTGAGGCGAGCCATGGTTTGACGCCCGCTGAGGGATTGCGCTCGGCAACCTGCCGGTGTGTCTTCGGGCTGCTGGCCGCGACCGGACTACGCATCTCCGAAGCGCTCAACCTGACCATGGCTGACGTCGACCTCCGTGATGGCATTCTGCGTATCCGCGAGGCCAAATTCCATCAACAGCGTCTTGTGCCGCTACATCCGAGCGTTACCAGTGCGTTGCATGCCTATGCGCGACGGCGAAATCGGCTCTTGCTACGACCATGTTGTGACAGGTTCTTCCTACGTGATGATGGCAGCGGCGCAAATCAGAGCAACATCCGTTATGCCTTGCAGACACTCTGTAAGCAGTTGGGCTGGCAGCCGCGCGGTGATTATCCACGTCACCGCCTGCACGATATGCGACATACCTTCATCGTAAGAAGCATGCTTCGCTTCTACGAACAGGGTGTGGATATTGATAGCGCCATTCTGGCGCTGTCGACCTACGTTGGACACGCCAAGGTGAGCGACACCTATTGGTATGTCACTGGTATTCCTGAACTGATGGAGATCGCCGCCGAGCGCTTCCACCTCTATATGCAAGGAGACGCGTGATGAACCCCTTGCTCGCTGTTCCCGCCGAATTCGCGACGTTGCTCCAGCGTTTCTTTGCCGAGCGCCTGATCCAGCAGCAGAACGCCAGTCCACGAACGGTCGCTGCTTATCGCGATACCTTCAAGCTCTTGCTGAATTATGCGGAACGCGCAACCGGCAAGCCGCCGACGACGTTAGCACTGTGCGATTTCGACGCAGCCCTGATACTGGACTTCCTTGCTCACCTCGAAGCCGAACGACACAATACGGTACGTACCCGCAATGCGCGATTGGCGGCGGTACGTGCCTTCGCTCACTACGTGGCGTTACAGTCGCCACCCGCACTTCATCTTGCGCAACAGATTCTCGCGATACCGATGAAAAGCTTCGAACGGCCCATGCTTGAGTTTCTTTCTCGCGAAGAGGTTCAAGCGTTGCTTTCCGCTCCCGGCTTGGCAACCTGGTGCGGTCGCCGGGACACGGTCATGTTCGCGTTACTTTACAACACCGGCGCTCGGGTTTCCGAACTGACCGGAATCCGGGTGGCCGATGTTACATTGGCGGCTACCGCCTCGGTGCGCCTGCATGGCAAGGGCCGCAAACAACGAACCGTGCCGTTATGGAAGGAAACGGCGACCCAGATCCGTCAGTGGTTGAGATACGCCGACTTGCGTGCTGAGCAACACCTCATTCCGAACCGAAGTGGATTACCGATGACGCGCACCAATGTCGCCGAACGTCTGAATCGGGCCGTCAGCACGGCGAAAACGACGTGCCCGCAACTTACGGGTCGCAGCATCTCGCCTCACACCTGGCGCCACTATGTTCCCTTCCGGACTATGTCGGGTAATGTAGAACTTCCTGACGATATGCACATGAAATTGTGGCTTCAGTCATATCAATCCCATCCGACTACCCGACATAGTTTCCCCGTTTAGAGACTGTTAAGGAAGCCTAGCAACTGATCGCCCGGTCGATAACGGCCCGCCTTGCCTTGTAGCGGGACCGTCTTGGCGAGAGCCTGTTCTTTCATCGCCAGTGTTGCCTCCAGATAAATCTGTGTCGTCTCAACTGATTCATGTCCGAGCCATAGTGCAATCACAGATCGATCAACGCCCGCTTGCAACAAGTCCATGGCCATGGTGTGCCTCAAGCGATGAACAGTGACACGCGTTTGTTTTAGCGAAGGGCACACTTGGGAGGCGGCAACGCGATGCTTGTCCAGTAGGTATTGCACGCCGTGGACACTGAACCGTTTCCCTCTGGCACTGGGAAACAGCACGCCATCGTCACTGCGTTGTGGTTCTCGCAGCCAGGCTTTCAACACGGCGCGAGTGGATTTGGCCAGGGGTACACACCGTTCTTTACGCCCCTTGCCGATTACTCGCACGTGAGCGCCGGCGCTTAAGATTAGGTCTTCCTGTTTGAGCCCGGTCATCTCCGACAATCTCAAGCCTGTCTGAACGGCTGTCATAATAAACGCGTGGTCACGCTGCCCAGACCAGGTGCTGCGATCTGGCGCAGCGAGCATCGCTTCAACTTCGGGGCGATCGAGAAAACTGACAAGGGTGCGAGTGAACCGTTTACTCGGAATGGCGAGCACTCTCTGGATCTGTGCAGAATGCTCTGGCAGTTCGAAAGCCAAATAGCGAAAGAACGAATGAATAGCAGTGAGCCGTAAATTGCGACTGCGGATGGTTATGCCTCGCGTTGCTTCCAAATCATCCAGGAAGGCCGCAATCAACGGCGCATCGATCTGCTCAATGTTCAGCTGTGAGGGCCGCTGATGCAAATGCTGTTGTGCAAACCTCAGGAATTGCCGAAAAGTATCTCGATAGGAGCTGATGGTGTGGGGGCTGGCCTGGCGCTGCTGCATCAAGCGTTGGGTAAAGAAACGCTCCAACAAGGGAGCTAAGCTGGTGATAGTAATCATGGTCGATCCTCCCAGCGTTGCTCAAGGCGACCCATGGCTTCGCGCATCAACTCGGGAGAGCCCTCCAAATACCACTGCGTATCAGCAACGTGGGCGTGGCCGAGGTACGCAGACAAGACGGGTAAAAGACGCGCGGGATCTTGACCGGACCGATACCAGTTCACGAGAGTATTTGTTGCAAAGCGGTGTCGCATATCATGCAGACGCGGTCCGTGACTGTCAGACGCACCGCGCAGACCGATCTGGCGGGACAGCACATAGAAGGCTCGGTGGATTTGCCCGAAGTCCAACCGATTTCCCTGACTGGAAACAAACAAGTAGGAAGATACCGGCCGATCAGCCCAATGGCGCTGCCGTCTGGCCATGTAGTCTTCGAGCACATCGCAGGTCGAAGCGTGCAGGGGCACCAGGCGGGTTTTGCCGAACTTGGCATTGCGGATCGTCAATACTGCGGTCTTAAGATCGACATCTTGAAGCTCCAGATCACGCGCTTCGCCGAGACGCATACCTGATACGCACATTAGCCCAAACAGGCAGTGGTAAACCCTGGGCAGCAATGCGCCGCTTTTGTAGCGCTGTGGCATTTGAAGTGCTGCGCGCAGTAAGCTTTTGATCTCTTGTTCTGAGTATAAGTAGGGTCGTGCCCGCTTTGGTTGAAAAGGTAACAAGCCCGTCGCCGGAATTTGCGTCCGTGGATCGCTCGCGCTCCGATAACGGGCAAATCCGCGTACGTAACACAGCCGCTTTGCCCAATGTACGTGCTGTACGTTCACGGGTAGTTGCGCCCAGGCAAGTGCTAAGGCCTGGGTAATGCAGGGTGCGCGGCGCTGCTCCATAAATGCTGCAAATTCGAGCAATCCTTTGCCGGTCTCCTGCAATTTGAATCCGAGATTACGCCGCATGTTCAGGTACTCATCAACGGCCTGCCGAAGCGTGTTCATTGCACACCTCCCGGCCACGGTAGCGCCAGCGTGCGTAAGGCCTCTAGATCAACCTTGGTATAAATCATGGTGGTTTGTGGATGGCGGTGACCCAATACATCGCCAATTTCCTCAAGGGAAGCGCCTTGGCGCAGCATCTCGGTGGCCAGTCCATGCCGGAACTGGTGTGCCCCATACGTCGGTGCTTTGAGACCGGCGCGCTTAAGTGAATAACGAACGATTGATCCAACCGCGCTAGAACTTAGAAAGCCGCGGGTAGGTGCCCTGGCGCGCAGAAAAACACGCCGACTAGTGCTAGTCGGTCTACCGTCTCGCAGATAGGCGGCTATTGCGTTACCCACCTCCAGTGGTAAGGGAAACGCGTTGCGCAGGCCGTTCTTGCCGCGCACACTTAACGTTCCCGCATTCCAATCGATGTCCTCAAGTTCGAGAAATGCTACTTCTCCCGAGCGCAACCCCAGTCGTGCAAGTAGCAGTAAAATGGCGTAGTCGCGCCGCCCGACCGCCGTTTGACAACAGATGCTTTCCAACAACAAATGGGCTTGATCTGCAGAAATCGCACGGGGGATTGATGGCATCGACCAGTTGGCTACTGCGGGGACGGCCGCGGCCAAATCCAAGACCACCTCACCACGGTAGCGGGCGTAGTTCAGGAAAGAGCGTAACGCAGTCGTCATCAGCTTCGCTCGCCCCCTGTGCAAACGCGATGCTTGGCGTTGTACAAACCGCACGACATCACGGGCACTCAGGTGGGAAAGGGTAACGGCCCCGTTTCCGAAACGATCATTAAGAAAATGACGGATGAACGGTACGTAATAGGCAATCGTCGGTTCAGCTAAGTTCCGTGCCTCTCGCAGGTACTGCTTGTACGCCTGCGTCAATCGTTTCACCTCGGTTACCTGAGGTACAGACACCTTCTCAGCGAGAATTACGCGTTCACTGCGCAGAAAGCCGATTAGGTGCCTGAGTGCGGCGGCATCATCCGGGCGATAACGAAATTGCCGGGAGCGGAACTGCAAATATTGCTCTGGATGATATGAGGCAATTTGGTGACATTCGATCTTTTTTTGTTTGAGCCATAGGCTAAAGCCTGCCGCGAGACGGAGCTGCCGGTCAATTGTGTAAAGGCTATATCCTTGGGCGCTGACTGATTTTGCAAACGGAACAATTAATGCCGCCAGGGGGCCTTCTGGTGCGACGGTAAGAGCTAATTGGTCATTGATAACATACTTCATGGTGGACTCCTCGCCCTACTCGGGGCAGATGGAAGGAGTCAGGACTATATCGCTATGAACTGGGGGCACAGCGAGTGGGCACTCGTGAAGCTGATGGCCTGGAGCATATCTCCGCCATTGTGCAGACGACCCAACCTGGGGCCCCACAGCTACTGATTTAACGCCAACTCAACCCAGGCGTCACGCCTGGATGTGTTTCGTATTGGATGAGCTTCGCTTCTGACGAGCCGTTATTCGAGAAAACTATGTCGGGTAATCGGAGGGGCGTGGTATGAGATAAACCAATGATTTAAAGCCTCACCTTCAGGGATGATCACGTTACCCGACATAGTCCTGAAGGGTACATAGTGGCGCCTATGTCTTGAACGACATAGTCGGCATACCACGGCCATGCACCTGTTGCAGGCGGGCGTCGATCTGACAGTGATCGCGTTGTGGCTCGGCCATGAAAGCCCTGTCACCACTCACGGCTATGTCGAGGCGGATTTGGCCATGAAGGAGCGGGCCCTTGCCACCATCACCCCACCAGAGATCAAGCACACACGCTATCGTCCAACCGACACGCTCCTCCAATTCCTGGAAAGCCTCTGAAATTATGCAAACCTCCGTTCGTGCTCCGCCTCGGTGAATAGTGCTTATGGTCCGGCAACTTTTGCATAATCATTGGGTGTGGATAATTGCGGTTATGCCAACATTGGCATAAGAGAAAAGCCTGGCTTTTTGCCGATACCTCACGGGGCGCCCGTGCCAGTGCAACGTGTTACTCCTTGGTCGAGACCGCGAAAGCGAACAAACTGGAACCATCTGTTTATATCCAGCATGTTCTGGAGCGGATTGCTGACGCTGACACGCTGGAAAAGCTGGAGGCACTTCTGCCATGGAATGTGGACCTGGAGCGGACTCCAAAAAAAGTGTCGCAGCTCGACTGAGGACAAGTGAGCCGATTTAAGGGCGCTTACCTGGCAATGATGACTTTGGCATGACTATGACTCCTGAATCCATGGCCCTGGACCTATATTAACTCACTAAGTGAGTGTATGGAGTCAGGTTGACAGACAGGGCCGGCGATCACACCTTGTCAGTAATGCTAGCTTCCAGTTGTGGGGCAATACCAGAGCCGATTTGGCGTAGGTTTTCAAACAGCTGCAATTTTTTTATCCGTTGATGGCGATAACCCTGACCGCCTGAAAAGCGAAGGAGCTTTGGCCTCTATGTGTGGCGTAAATCCTTTACCGGAGTCATCAGGCAAAACCACCAAGCATCTCGTCTTCCCGATGTTAGCTAACAACTATGTAAGATTTTTCTGATCAATGGTAGTTAATCAGGTTATGGCCCTCCGGAGGGAGGTATTCTCTTACCAGCTGAACTAATCTTTCGGAAGCCGGAGAAAGTGACTGGCCCGGATTGGTGATTACAGCTATTTGCCGAACAAGGGAAGGATCGGTGATTCGTAAGACGTGAACATTGGGATCAGGAATTATCGGTAAAACTATTTTAGGTAGAATCGCTGTACCAAGGCCCGCCGAAGCCATTGATATTAAGGTTTGAGCCTGAGTGAACTCGTATCTGGTGTCGAACGTTAAGTTCCGTTCAGATAGTGCGCTCTCTATCATACGACGGAGAGCTGTTGCAGTATTTAGTACAAGAAGTGGCATATTGGTCAATGTTGCTAGCGGGATAGTGGTACGGGCTGTAGAAATGAATCTTTTTGGCACTAAAGCATATAGGGGGTCATCAATTAAAGGCTCAAACCGAAATTCCGAGGTGTCAATTACTGGACCTATGCCAAAGTCAACTTTTCGGTTTCTAATACTATCGAAAAAAGCTTCTGATGTAAGTTCACGGACAAATATAGCTATTCCCGGATAATCTTTGTCAAAAACTGACAGGACCCTTGCCAATCGCGAACCAGCAACTGTTGGAGAGCTTGCCAATGATACCTTACCTCGCAATATATCTGCCGTTTCCCGAATGGCTCGAAGTCCGGCCTCTACTTCAGAAAGCGCTTTTTGGGCGCATAGCAACAGGTGCTTTCCTTCTTCTGTCAAATCCACGCTGCGAGTTGTTCGATGGAACAGTTTTACACCCAATTGCTTTTCAAGTTGTTTAATTTGGGCGCTGATTGCCGACGGTGAGCGAAAGGCTTTTTCTGACGCTACCTTAAAACTCATTTCCTCAGCGACCAATATGAAGGTCTGTAGCAGCTTTAGATTCACATTTGGCATCTGGCTTCGGTCTATCATTTTTATTACCCCATTAATCGTAAATAATTGACAATCAGAAACATTCTGTTAATTCGGAAAAGATCACATATTCGACTCGCCCACGAGTTTATAGTAAGCGCCAATAAATCAGCACCTACATACATTCCAGCTCACCGATTGCACACACTGACGTCCTCACCCATTCCACGAGGAATCAGCATGACCCCAACCGAACGAGCACAGGTCTGGCAGCAGCATATTGCTGACTGGGAAGTCTCCGGCGTGTCCGGCAGCGCTTACTGCAAGCAACAGTCGCTGGTTTACCATCAATTTGTTTACTGGCGCCAGAAGCTGGCCCCGACTGAAGACTCTCGGGAGCAAGAACAAGCGGTCACCGGGTTCGCTTGGGTCGTTTCTGCTCCTGGCGTTGGCATCGGCGGAGCCGATGGCCTGACCGTATCGCTGCCCGGTGGTGTCTCCATCACCGGTTTGCACGCCGGCAACATCGAGTTGCTGGGCGCTGTTTTGAGACAGCTGTAATGCGCCACCGATATTTGCGCCCGTCCTTGTCGTTGCCAGAGATTTATCTGTACCGGGCACCGGTGGATTTCCGCAAACAGGCCAACGGCCTGGCGGTGCTGGTTGAACAGGAACTGGGCCATAATCCGTTTACCGGAGCGCTTTACGCCTTTACCAACAAGCATCGGAACAAGATCAAGTGCCTGATGTGGGAAGACAACGGGTTTGTCCGGCTATGTTCGTATTAAATGTTGAAAACTGTCTGCCTTCACAAAATCCGCCATAAAATCAGAAGGTTGATTTATTTTTGATGAATGCTTATCGAACCATCGGAACCAGCCAAGATAGTGAGGTAG
>Ga0307487_1003123_pt1 | contig 10004 bp, 12 predicted proteins | sample CBIW12metaG_FD_203665 | JGI IMG/M metagenome (GOLD analysis project Ga0307487, IMG submission 203665) | Sea-ice brine microbial communities from Beaufort Sea near Barrow, Alaska, United States - CBIW 1.2 | ecosystem: Environmental > Aquatic > Marine > Coastal | place: USA: Alaska | collected... | reverse complement strand
TTCGAGATAAAAGACAAATTGAAGATCCAAGGATTCAAGTCTTGGTTCTTGGTTCTTGGTTCTTGACTCTTTGCTCTTTTTTCTATTTTCTCTCTCTCTGCTCTATTATCACTATTCTAATATCTCACTACTAAATTCTCGTTACTAAATCGTACTTTCGGGCCTTAAGATTTCTGAATTTATGTCTCAATTTTGGTTATACACTAGATTAGGCCTGGAACACGTATTGGACTGGCAGGCTTACGATCATATTTTATTTCTAATCGTTTTGGTAGCGGCTTATTCTTTTGCCGGCTGGAAACGCGTTTTATGGCTGGTCACCATCTTTACCATCGGGCATACCCTTGCCTTGTTTTTATCGGTTTACGGACTTATGAGCCTCAGCAGCAAATGGGTGGAATTGCTCATCCCCATTACTATCCTGATCACGGCGCTCTATAATATTATTACCGCCAAGAAAAAGGAAAAACAAAGGAGTGCGGTTCTTTTATATTTTGCCACTGCCTTCTTCGGAATAATCCACGGATTGGGATTTTCCTCCTATTTCAAAATGATCGCATCAAATACCGAGAACAAGTTTCTCCCACTTATGGAATTTGCTTTAGGGATTGAAGCAGCCCTTATAATTGTCGCGATATCTGTCCTTATACTGGCATTTATTTTCCAGAATATTCTCAATTTTACAAGAAGGGACTGGATCTTGGTAATTTCCTCTATAGTAATAGGGGTGATTTTGCCAATTTTAAGGGAGCACATCCATGTGATTTTGTAAAAATTTAACGCCTATAAATTGTTTTAATCTACACCTTGCAATACTTTAGAGAGCCTAAATATTATAATATGAAAAAAGCTTGAGAAGGAAACCGGGAACAGTTTTAAATTTATGCATAAAAAGAAGCAACTTAAATACGACAAGGCTTACCTGAGGATTGCCCGGGAATGGAGCAAACTTTCTCACTGCAAACGCAAACAGGTTGGCGCACTTATTGTGAAAGATAGGATGATAATTTCCGACGGATATAACGGCACCCCCACAGGTTTTGAAAATTGTTGCGAAGATGAAGAAAACGTTACCAAGTGGCATGTGCTTCACGCCGAAGCAAATGCGATTTTAAAAGTAGCCTCTTCGTCACAATCCTGCAAGGGAGCAACCCTGTATATTACCTTATCCCCCTGTAAGGAATGCAGCAAACTAATACATCAGGCCGGGATTACAAGGCTTGTGTACTATATAGATTATAAGGATAATGTGGGACTTGAATTTTTGGAAAAAGCTGGGGTAGAACTCTGTCAAATAACTGAATTGGACAATTGAAAAAAAGGTCAAAAATATATCTTCCTCTCCTATTGGGATTGGCTTGTGCCGCAGGGGTCCTGTTAGGCGCAAAACTCAACTTTACCCCTACTCAAAACCTGTTTTCTTCCAACGCCAAAAAGGAAAAACTCAACAGGCTCATAGATTATATAGACTATGAATATGTAGATAAGGTAAATACCGACAGCATCGTGGATGTTACGGTAAACAGTATTCTGGAAAATCTGGATCCGCATTCGGTTTATATACCAAAAAAGGAATATGCCAGCGTAACCGAAAATATGAAAGGGGATTTTGTAGGTATTGGGGTTAGCTTTTATAATGTTAATGACACAATTGTTGTCATCCAGCCCCTTGAAGGAGGACCCAGTAAAAAAATCGGGATCAAGGCAGGTGACCGAATTCTTTATGCAAACAACAAACAGCTTTTTGGCAAAAAAATGACCAACGATTCTATTATAACCCAACTTAAGGGGATAGAAGATTCCATGGTTACCCTCACCGTTTTCAGGAAAGGCCTGAAGGATCTGCTTAAATTTGATGTAAAAAGATCGCGGATACCGCTCAAAAGTGTGGATGCGGCTTATATGCTTACCGAAGAACTGGGATATATCAAGGTAAACCGTTTTTCAGAAACCACTTATCAAGAGTTTAGGGAAAGCCTTGATAAACTAAAATCCAGGGGAGCGACAAAAATCGCATTGGATTTGAGGAACAATCCCGGGGGATATCTTTCTGAAGCCATCAATATAGTAGATGAGTTTTTAAAAGACGGTAAGCTGATCTTGTTCACAAAAAACAGGCAAGGAACTATTGAAGAAACTTATTCCAACCGCAAAGGTACTTTTGAAAACAATGAGGTCTTTATTCTTATCAATGAAAATTCCGCTTCGGCAAGTGAGATCGTAGCGGGGGCTTTACAGGACAACGACAGGGGAACCATTATTGGAAGGCGCTCCTATGGGAAAGGGCTTGTTCAGCGCGAGATGGAATTGGGGGACGGCAGCGCCGTAAGGCTTACCATTGCAAGGTACTACACCCCTACAGGACGTTCCATTCAGAAATCCTACAAACTGGGCAATGAATCTTATTTTAACGATTATTCAAGACGTTTTAAAAACGGGGAACTGGCACACGCCGATAGCATCCACGTTACCGATAGCTTAAAATATGTGACCCCTGGCGGAAAAATTGTCTATGGTGGCGGGGGAATTATTCCTGATATTTTTGTCCCCAAGGATACTAATCTTGAAAGGGAAAACCTCACCTATATCCTGCGCAGCGGATTTTTGAACCGATTTGTCTTTGAAGTGCTGGAAAAAGATCGGAGTTATTATAATTCCCTATCCCGAACTGATTTTCAAAATGAGGAAATCGTCACCAAAAAGATGATCTCGGATTTCTTCCAATTTGCGATTAGTGAAAATCTGAAGTTTAAAATTGACATTTATGAACCTTTATTGAGAAGCTATTTGAAGGCAAGTATGGCCGAACAATTATTCGATTCAGATGAATTTCAACGGATAATTAATGCCGATGACCGAATTATTAAAAAAGTAATCGATTTATCTAATGCAAACTAGTATATTCGTCGGTATGGATGCCTACAATGATTATACTTCTATTTTCTTACTGTTATCCCCGCTCTTTTTCTACATAATAGCGGTGATTTTCAGGCTGTTGGACAACAGCGCGTTGTTGTTTTTACAGAAGGAGATCTTTGTAGAATCGTCCAATGTTTCCCTGAAATCCATTCAGGAACAACTAGATTCTTCAACAGATACCAAGTTCAAACACCTGTTAAAAAGAACCCTGGTTTTCAGAAAGATCCACAGGGTATTTATCATTCTTATGATAGCCGCACTGCCGGTTACCGTAATTACTTACTTCACCCTATTTTAGTTTATCGTGTATTTTAGTATGCCTTCCTTTATTCCATTCGGTTAAAATATCGGTTGCAACCGCAGCTCCGCTGCCACAGGCAATGGCAAACTGGCTCCTGTGACCGGCCAGGGTTCCTGCAACATATAAATTTGGCGCTACCAAATGATCTTCATTTTTAAGTTGGATCCTGTTTTTACCCGCCGGGGATTTTTTATGCGGAATTATATATGTTTCCAATCCCTTAATTTTCAGCATTTTTGAATATCCTGTGGCAATTACAACTTTGTTTGAATGATAGCTGTTTTTGTTCGTTTTTACAGTGAAGCCCGACGGTTCTGGAATTACGCTCAACACCTTCTCCTTTGGGACCTGCACCACTTTGGGATAGAGTTTTTTCAATTGTTTGGGGCCATCTTTTAATAGAACCTCTCCCTTGGTTCTTGCAGGCAAACCCAAAACATTATTGAAAAGCGCATTTTGAAGATCGGAAGTTTTTTGATGAAGGATTATTCCTACTTTCTTATTTTCGGCATAGGACTTGTGCATCGCAGAACCTAAAATCAAGGCGCAGGACATACCTGCAGCACCTCCGCCCACAATTAGCACATCAAAATCCATCACAATTTGGCTTTTCGCTCAATTGCCTTTGAGGTAAGGAGAATACCCAGTAAAACAATTACGCAACCTGCCGCGAGGATCCCTATTAAAGCAACAGAACTATCGCCAACCAGCAAAGCGTCAAAATTGAGGATCGTAAGATTATAAGCAACCACCACAATGGCAAATGCCATTAAAATATAGATGAATATTTTCATTTTCTAGATATTTCTTGTTCATTATTCGCCCCCACGATAGCTATAGGAGTTATCGGAAGTAATTCGCATAACATTATCCGTGTTTGCATCGAATTTCAGAAATGCTCATTTCATAAATAAATTCTTATAAACCGATAACAAGCTTTGATCTTTATAACGATTTCCGGCAATAAGTATTATCGGAAGGGTTCATTATCATTTAAATAAGCTCTGAATATTAGAGGCGAACAATTTTACCGCGATCGCCAATAAAATAACACCGAATATTTTTCGAATCACATTAATTCCTTGTTTCCCAAGAAACCTTTCGATTTTTCCCGAAGATTTCAAAACTATATAAACAAATACAATGTTGATAACAATAGCCACGATAATATTAATGGCCTCATATTCTGCCCGTAAGGACAATAATGTCGTCATGGTCCCTGCTCCTGCTATTAACGGAAATGCCAATGGCACCACCGCTGCAGTTGCCGGTTCCTCATCTTTATAAAGGGTTATTCCCAGGATCATCTCCAGGGCAAGAAAAAACAGGATCAAGGAACCTGCAACTGCAAAAGAGTTTACATCTATCCCAATAAGGTTTAAAATTTCCTTCCCCAAAAATAAAAAGAAGATCATCAGTATACCAGCAACAATGGATGCTTTTTCACTTTGTATCCTACCCACTTTTGCTTTCAGGTCAATAACTATGGGAATGCTTCCAATAATATCAATTACTGCAAATAATATCATACTTGCAGTGGCAATTTCCCTAAAATCTAAATTCAACATATCAATGTGCATTAAAATAACGGCAAAAGTAAAATTTTTAAACCGGAAACCCAGATGTTTTGACCCTTAAGTTTTTATAAAACTTCCTGTCTTAATAAGAGGATAATAATAGTTTAAAATTAAGTTAATTAAATACCTTTGCGCCATGTTTCAAATAGGTAAAACAATCGTTTCTGAAGATATCATCCAAAAGGATTTCGTGTGCAACATTTCAGCTTGTAAGGGCGCCTGTTGCGTAGATGGCGATGCGGGAGCTCCCCTGGATTTAGCAGAAACCGAGATCCTAAAAGAAATCTACCCAAGGATTAAACCTTATTTAAATCCTGAGGGAATTGAAGCTATTGAACGACAGGGCACATCCATTACCGGCGAAGACGGGGAATTGGAAACCCCACTTGTAAATGATGGGAATTGCGCCTATGTTACTTTTGATAAAAAAGGGATCGCACTTTGCGGGATAGAACAGGCCAACGCTGCAGGTGTGACCTCCTGGAAGAAACCCGTATCTTGCGAATTATACCCGGTAAGGGTTCAGGATTATTCTGAATTTTCTGCCGTAAACTACCACCATTGGCATATTTGCGATGACGCCTGCTCTTTGGGCAAAGAACTTCAAGTTCCCATTTATAAATTCGTCAAAAATGCGCTTATCCGCAAATTTGGGGAAGACTGGTACATGGAATTGGAAAAAGTTGCAGAATCCTTCAAAAAATAAAACCCCTCTCTTCATTAGCAAGCTTCTTTTTTTTATACACAACCCTGATTTTTAGTGTTTTAAAATTTTAAAACTACACTTATTTTTGTGTATTTAAGAACAAAAATAAATTCCAAATTTCCTCCCACCCAAAGCTATTGGACAAATTTTAAGTGATTTCCGCGAATTTGCGGTTTATTCAAAATAGTATATTTCAAATTTTTATCATTATGAAAAAGCTGATCTTAACAGGGGTTCTGATGGCATTTTTCCTCATCCCCGCCCAGGCGCAGGTATTAAGAAATCTGAAAAAAAAAGTTGAACACCGTGCGGAACAAAAGGCGACCGATAAAGCTGCTTCAGAAGCAGGTAAATCTGCGGAAAAAGCGATGGAACCCCACTATAATAATAGAGCTTTCCCAATGGGCATTGCGCAAGTAGACTTATCTGAAGTTCCTGAATCCTATGAATTTGAATGGCGGTATGTCATGAAAATGGAAAATAAAGAAGGAGAAACACACCTCAACTATTTTCTTAAAAAAGACGCTCCTTATTTTGGGTTTAAACTCCCAAATTCTGAGGAGATGATAATGGTAATGGATGGATCCAGGAATTTGATGGTGAATTATATGAATTCAAAAGGGACTAAAATGATCACTGCCTCCAGAATTTCAAAATCCGAATTGAATGAAACGGAGGATGAAAATGAACGCGATGAAACCACCTTTAAGAAAATAGGCGGCAAAACTATCATGGGTTATAAATGCCGCGGTTTCCATGCTGAAAATAAAGATGGAGTTTACACTTTTTATATCACCAGCGAGCCGGATATCAGTTTTATGGATATTTATAAATCGGATAAAACCAAATTGCCCGCCAACTTTGACCCGAAATGGATTGAAGACGGGAAAGGTTTGGTGATGCAAATGATCCTTGAGGATAAAAAAAACGCAAAAAACAATCTTGTCATGACCTGTATAGCCCTCGAAAAACAATCGGTAATACTACACAAAAAAGAATATAAAAGTCTAGCCGGGAATTAATAAAACAACAACTTAATATTTTTAATCATGGAAGAGACAGAACCTTTGAATGCCGAAGAACACAAAAGCACCAGCTATGACCCCAAAACCATAGCGATAATCGCCTACCTCACGATAATAGGTTTGGTTATAGCCTTTTTGCTGAACAACGACAAGAAACACGAATTTTCCTCCTACCACATAAAACAATCCTTGGGATTGGTGCTTTGCAGTGTCGCGCTTTTTATTATCGGAATGATTCCCGTATTAGGTTGGATCGTAAGCTTCTTGGGGTCGATCTTTCTGCTTATATTATGGGTACTTGGACTTATAAGCGCTATTAACAACGAAATTAAACCCGTTCCTTTTTTGGGTAAATATTTTGTTGAATGGTTTAAAAATATTTAATCTGGCCAGTTCATGAAATTTTGACTGCCTAAAATGCCTGAATTAAAGTAGCTCTTAATTTCATGAACTATTTTGTTCCGTTTCCTTTTTTAAATAAGGTTAATATAATTCCACCATCCCTATCGCCAGTATAGTTGTTTTTGACCCGATTTCATCATTTTCGCTGTTTTTTAAAAGTTTAACTTCCAATCTCATTCGTTTTTTCCCTTTTATATATATTTGGAAAGTAATTTTATAAAATGAACAGGAGCGAAAACATCAAAAAAGCACTAGATAAAGAAATTATTTGGGATATAGTAGTAATTGGAGGTGGCTCTTCGGGTTTAGGAGTAGCACTTGATGGTTTATCTAGAGGGTTAAAGGTATTGTTATTGGAAAAAGCAGATTTTGCCAAAGGTACCAGTAGCCGGAGCACAAAATTGATCCACGGAGGGTTCAGGTATTTGGCCCAAGGCAATATTCTTTTGGTTCTGGAAGCATTGAAGGAGCGGGGAAGAATATTAAAAAACGCCCCTCACCTTGCTCATAACCAGTCATTCATAATTCCTGTTTACACCCTTTTTGACCGGATGAAATATACTATTGGTCTTAAAATTTATGACCTGATGGCCGGAAGGTTAAGAATAAAAAAATCTCGATTTATCCCTAAAAAAGAAATCATTCAAAGGTTGCCCAACATCAGGCAGGATAAACTTAAAGGTGGAGTAATTTATTACGATGGACAGTTTGATGATGCCAGGTTAGCCTTAAATGTTGCTCAAACCTGTGATGAACTTGGTGGTGTTATGCTAAATTATATGAAGGTCACCCATCTAAATAAAAATTCTAAGGGCAAAATTAGCGGAGTCCATATAAAAGATCAGTTTTCAACCAAGGCTTTTGAAGTAAAGGCGAAAATGGTTGTTAATGCAACCGGGGTTTTTGCAGATAATATCTTAAAAATGGATAATCCGGGGATGCCAAAAATGATTCAAGCCAGTCAAGGTATTCATCTGGTCATGGATAGTTCCTTTCTATCTCATAAAGATGCCCTAATGATTCCCAAAACCAGTGACGATAGAGTGTTATTTGCCATTCCCTGGTATAATAAACTTGTGGTTGGCACTACAGATACTTTGAGAAAAAAAACTAAAATAGAGCCTGATATCCTTCAAAAAGAAATTGATTTTATATTAAAAACAGCCGGAAAATATTTGATCAAAGCTCCCACAAGAAAAGATGTTTTATCTGTATATGCCGGGTTACGTCCGTTGGCGGCTCCAAAAAATGAAGATGAGAAGACCAGGGAAATATCCAGAAGTCATAAGGTAATTGTTTCAAAAAGTAACCTTGTCACCCTTACAGGTGGAAAATGGACAACTTTCAGAAAAATGGGAGAAGATACAGTAGATTATTACAAACAAATAACCGGGGAAGCCCCGGGAAAAAGCAAATCGGCAAAACAACATATTTTCGGATATTCATTAAATAAAAAACATGATTATATGGACATTTATGGATCTGAAAGAAAAAATATAAACCAGTTAATTGCTAAAGATCCAGAGCTTTCGGAAAAACTACATCCAGATTTCCCATATATTAAAGCAGAAGTTGTCTGGGCAGTAAGAACAGAAATGGCCTTTAAGTTGGAAGATGTGCTGGCAAGAAGAATACGTGTGCTATTTCTTGATGCCCGTGCCGCGATAGGTATGATTCCGGAAACCGCAAGAATAATGGCGAAAGAACTTGCCAAAGACCAAAACTGGATAGATAAGGAATCGGCTGAATTTAAAAAATTGGCCAAGAGATATACCATAGGAGATAAATTTTAAATTCAAAAAAAAGAAGACGAAATAGTCATTTTATCTTTTGACCAGGGAACAACTGGTTTAGGAACGATTCTTTAACCCACGATTAAAATCGTGGGTTCATTTTTTTGTTACAGACTAATTAAAATTTATGCCTGGCCCACAATTTTTTATGATCCAATTACCCTCCTAAATTCGTACTGTCTTGGCGACTTAGAGCTTGAGGAAACACAGATTTATTTAAATTGTAAATATTATATATTTTAACTTACTATAGTTATCAACAAGTTATAAGTAACTGGTTTTCAGTTTATTGATAGTTTTATTTTGTCGATTACTGAGTTTACAGATGATTTGAATTGTTAAAAACTTTGTTAAAAACGTTTCTCTCAATCTATTTTTAATTCCATTTGATTTTCCAATATTTGTTATAGCAGGAGCTTAAAAGCGAATATTACCATCTGAAAACAAAAATTTTATGGCGCAAATTGAACCCATTTTACAGGAAAACAAAGACCGCTTTGTAATATTTCCTATTAAACACAACGATATTTGGGATTACTATAAAAAAATGGAAGCCAGTTTTTGGACCGCCGAAGAAATAGACCTACATCAGGATTTCAACGACTGGACAAACAAACTAAATTCAGACGAGCGATATTTCATCAAACACATCCTGGCCTTCTTTGCAGCTTCAGATGGAATTGTGAATGAAAACCTTGCCGAGAACTTCGTGAATGAAGTTCAGTATTCAGAAGCAAAATTCTTTTATGGCTTTCAGATCATGATGGAAAACATACATTCTGAAACCTATTCCTTGTTGATAGACACCTACGTAAAAGACGAAACAGAAAAAAATAAGCTTTTTAAAGCCATCGATTATTTTCCCGCAATTCAGAAAAAAGCCCAATGGGCCTTAAAATGGATAGAATCCGATTCTTTTGCCGAAAGATTGATCGCATTTGCCGCAGTGGAAGGAATTTTCTTCTCCGGTGCATTTTGCTCTATTTTCTGGCTTAAAAAACGCGGACTGATGCCAGGACTCACCTTTTCCAATGAATTGATTTCCCGTGACGAAGGCCTTCACTGCGATTTTGCCGTCCATCTCCACAATAATCACCTAATAAACAAAGTGCCTAAAGAACGCATCCGCGAGATCATCGTGGACGCTTTAAATATAGAACGCGAATTTATCACCGAATCTTTACCTGCCAGCCTTATTGGAATGAATTCAAAACTCATGACCGAATATCTGGAATTTGTTGCAGACAGGTTATTGGTGGAACTGGAATGTGAAAAAGAATA
>Ga0307487_1003122_pt1 | contig 10008 bp, 7 predicted proteins | sample CBIW12metaG_FD_203665 | JGI IMG/M metagenome (GOLD analysis project Ga0307487, IMG submission 203665) | Sea-ice brine microbial communities from Beaufort Sea near Barrow, Alaska, United States - CBIW 1.2 | ecosystem: Environmental > Aquatic > Marine > Coastal | place: USA: Alaska | collected... | reverse complement strand
ATCTGCATCCACTCAATCTCCTGCTGGGCGAAGCCGCTGCAGCGCAACGTCTGGGTGTGCGATTGTGCGAGCAGTCCCGCGTTACCCGTATCGAGTACGGATCGCGAATCAAGGTGCATACCGACGGTGGCACCGTCAGCGCAGGGCAGTTGGTGCTTGCTGGCAACGCCTACCTGGGTAACCTGCAGCCGCAATTGAGTGGCAAGGTGCTGCCCGCCGGCAGTTACGTAATCGCCACTGAGCCGCTTGATGAAGAACTGGCGCGCAGTCTTATCCCGCAGAATATGGCCCTCTGCGACCAGCGCGTGGCGCTGGACTATTACCGCCTTTCAGCGGATAACCGGCTTTTGTTCGGGGGCGCGTGCCATTACTCCGGGCGAGATCCGAAAGATATTGCCGGCTACATGGGTGCGAAGATGCGGCGGGTTTTTCCGCAGCTGGCCCAAGTCAAGATCGAATACCAGTGGGGTGGGATGATCGGCATAGGTGCTAACCGGCTGCCACAGGTAGGCAAACTTGCCGATCACCCCAACGTCTTTTACGCCCAGGCTTACGCTGGGCATGGCATCAATGCCACGCACCTGGCAGCCAAACTGCTCGGCGAAGCGATCACAGGTCAGGCCAGTCATGGTTTTGAGTTGTTTGATCGTGTGCCGCACATGACCTTTCCCGGGGGCAAGCATCTGCGCGCTCCGCTGCTGGCGTTGGGCATGATGTGGGCGCAGATGAAGGAAGTGCTTTAAGCCAGTCGAAAAGGGATTCTCGCGTTCTTACTGGGCCCATACTGGGGAGTATAGAGAAGAGGCGGTGCAAGTAGCCTAAAGTGGGTCTCCGCGTACGCAGTAACCCTTGTTGACCTCCGTTTAGTCAGCACTGGTGACTATTCCATCTCAGCGCTGTATCTCGACCAGGCCCCAGGGCAGTGTGCCGATCTTGCGCGGTTGACCGCTGAGATCGATCAGGTCACCGTTGGATGGCAGCAGCCCGCCGAGGCCCAGAATGCGGCCAAAGAGCATATGAGCCTGTTGGTGATGGTGCTCACCATGCACCGGCAGCAGATATTTCGCTTTCAGCCAGCCATAAAGCTGACGAAGATCTTCCTGTGGAGGATGACCTGAGGCATGGATGGGTGCCGTATCATCATCTATTACCGTCACGCCCTGCGCCTTCAGACCGGCTTTGATGCGTGCGAGTGCCTCTTCGTTGCCTGGAATCAGACGTGAAGAGAACAGCACAGTATCCCCTGGATCAAGAGTGAGGTGCGGATGATTGCCGCCTGCCAGGCGTGCCAGGGCTGCGGCAGGTTCGCCCTGACTGCCAGTGCAAATCCATAGCTGTTGTTCACGTGGCAAATAACCGAGCTCCCAAGGCGAGATAAATCCGGGGCGTGCTTGCAGATAGCGTTCTGCCCGGCCCGCAGCCTGCATGGTCACTAGGCTTCGACCCAGTAGCGCGGCATAACGACCGCCATCGAATGCAATGTCGGTTAGGCTTTGCAAGCGGGCGAGATTGCTGGCAAAGCAGGTGACGATCACCCGCTGCTTGCACGGCCGAATCGCATCCTGGAGGCCATTCTGCACCTCGGCCTCAGAACGGCTGGCGCCGGCGTTGGGTGCGTTGGTGGAATCGCCGATGATCACGTCCACGCCGAGACGACCTAGGCTTTGCAGCCGCCCCTGTGCGGTCAGCTCACCGATTAGAGGTTGCGGGTCGAGCTTCCAGTCGCCGCTGTGATACAACCGTTTGCCGGCGACATCCAACATGATGGCGTTGGACTCCGGGATGGAATGGGTCACCGGGATCCACTCTGCCTGGAATGCACCGATGCCGATCGGCTCAAGGGGCTTGATCTCATGCAGGCGGGGCCACTGCTGCTTTGGGTCGAGCTTATTACGGATCAATCTAGCGGTGAACCGAGTGGCATACAGGGGACAATCCAGTTTTTGCCACAGATGTGCGATGGCGCCGATATGGTCCTCATGGCCATGGGTGATCAGCAGGGCAGAGAGTTTGATATCGTACTTGTCCAGTGCGGCGAGACTGGGCACTGAGACCTTGTTGTTGCCGCCTGGTGCGGCAGACAGTGCAAAGCCACAATCGACTGCGATCCACTCCCCGCCGGAGCCGAATAGATAGAAGTTGGCACCAAACATACCCGCCCCACCCAGCGCCAGGAAAAAGGGGCCGGTCTGGCGATGCAGCTGTTCAAAGGTGGGGTTGGGCATCAATTTCTCCGGCGGATAAGAGGCCTCAGCTTAGCAGCCGGAAGTTATCGCATGCCAGCAGGCCTCAGCCTGCTGCGTGCAGGAATGCGTTCAGATGTTTGGCTACCTCTTCGGGCTGTTCTTCATGCACGAAATGTCCAGCTTCGACCTCCTTTACCTCGATCCGATCAAAGCAATTCTCGATGTTACGCAGGTAGGTCGGGATTATCACCGGATCCTTGTTGCCGTATATGTAGAGGCTGGGCATGGGCCAGACATGTTCAGTGAGTCCACCCCAGCGTTTGGCATCATTTTCAAATTCGCGGTAATAGTTTGCCGCAGCTCCGGCGGTACCGGGAATACGGTACATACGAATATATTCGGCGATCGAGTCTTCGGGTAAGGGCTTACCCCAGCCACCGAGAAAGAACCGTAACCAGGTCTCTTCGTTGCCCGGAATCATTGCTTCGGCGAGGCCTGGCGCCTGCTGGAAATGTTGATACCAGTAGGCCTTGCTACCCTTGGCTTTGACCTGCTCGGCGACGGCCATATTGCCCTTGAGATTGTTGATCAGGGCCATGTTCATGATCACCATTTTTTCTACTCGATGGGCCACAGCCAGCGCGACTTCCTGGGCGACCACCCCACCCCAGTCATGACCTATCAACTGAAACTGTTCGATACCCAGGTGGTCCAGCATGGCGACTACATCCTGCGCCAGCGCCTGCTTACTGTAGTGCGTCTGGCCGGCGGTGCGCTCGCTGTCACCAAGTCCGCGCAGGTCCGGCGCAATAACGCGCAGACCCGGCTTCAAATGGCGAGCCATATGCTCCCAGGTATAGGAACACTCCGGCCAGCCATGAATCATTACCACCGGCGAGCCGCCGGCATCACCGCCCTCCCGATAGGTAAACTGACCGCGAGAGGTGTTGAGATGCTGGGGTTCGATGAAAAACATGCTATAGCTCCTGACTGGCAAGTATCGGTTGACCTGAACAATGTAGCCTATTCACGTTTTTTCATCAGGCCTCTCTCCGGGAAGTCGCGGCACATTTGCGTTTGGCTAATCAACTTACTAGCCTATAAACGCTATTAGATAATCCTATTTCATTTAATGCCCGCCACAGCCCAGACTCATTTCATCAAATCGCTATGAACACACCAAGGAAATATCATCATGTCCACAGAAGCAAAATGTCCCTTTTCCGGCGGCGGTGCAAAACTGGCTGAGCTGGGCAATAAAAATGCCGATTGGTGGCCCAATCAACTGAATCTGAAAATCCTGCACCAGCAGTCCGAGAAATCGAACCCGATGGGTGCAGACTTCAACTACGCGGAAGAATTCAAAAGCCTCGACCTGCATGCCGTGATCGATGATCTGAGCGCGCTGATGACCGACTCCCAGGATTGGTGGCCAGCAGATTACGGTCATTACGGCCCGTTCTTCATCCGCATGGCCTGGCACAGCGCCGGGACCTATCGCATCTATGATGGTCGCGGTGGCAGCGGCTCGGGCTCACAACGCTTCGCACCGCTGAACAGCTGGCCGGACAATGGCAATCTGGACAAGGCGCGCCGGTTGCTCTGGCCGATCAAGCAAAAATACGGACGAAAGATTTCCTGGGCAGATCTGATTGTGCTTACCGGCAACGTCGCGCTGGAAACCATGGGCTTCAAGACCTTTGGGTTTGCTGGTGGGCGCGTCGATATATGGGAGCCTGAAGAGGATATTTCCTGGGGTCCGGAACGAGAGTGGCTCGATGACAAGCGCTACACAGGTGATCGCGAACTGGCTAATCCCCTGGCTGCTGTCCAAATGGGTCTTATCTACGTCAATCCAGAGGGTCCAAACGGCACGCCGGATCCTCTTGGTTCGGCGCGCGACATTCGCGAGACCTTTGCCCGCATGGCCATGAACGACGAAGAAACTGTTGCATTGACTGCCGGTGGCCACACCTTTGGTAAGTGCCACGGTGCAGCTGATCCTGGCCAGTACACCGGTCCTGAGCCAGAAGCTGCGAGCGTTGAAGAACAAGGTTTCGGCTGGACCAACAGCTTTGGCAGTGGCAATGGCGGTGACACTATTACCAGTGGTCTGGAAGGCGCCTGGACGAATAACCCGATCCAGTGGGACAACGGTTATTTCGAGAACCTGTTTGGTTACGAGTGGGAGCTCACCAAGAGCCCGGCGGGTGCGCATCAATGGACGCCCACCGACCCTGCTGCGAAACAGACCGTGCCGTCCGCGCACGATTCGAGCAAGCGTGAAGCGCCAATGATGTCGACAGCAGATATGGCGATGCGCATGGATCCAGCCTACGAGAAAATCTCGCGCCGCTTTATGGCTAATCCACAGGAGTTTGCCGATGCCTTTGCCCGCGCCTGGTTCAAGCTGACGCACCGCGACATGGGCCCGGTTGTCCGTTATCTAGGCCCGCTGGTGCCCCAGGAAGAATTGATCTGGCAAGATCCGGTTCCGGCGGTTGATCATCCCCTGGTCGATGAGCAGGACGCCGAGTCTTTGAAAAAGACTATTCTTGCATCTGGCCTGTCGGTTTCCGAGCTGGTTGCGACTGCCTGGGCGTCGGCCTCCACTTTCCGTGGCAGCGACATGCGCGGTGGTGCCAATGGTGCGCGGATCCGTCTTGCACCGCAGAAAGACTGGGAAGTGAACCAGCCTGAGCAATTGGGTCGAGTACTGGCCAAGCTGGAAGTGGTAGGCAAGGCGTTTAATGAGGCCCAGTCCGGCGGCAAGAAAGTCTCGCTGGCCGATCTGATCGTGCTTGGCGGTAGTGCTGCGGTTGAGGCGGCAGCAAACAAAGCGGGTCATGCTGTGAAGGTACCCTTTACCCCTGGTCGCACAGACGCCTCGCAGGAGCAAACGGAGACGGACTCCTTTGAGCCGCTGGAGCCAGTTGCTGACGGCTTTCGTAACTACACCCGAGAGGGATTTCAGGGATCGGTCGCTGAGTGGCTGGTTGATAAGGCGCAGTTGCTGTCCCTGAATGGTCCGGAGATGACTGTACTACTGGGTGGTCTGCGCTCGCTGGACGCGAATGTGGGTCAGCTGCAACACGGTGTCTTCACCAAGCGCCCCGGTACCTTGAGCAATGACTTCTTTGTCAATTTGCTGGACATGAGTACCAAGTGGGAAAAATCAGCTGCCTCTGCAGATGTAATGGAAGGCCGGGACCGGGCGACCGGCGAGCTGAAGTGGACCGGTACCGTGGCTGATCTGGTGTTTGGTTCCAACTCGCAGTTGCGTGCACTTGCCGAGGTGTATGCCTCCAGCGATGCGCAGCAGATGTTCGTGCGTGAGTTCGTTGCCGCCTGGACCAAGGTGATGAATCTGGACCGTTTCGACCTGGCATAATCTGCCATTAAAGGCCCCAGGGCCCTGCACCATCTAGCCTCTGGCCGTTGCGGAATCGACCGCTTCGGTCAGAGGCTTTTTGCTTTCGGCAATGTGCTGGAGTTCGTCATAAGTAAACCGTCCCGCTGATACAGGGTTGAACTTGCCCACCTACCCAGATGGTCGTGCCCGCGCGCTCTACCCAGACTCTCCCGCGGCGGCCGATAGCCGTCCCCTGGCTCGACACATAACGTTCGGGTAGCTCACCCTCGGCAATCAACCACTGTGCCAGACTGGCATTCAGGCTGCCGGTGACCGGGTCTTCTGCATACTCATCGCCCATGAAAGCACGGACCTCGACATCAGCCTCGGCCCCGGGCCCTGTCCATTTCCCCAATACGCCCACATTAAGCCCGGCCAGCGCCGAATAGTCAGGGCGCAACGCCAGCACTTCATCGCGTGTGGACAACATCACGGCGACCCAGCCAGGACCGTTATCGACCCAGTTGCTGGCGCAAATGTGTCGCGGGTGAATGCCCAGACCCCGAGCGATACGTTGCAGGGTGGTCGCATCTACGACGCCACTGCGGATCAGAGGGGGTGCTGCGAATGCCAGGCGATTATCGTCACGGCGAATCCGTACCAGTCCTGCGCCGCATTCTTGGACTATTTCTTGTTTGCGTGCGCTGCCGCCATCGGCAAGCCATGTGTAGCAGCTGCCCAGGGTTGGGTGGCCGGCAAATGGAAGCTCACGCTGCGGGGTGAAAATACGCACCTGATAGTCCGCCTCCGCAACGCTGGGACGCAACAGGAAGGTGGTTTCGCTCAGGTTGGTCCAGCGGGCAAAAGCGGCCATTTGCGCTTCTGTCAGATCATCAGCATTGCTGACAACCGCCAGGGCATTGCCCTGCATTGGATTTTCGGCGAACACATCCACCTGCTGGAATAAAAAGGGTACGGACATAGCGGTTACCTGGTCAGATCTCGGGTAGCGAATTATCGGCAGGCATGAGTCCGTTGGTCATATTGTCCGCTTCGCGCGCGAGCAAGGTACGTTTGCGTTCAATACCCCAGCGGTAACCCGAAAGCGCACCGTCCTGGCGGACCACGCGATGACAGGGAATAGCGACGGCGATCCCGTTGGCGGCACAGGCTCCAGCGACGGCGCGTGCGGAGGTTGGTTGATCGATATACCGGGCAACATCGGCATAGCTCATCGTCTGACCAGGCGGTATCGCCCGCAGTGCTTGCCATACCTGTTGCTGAAACGCGGTGCCGCGAATATCCAGGGGGAGGTCGAGATTGATGCCGGGGGTCTCCACCATTGCCACGACGCGTGCGATTATACTTTTGTAGTCGGCCCCGGCATTGATCATAGTCGCCGCCGGGAAGCGATCCTGCACGTTCTGTATCAGCTGAGCAGGCTCGTCGCCGAGAATAATACAGACCACACCCTTGAGACTGGAAGCGACCAGAACTGCGCCTAGGGACGTATTGTCGACCGCAAAGTACAGCTTCTCACGGCTACATAGTGAGTCTTCAGGAGTTGTCGTAGGGTGATGAAAGGGGTGTTGGTTCACGGTGATTGCAGCCTGCTGAGCCCGATAAGAGATCCCGGAGCGTAAGCCGCCGGGATTGCTACATGGGGCCGCAGTTCAGCGACCCACGACTTTTTCTGCTTCTTCTACAGGAGTGTGTCTTACATCCTGACCCTTGACCATAAAGATTACATTTTCAGCGATATTACAGGCATGATCGCCGACCCGCTCCAGCGAGCGCAAAATCCACATGACTGACATGCAGCGGGATATGTTTCGGGTATCTTCCATCATGAAGGTCAGCAGACTGCGAGTCGCAGCTTGATACTCTTCGTCGACGCGCTTGTCTTCCTTCATGATCCGCAGGGCCTGGGTAGAGTCTAGCCGAGCGAAGGCATCCAGGGCGTCGCGTAACATGCTGATGACGTGATCACCGATGTGTCGGACTTCCAGGTAGCCCCGTGGCGCTTGTCCCTCCTCGGATAGCTTGATGGCGAATTTGGCGATTTTCTTCGCCTCATCACCTACCCGCTCCAGGTCAGCAACCATCTTGATAACGGAAATAATCAGGCGCAAATCCCGTGCGGTAGGCTGGCGGCGAGCGATAATCAGCGTTGCCTCCTCGTCTATGTCCATTTCCATCCGGTCTACTTTTTTATCACCGGCACGCACTTCTTCAGCCAGCTGGCCATCGTTGTTGATCAGCGCCTGGATAGCGCTCTCAACCTGCGATTCGACCATGCCGCCCATTTTCAGGAACTCGGTTTTCAGATCCATCAGTTCATCATTGAACTTGTTGGAAATGTGATCGCCGTACACCTCGTGTTGTTTATCTGTCATCACGCTTCTCCAGTGTCCAATAATCCAGGGTTAGCCAAAGCGACCAGTAATATACGATTCGGTAAGGTCGTGCTCCGGGGAAGTGAAAACCTTTGTGGTTTCGTTGACTTCCACTAGATGCCCCAAATGGAAGTAGGCCGTGCGGTGGGATACGCGCGCTGCCTGCTGCATGGAGTGGGTGACGATAACGATTGTGTAGCTTTCCGACATCTCGGCGATAAGCTCCTCCACCTTGGCGGTGGCGATAGGGTCCAGTGCCGAGCAGGGCTCATCCATCAGAATGACCTCTGGGCTTACGGCGATGGCCCGGGCAATACACAGGCGCTGCTGCTGACCGCCGGACATACCTGTAGCCATTGCATCCAGACGATCCTTGGCTTCATTCCACAGGCCAGCCTTGCGCAGGCTGTTTTCGACGATTTCATCCAGGTCCGATTTGCGATTCGCCAGGCCGTGGATTCGTGGACCATAGGCGACATTGTCATAAATGGATTTAGGAAACGGATTGGGCTTCTGGAACACCATGCCGACTCGCGCACGCAGCTCCACTACATCATTCTTGGAATGATAAATGTCTTCGCCATCGAGCATCAGCTCGCCTTTGACCCGGCAGATGTCGATGCTGTCGTTCATACGGTTCAGGCAACGTAAAAAAGTCGACTTGCCGCACCCCGATGGACCGATAAAGGAAATTACCTCGTTGCGCGCGATATCCAGGCTAATATTTTTGATCGCGCGATCTTCCCCGTAAAACACTTCGACATTGCGAAGCTTGAATTTGGGGTCTTTCGACAAGGGCTTGCCAACCGTTTTGCCTTCTTCGACATGGATACTTTCGCGTGTCGTTTCGACTACCGGATCTTGAACTGGGATAACGGTTTCTTTGCGCATTCCAGCCTCACTGGTAATGGTTTGATTAATACTCATAGATATCTCCTTTACCACCGGCGTTCAAGACGTTTACGTAACCAGATAGCCAATGCGTTCATACTGATCATGAAAGTAAGCAGAACCATGATGCCGGCCGATGCCAGTTCTACAAATCCCTGTTCCGAGCTGCTTGCCCACAAATAAATCTGCACCGGAAGAACGGTCGCGGAATCAAAAAAACCACCCGGTACATCGACAATGAAAGCGACCATGCCGATTAACAGCAGTGGTGCTGTTTCGCCCAGCGCTTGCGCCATGCCGATAATCGATCCGGTCAACATGCCCGGCATCGCCAGCGGTATCACATGGTGCAAAACCACCTGCATCTTTGACGCGCCGATGCCTTCTGCGGCCTCGCGAATGGAGGGCGGCACGCTCTTGATTGCCGCTCGGCTGGAAATGATGATCGTCGGCAATGTCATCAAAGCCAGTACTAGACCCCCCACTACCGGCACTGAGCGCGGCATACCGAACAGGCTGATAAATACGGCCAGACCAAGCAGGCCAAAGATGATGGAGGGCACGGCGGCCAGATTGTTGATGTTCACTTCGATAAAATCGGTGAGCTTGTTTTGTGGCGCGAACTCTTCAAGGTATACCGCTGCTGCAATTCCCATGGGGAAAGAGATCACCAGGGTAACCAGCATGGTCAACAGGGAGCCAACAATGGCCCCCAGGATGCCAGCATTGCCAGGATTACGGGAGTCGCCCCCGCTGAACAGGGTGTCGTTGAAGCTGGTGCCGATAACCCCTTCTTCCATCAGCTGGTCGACCCACTGTTGTTGTCGCTCCGAGAGCCGGACACTGTAGCGGGGGTTATCAGCATGTTTGACATAAACCGACACCTGGTCGTCTGCCTGGAATACAAAGGTCTCGGTGGTGTTGAGTAGCTCCGGGTTGGACCGCAGCCGATCACTGACATCATTGGCGGCAAAACTGCCTACGAGTTTAGCCAGTTCCCGCCTTTGTGCTGCACTCTCAACGCCGGGCACTTGCTCCTGCAGTGCGGTGATGATGGGTGCTGAAAAGTCAGCCATCGAGCGTTGATCTGCGTCGGTTGGGTCGGTCAGGTACATCTGCTCGGAGTCCAATCGAACATCCAGGGTAACCGTGGTTTTGATGAAACCGGTATGGCCCTTGTTGA
>Ga0307487_1003121_pt1 | contig 10011 bp, 7 predicted proteins | sample CBIW12metaG_FD_203665 | JGI IMG/M metagenome (GOLD analysis project Ga0307487, IMG submission 203665) | Sea-ice brine microbial communities from Beaufort Sea near Barrow, Alaska, United States - CBIW 1.2 | ecosystem: Environmental > Aquatic > Marine > Coastal | place: USA: Alaska | collected... | reverse complement strand
TATAGAGATCTTGTCGTACATTTTCTTTAACGATAAGGCTTCCTCCGGCATTGCGATCTAAGATTCCCAGATTTAACAATTTGCGAACAGCAGGCCTGAATTCAGCATCAAATCTGGTTGCAAATTGCTTTTTCAACTGCAGTTCCGAGCTGCTTCCAAAGATCAAACATTGCTTCAGAATTAGCATTTCTTCAGAGGAGAGAAAATCATTGAAATGCGTGTTTCGCAGTGTAAATATAACCTTATAATCCTCGTATGGCACCGTGCAAAATGTCCATGCTTGCAGTACTGCACCTAAATTGTTGTTGTAACTTCTGCATAACCATAGAATATTTCTCCGGATTTGTTTACCAGTCAATGGATTACCTTCCTTGTTATAAAGCTTGCGATGCGAAGCTCCATGACGAAGCATAATCGCTTTGTAAATCTGGTCATAGCTCGTCAAATTCGTCTCTATCAGGTGAGTGAATCCTTCTGAAAAACGAACGGTGGAATCTAAATGAACCAACAGAGAATTGGTAATCGAAATTACTACCATGACATCTGTAGAATTGCTGGAAATGAAATCCATCAAGGAAATCATATTTTCAAATAGAGAGTTATTTTGATCTTTCCAAAGTGTGAGATCATCAATCAGTATTACCCTACGAGTGGATCGGAAACTTCTTTCAATATGCGAGAGCGCCTCGTGCAGATTCTTGCTTGTCTTGATTTTCCTGCCTTCTACAACAAGATCCTCATCAGGTTTTAAGTAAATCACCTCATTAGAAGGAAAGAAGTGAGCGAGTTGATCCATTATAGTAGATTTTCCCGAGAGGGGGTCTCCCACTAATGCAAGTGCACGGTGATTTCCTTGCTTCCATTGCTCGATGAGAGTCAGGAATTTATCTCTAATATTCTCTCTTTTGACCAGGAAAAGATCTCCTATAAAATTACGATTCAAAAATAGCGAATGATAATGGTCCGGAGGATCCAAGTGAGTTCTTATCTCAACGATTTCGATTGCTTTTTCAAGCGCATCGTGTGAATGATTTTCTTTGCTTCCATTGACATATCTTTTGCTGAGGTTGGAAAACAGAGCTCTTGATTTCTTAATGATTTCATTTAATACAGTATTATCTTCAAATCCAAAACGGTTGAAGTTAGTTTGGAGCGGTACTTTCAGGAATTCACTTTTAGTGTAGGCATCTGTTGCTTTAAATTCCTTGCTGATAGAGTTATCTATTGCTTCTACTATTAATTCACTCTCCTCATGATAACTTTTTTGCTTGGTAAGCAATTGCTCCAAAGAGTTGATCTCAGCAGACAGACGGGTTGGGTTAGGGGCTTTTTTAGCTAGAGAAACGCTACTCTTCAGATGCGAATATACCTGAAGAATGTGTGAGAAATTAGCTTCCTGGTTGTCCCATAAGTCAATAAGGTAAGGAATGGTATGATAATCCAACCATTTTTGGGTCAGCCTGGTAAATGGGATATTTTTAAAAGTAAGGTAACCTTCCACAGCCTCTATTGGAAGATCAAAGGTCTTCAGTCTACTATTGATGTCTTCTAAATAGCGTGTTTGAGTAGCTGTTCGGCTTTCTTTGCTGGCGCCATTTTCTAGCAAATCATTGATTATAATTAGAATTGCATCCAGCTTTTCGGGAGCTTCAGCATTGTTTAATAGGCTGAGGATTTCTTGAGTTTTTCTTAAAAAAGAATCATTTGCGTTGCTTACATCTTTATGAATTTGAAGTACAAAGTCAGAAATGCTCTGAAAAACTTCTATGGTGTGAAGCATCTGAAGATTGGCAGTTTCTATCTGCGATAGTTGCTCGGAGATCTCATCCAACTGCTCATGATAAATTTTCCATGGATTGCTGAAATGCTTGATGGATTCCAGCTTTCTACCCAGCGCTTCATTCTTTGACTGGACGTAATCTGCTTCTTTCTGGAAGGCATCCAACATCGCTTCACCTTCTTGCAGCAATAGCTTTTTGCACGCTACAAAGTGATTGTTCCATTCTTCAACTGCAATTTTATTATCCAACTGCCGGTGTTTTGCTATTGCTAGCTGAAGCGCCAACGATCTATTTAAGAAGCAGAACGACTTGAATTTTTCTGGAAAATTGTAGTGTAGCAAATACACGAAGACGTTTTGCTCGTTCCCTTCTTTCGCCTCTTTTTCAAAACACCAGTTTCCCTTGGCGATGTATTCCTCAAGGACAATAGGGAAATTGGACTGGATGTATTCAAACATCTCCTTTCCATCCAGAAGATTTTCTGCCCCCTCTAAATAGTCTCGAATGGTTTCATAAAAACTTTCTAAATGAGCCTTATTCACCAAAATTAAATCTTCTATGGGCTGTGTGTTACTGGAATCCATACACTATAATACTGAAAGAATTTATTCTAATACTAGATTTCAAGATCAAAAGTTGATTAAATCTTTAATTCATTTTCTCAAGAAACGTCTCTTTCCCGAGATCCTGCTATCCCTTAAGCATTTGTCCCTGTAAAATTAATATAAAATAAGTCGACACTTTTGTGGTCAATCCTTTCGAATTGGAATAGGATAGCCCGTAAAATGTCTTCCTTGTGAACGGTAAAGGTAAAAGTGTTCAATATCGTACAGATTTGTGTTCGATTATTTGACGCTTATCATTAAGAAAGCGACCAATTAACTCTAAATGGCCTATTTTTTAGGATGGCATTCTTTTCGTAATTATAGATATCATGAAGAAAATTACAGCTACTATCGCCACACTTCCTTTGGAACTCATCTTTTGGATGGCCAGTATAGTAGCAATTCTTCTACTAGATCCTTCCGAAGCTGAGCATTTCAGTATTTGCCCGCTCAGTCAGATGGGAATTGAATGGTGTCCTGGATGCGGGTTGGGAAGAGCAATGAATTTACTTGCAAGAGGAGAGTTCAAAGCCTCATGGTCAATGCATCCATTGGCGCTTTTGGCTTACGGAGTGATTTTATCCAGAATTGGACAATTAATAAGAAACTTAAAAACCACACATAATTATGGCTAATGTATTAAGACACCTACCGGAATTGGAAGGAATGGAACTGGGTTACATCCAGGGATTGATGAAAAATATGGATGAAGATCAGGCTTCTCTTTTTGCTCAGGTATACAGGGCTAGGCGAAAGGACTCACAAATGATTTTAATCCTTACACTACTTGGTTTCTTTGGTTTTGCCGGCCTACATAGATTTATCCTTGGACAAATTGGTCTCGGTATTCTATATATTTTGACTTTAGGATTATGCTTTATTGGTACAATCGTTGATTTGGTCAATTACAAAAGCCTAGCTTATGAATATAATATTAAGGTAGCTCATGAGACCATGAATATGCTAAATGCAAACTATCCTGGAGAAGTGAGGTAAGTGAAGTTAAACCAACTATTAAAGCGAGAGCCGAAAGAAATTTCGGCTTTTTTTTTACCTGCAAAAGAAACTTGACTCGCTGCCATTATTTCTTGGTGAGTTTGAATAATGATTTAGATTTTTATCACTCAGATACCTAGAGGACATAGTTTACGCTTCGTTTTGATCTTAAAACTCAGGGATACTCCCTAAATTATTGATTACAAAAATTTTGTATTCACTTTTGCCTCATTTTGAGTGACCATCATTCTTTGGTACCAAATTTTACAACTTATATCTAACGCGTCTTTTCTTACCAATCATCTTCCTGCTTATTTTCCATTGAATTACTTTCACCCAATTGATCGAATATTATTTTTCCCTCATCAGAAAAAATAAGATGAAATGATGTAAGCTTGAAATGAATTTCCTTTAAGGTGGCAAAATCAGGTTGTTGCACATGAAAAGGAATACTCAAAAGGGTATCGTCTTTACTTAAAAATGGGGGAGGTGTCTCGCTTCCGAAATAGTAGGGCCAGAGCGTTTTGGCACAACTGATTCCCCATCTGGTAATCGGATAAGTAAGATCATAATGCTGCAGTCGCTCGTTGATCTCTTCAAAAAATCGCTCGGACTCTCCCAACCTCATCCTCGAGCCTGCACGTGATTTACCTTTCGTCTTAAGATATTTGATCTGGCTCTTTCCTTGTTTTTGGCGCACCATATAAGCGCGAAAAACTTTATGATCAAGCATCTTTGTGTCATGAAAATATCCCGTAACTGCTATTCCGGCTCGGATCATCACTAAGCCAAGATGAAAATCATCAATTGTATTCAGCCTTCCCTTAGCGTCTGGAAGTGTATTCCAGGGAATAGATATTTTTGCTAGCCAAGATTCAGAACCCTCAATTACCCATTGATGTTTCTCCTGATCAAATGATCCAGCAAGATTTTTATCCTCACTGAAACTCAGGAGTCGCAGATAGTAATCCTCTGAAATTAATTTTGAGTTGCCCGAAACCATAGTGGGGGATGCTTTTCAAGTATATTTGTACAAATTAAACCGAAAAATCATGGAGGAAGAAATTCAACGCCTAATCACCCGCATGTGTGACCCCAATGAAAAGGAGGCCTATTTTTTCGCAGACAAATTAGGAGAACTACTCGATCAGGAAAATAAAGCAAAAGTTATAGCGCTAGTCAATAATGATAATTGGGAGATTGCCTATCTGGCTTGCAGGGCTTTGTCCAAGTCAAGCTTCAATGAAGAGTCCTTAGATGCAGTTTTTGAGACGATAAACGATAGAAAAAATAAAAATCATCAGGGAGCTTTTGTACAGAGTCTTGAAGATTTTGATTTGAGTGAGCGCTTCGTAGATATATTTAGAGTTTTTCTTTTTGGCAATTTCAAAGCTCAAACTTTAGCGAAAATGTATTTAGACGAAGTGGAATTTGAAATGACTCCGCGGACGCTTCGAAAAGCCGAAAAACATTGGGCTCATTATTTACACAATCCTGAGGATGACGGGAGCTTGGAACTCAAAAAACTAGAGGTGGAACCTATGCTAGACGAGATTCGAAACCTATTAATGGAGGATTAAATAAAATTTGCCTGATTCTTGTGCTTTTATCCATACATTAAAATGGAGATAGTCATGAGAAAAATGGAGGTTGTCTGCATGCATGCTGAGTTTTTTGCTGAAAGAGGTTTCACATTAAATCCCACTCAATTGATGTTTGAACGTAATATACCTCATGGAAAACAGGTAATTTTCATGCATTATACAGAGGATGAAAACTCTGCTCAATTGGAATATACCATGGGAATTCGCATCGATTTGATAGAGAATCTGATCCATCAATTCCTTCCTACACTAAGTGATTTTGCAGAAAAATCAATCACTATTGCCCAGTCCTTGGATAATATGGGTAAAAAATCCCTAAACAAGTTCAAGATATCTTCCTCAAAACATCTTCAGGATGCCATCAATTCTGCAGAAATATTTTTTTCTAACACTGGGTTTGAATGGTTAGACAGGCTGTCTAATCCTGAAAATGTAGAGAAGGAATTTTTCAAGCAGAAATATAATCCATTTGCAAATCATAATTTTGTATATACTGCCTTCAGAGGATCTGCACTGAGTAAATTGTATAATCCTGGAGATTATATTGCGCTTAGGCAAAAGTTTTTGGAGATGTTGAATGAAAAAAATTTAACCCCTTTTACCATTGCTTCATTTCTCCATTTTCTAAATTATCTGGACCATTATAAAGCCGCCTAAAACTTTTTCTTAACGCCCCTGATTGCATCGGCTTTAAGTGGATCTTCTGGCCATTCGTGTTTTGGATAGCGTCTTTTTAATTCTTTTTTCACTTCGAAATATCCATTCTGCCAAAAACTTTTCAGATCCTGAGTAAGCTGAACAGGTTTATATCCTGGAGAAAGCATTTCTATCAACACAGAGACTTTCCCGTTATTTACAGTCGGCGTATCCAACAATCCAAACAATTCCTGTAGTCTCACCGCGAGTAGAGGAATGTCTTCTGACCTATATTCCAACTTGATTTTACTTCCAGATGGCACTTCAATAGTCGATGGAGCAAGTCGCTGTAGTTCCTTCTGAAGTTTAAAATCCAAACTGTTGAAGAGAATTTGAGTAAGATTCAATTTCTTGAAATCATCGTTTTTGGTGATGTTTTGCAAATAAGGAGCGATCCAAGTTTCAGGATTTTCACATAGAGAGGCCACTGACCAATCTGGCCAAATTTGCGCTGGATACCAGCTTTTAAGACTTTCCACTCGCAAGATCAACTGTTCAACTTCAATATTAAAGTCTAACAAATACTCTCCTTCATCACGGATAGCATTCATAATAGCCTCATTCACATCGCCGGCGGCGTATTTAGCCAAAGGTCGAGTTCCCAAAATAATCGACCCAATTCTTATCTCAGAATGAGCTTGCAGACCGCCTTTTTTTCTATCCCATTTCAAAACTTCCTTAGTCTTTAGCATTGGTGCCAAATCCTTTGGATTGATTGGTGCAGCCATCCAGATTTTGCCCATTCCTTCTCTGGCATCCACATGAGCCACGGCAAGCCAAGATTCATGCGCCAACTCATCTTTATGTCCGATCTGGGCGATTTTCCCATTTGCCAACTGGAACTGGGCATTATTGCCGGGACGGGCAGCAGCAATTCTCTCAGGATACGCATAGGCCAGCAGAAGACCCGTTTGCCAAGGATCGACTGGTCCATTTTCCGGTTGAATTGAAAACATGCGGCGATAGGAAGCTGCCATCTTTTCTATCTTCTTGATTCGGTGCATATTCACATCCTGTTTACGAAACCTTCGAAGTGCTTCAATTCTCAGATTTAAATCTACACCAGCCTCAGGACCAAGCGGATCTCGCTCCTCCAAGATCGCTGCAATATCTGTTGCCAAGCCAAGGTGCTTGATTTTGGCTGCATTAATCAGCATGTGGGCGATCCGAGGATGCGTAGGCAACTTATGAATTTCCCTTCCATGCGGTGTCAATTCTCCTTCTACAATAGCTTCTAATGATTCCAGTGTTTTCTCTGCCAAAGCTAATGTCCCAGCAGGAGGAGGTGTAAGCCAAGTCATAGATCGAATATCCTGCTTTCCCCAAGCCTTCATATCCAGTACGAGACCCGTAAGGTCAGCCTCCATTAATTCAGGAGTTCGATACTCATTGAGTTGATTTTGAATTACTTTCGTCCAAAGTCTATAGCTATGACCAGCGGTCAATCTGCCTGCACGACCACTTCGTTGATCTGCGGAATCATTACTTATTGGATGCAATACCAATCGCGACAAACCAGATCTAGGATCAAATCTAGAAGATTTGGCAAAGCCCGAATCGACCACCACTGTTATTCCCTCAATTGTTAAGGAAGTCTCGGAAATGTCTGTGGAAAGCACAATTTTTCTTTTTCCGGAAGGGTGAGGCATAATCGCTCTGTTCTGATCTCCTGGCGAAAGTTGTCCATAAAGAGGCAGCACAAGATCCTCCGGAAGCATCTTTTGAAGTATTTCCTGTGCCTTTCGAATCTCTCCCTGACCAGGAAGGAAAACCAAGAAATCGCCTTTATGAACGGAAGTCAATGGAATAATCTGCCGTGCTGCATCTTCTCCAATCGCATGCTCATCGACGGCATTCAGATAGTTGACTTCAACTGGATATTGGCGACCTTTGCTCTCAATCACCGCTGATCCAAGCAATCCGGAAAGCACCTTTGCATCGATGGTTGCCGACATCAGTAGGATTCGGAGATCAGGTCTGAGGACTTGCTGCACCTCACGACATAGAGCCAGTGCAACTTCAGAATGTAGATTTCGCTCATGGAACTCATCGAAGATCACCAATCCCACCTCTTCAAGCGCATTATCCGAATGAAGCATGCGGGTCAAAATCCCTTCTGTGATTACTTCCAGTCTGGTATTCGCAGAAATAGCCGATTCAAAGCGAATTCTATAACCGATCAGGTCGCCCAATTTGGTGTCCGTCATTGCTGCCATTCGCTGCGCAATCGTCTTAGTAGCCAATCTTCGAGGCTCCAGAATAATGATCTTTTTTCCCGCCAACCAGGGCTCATCCAGCAAAGTCAAGGGTAGGAGTGTGCTCTTTCCAGCACCTGGGGGAGCCTGTATGATAAGTGAATTTGCTGTTGAAAAGTGATTTTGAACTTGAGAAATTATCTCCGTTACAGGGAGATCAAACGATAGGGGATCGAAATCTTGAAGCATGCGCTGTAAAAATAGGGATTCTGAGGCAGAAAGGGAATTGTGAATAGTAAGTAGTGGGAGTTAACTTAATAGTAAGTGGTAGCTCGTGAGAGGTAAAAAGTAATGGACAATAAGTCCAGAGAGATAAAAAGTGAGAAGGAGATATCACCCTGAGCGGCGTAGAATGGATATTCCTGTCAGTGCGAATGGTGAGGCAGGAATCTGAAGTAGTCTTTTTGTGATTTACGAATTGAAAATTACGTGTTGGTAACTATCCGAATACGGGGGCGGTGCAAACGATTCTCCTTATTATCCCTCACCACATCACGTTCTTTGGCTACAAACACTTCGGATGCCTAGAAGCCTAAACGCTCATATACGGTCACTCCCACTTCCTTCAACCTTGTGTTTTCTTTACCATCAGCGGCATATGATAAAACGTGGGGCAGGGAGCTAATTTTGGGTGACGAATGGTACCATATTAGGTAAACCTTGATAAATGACTTTGAAGGAACAGAGGATAAAATACATTCAATTTCTGATGGAAATACCTGGCTTAAATTTACTATTGATAGATTTAATTTTTAAATGGTAGAAAATGGAAAAATATGCGTAGAGGTACTCGTGCAGGAAGTGACGCTTTGTATCCCTCAAATAATAATGTGTGCATTATTTGATAACCGTTTATAACACTTCACTATTCATGCAATAAGTACATTTTAAAGCGCTGAATTGGAGGAGTTGCCAATTTGAATAGAAAGTGAGCCAGGTTTTTTAATGTATTATTATGAAATATATTGACATCTTAATTCCTGTTTATTCAATCAAATTGATACAATTGATTTTAAATATTTCTTGATAAAATATCCAGATCCACTGGTAAGAAAGATAGATAGATTTCGATGAATATATCGAAAAAAGTAAAGATGGATTAAGGCAAAATCTCTAGCTGATTCTACATTTTTCTTCGATGTGTAAATTCCAGAAGTGTTATATCTATAAAATGATGAGGTAAAAGATTGGCAAGCTATATTTCCTCTATTTTTAAAGTATGCAAATAAAACCATGTCCATTGCGAAAGCTTTATATACAATTGGATTGGATAATAGTAGGTTAAGGTCATTCCTAAACATCCAAGTTGAAACATGGCCTAGATAATGAATAGACTTCAATTCTTCCGGTTCGAAAACTTTGTCTTTTACTACTTCAACAAAGTAGGTGTGGTCATTTCTTTCGTGCATATAACTCGTATAAACTAAATCTACATCAGGATTTTCGTTTAAGAATTGATATTGTTTTTCCAATTTCTGATTGTCAGTCCAATAGTCGTCACCATCACATAAGCATAGGTATTTTCCTCGTGCTGCCTTGAGGTTTTCAAGAAAATTAAATCGACCGGTTTTTCTTCCTCTGATGAAAATCTTATTTTTTGGATCTCTTTTGAAAAGTCGAATTTTATCTGGATATTTTTTCGCATATGACTCACAGATTTCTCCTGTAAGATCTGAACTGCCATCTTCTCCAACTATGATTTCAAAGTCAAAATCTGCTTTTTGACTTAATAGGCTATCTAGGCATTGACCAATGTATTTTTCCTGTTGATAGGTCTGCACGCAGATGGATACCAAAGGAGCAAAGCTTTTTATATTAACTGATTGTATTTCTTTCATTTCTCAATATGAGATTTATAAGTGTCACCAAGTTTCATGAATTTGGCAGGAAATATTTTACTCATTGGGTTCCAAACTTCAATTTTTTTAGAACTTTCTTTAGCCTAGGTTCAATGCTGTCCTAAATAGATTTTGATGGGGTAAGAATCGTCAATCTATTTAAAATTCTGGGGCATTTTAGGTATAATTTGGAAACAGATCCCCTTGTGTTGTAATCTGTGGCGATTTATGGGGCG
>Ga0307487_1003119_pt1 | contig 10011 bp, 7 predicted proteins | sample CBIW12metaG_FD_203665 | JGI IMG/M metagenome (GOLD analysis project Ga0307487, IMG submission 203665) | Sea-ice brine microbial communities from Beaufort Sea near Barrow, Alaska, United States - CBIW 1.2 | ecosystem: Environmental > Aquatic > Marine > Coastal | place: USA: Alaska | collected... | reverse complement strand
AAGTTATGCAATACCAGCTTTATTAAATCAAGCAATCATGTTCTTCCACAACAATTGTTCTTGGTCCAAAATAACCCTAACCGTTTCAAAGGTTAATAACAAACAACTAAAAATAATTATAAAACAAAAAAAACCTTGAGATAGCGGGGTATCTCAAGGTTTTTCATAAACTTAACAAAAAAAACTATTTTCTTCAAAATAATAATCCCATCAAATAAAACCTGATTTTCGGGGGGAATAATCAGGCTTTATCATAGGGCGGGGGGTAGAAAATATTTTAATCTACATTGTCATGCAGGAATGAATTGTTGCTTCTAAAATTAAGTTCGTTTTTATCGCCGTTTCCAAGGCTTGTTCTGGAGAGCTTTTCCTCTCCGGGTTTGGAATTGTCCAAATTGACCCCGGCGCGTTTATAGGCAGGTTCATTTTCAAATTCGTCCTGATGATTGGAATTATTCCGAAATTTATAATTGAATTCCTTCATCTTCGCACGTCTTTCGGCTGCTCGTGCAACTAAATTTTCTGAAATCGGGTTGTCAAAAGGATCCGAATTATCATTATGAGACGGTGGCACAACTTTTTCCGGAGTTATCGTTTTCTTTTCGAAAACAACAGTTTCATCTTCAACTACTTTAGGTGTAGGTTTTGATTTTTTTAACATCTGCTCCACTTCCATATAATCGTCCAGGCTGTACCGCTTAATTCCTGTTGCAGAATTTTCGGTCACGGGAATAATTTCAATTGGATCGGTTACTTCCATATCCTTGGTCCTATCATTAAGATCGTGAACGACCTTTTTGGTTTGAGGGGTTTCTGAAACTTTAGCCGATGTTTGAGCTTGTTGATTTTGAGCAGAAGGTTTATTTTCCGTATTGGATTTATTATTTAGAGGAAGATCGAAAGTAAACATAAACTGATCTTCTTTTTCTGCTGAAATTTCTTCGGCATCATAAACATCAAGTTGTTTAATTTCTTCTGAAGTATCCGTTATAACAAAATCCTCTTCCCTGTAATTCACTTCTTCATACACCACATCCATATTCCTGGCACTTGGCGGGGTTTTTAAATCATCTCGTGTCTCACGGATATCAAAATCTTCATCCTCTTCTTCAAGGGTATGAACAATTTTAGAGACTCTTGCCTCAAAAGATTTTTCCTGAGTGATTTGTTTCCCGGAATCAAATTTATTGGAACCAAAATTATGTTCCGCTTTTTGTTCGTCCTCCAGGGTGTGGATAATTTTTTTGGATTCGGTATTTACAATTTCATTTTGTTGTTCAATGTTAAAGCCTGTCGCAATAATGGTAACCGCAATTGAATCTTCAAGGCTTTCATCTTCCCCAACACCCATAATGATGTTTGCGCTGTTCCCTGCCTCGGCTTGTATATGATCGTTAATTTCCCCAATTTCATCAATAGTAATCTCTTCAGAACCTGAAACGATGAGCAGTAATACGTTTTTGGCTCCTTTGATCTTATTGTCGTTTAATAACGGGGAATCTAAAGCTTTAGAAATAGCTTCATTGGCACGATTTGCACCTGAAGCGGTAGCCGATCCCATAATTGCCGTTCCACTGTTGCTCAAAACGGTTTTTGCATCGCGCAAGTCAATGTTTTGGGTATAGTGATGGGTAATTACCTCTGCAATTCCACGGGAAGCTGTGGCCAAAACCTCATCGGCCTTGGAAAATCCGGCTTTAAACCCGAGGTTTCCGTAAACTTCCCTCAATTTATTGTTGTCTATAACAATGAGGGAATCTACGTGGCTTCTAAGTTTTTCAACTCCATTTTGAGCTTGTTCATTCCTCATTTTTCCTTCAAACAGAAAAGGAATTGTTACAATTCCCACGGTGAGAATTCCCATTTCCTTTGCTTGTTTTGCTATCACCGGCGCGGCTCCCGTACCTGTACCACCACCCATTCCGGCAGTGATAAACACCATTTTTGTATTGGTGTCCAACATACGTTTTATCTCCTCAAAACTTTCTATGGCGGCCTGTTCCCCTACTTGCGGATTGGCTCCGGCACCCAAACCTTCGGTCAGGCTTACACCTAATTGAATTTTATTGGGAACCGTGCTGTTTTCAAGGGCCTGCATATCGGTATTGCAAACCACAAAATCCACACCTTTTATTCCCTGCAGGAACATGTGATTGATCGCGTTGCTACCGCCTCCACCAACACCAATAACCTTAATAACATTCGATTGGTTTTTTGGTAGATCGAATGCAAAATTTTCGAATTCTTTACTGCTCATAAATTCTGATTTACTGGTTCTATTATTGTTTTACTCTGCGTTATCTAAAAAATCTTTAAACTTCTCTGCCCATTTATCAAAAATGCTCTTTTTTGTGGGCTTGGTGATATCTGGTGCGGAATTTTCCTCTGATTCACTCCCTTTTTCTGAAGTACTTTTGTCGTTAGACTCCTTCGGTTCTTTTAAAATCACCTGTTCCTGGAACCGGACGTTTTTTTGTTCCAGGCTGCTTAGCACCAAACCTACTGCCGTTGCATATAACGGACTTGTGGTCTCTGCATCGCTGTCTCCTGCCAAATGTTCATTGGGATATCCAATTCTGGTATCCATTCCGGTGACATACTCGGCAAGTTGTTTTAAATGCTTTAACTGGGCGCCACCTCCGGTAATTACAAGTCCGGCAATCAATTTTTTCTTTTGTTCTTCGTGCCCGTAATTTGTGATCTCCAGATAAACCTGCTCGATAATTTCAACAGTTCGGGCCTGGATAATTTTTGAAAGGTTTTTCAAGGTAATTTCCTTGGGTTCCCGTCCCCTTAATCCGGGAATGGAAACAATTTCATTATCCTTATTCATTCCCGGCCAGGCAGAACCAAATTTGATCTTTAACAATTCAGCCTGTTTTTCTATGATGGAGCAACCTTCTTTTATGTCTTCAGTAATCATATTTCCGCCGAATGGGATCACTGCGGTATGACGGATAATTCCATCTTTAAAAATCGCGAGATCTGTGGTACCACCCCCAATATCAATCAAGGCTACTCCCGCTTCTTTTTCTTCCTGACTCAACACTGCACTTGCCGAAGCTAAAGGCTCCAGGGTAACAGCAGAAAGTTCCAATCCTGCACTTTTAACGCAACGCCCTATATTTCTTATTGAAGAAACCTGGCCAACAACTACGTGAAAATTGGCTTCCAAACGTCCACCATACATTCCAATTGGTTCTTTGATCTCTGCCTGCCCATCTACTTTAAATTCCTGTGGCAACACATGAATTATTTCTTCTCCCGGCAACATCACCAATTTATGGACCTGATTACAAAGTGTGTAAATATCATCTGCATCTATTACCTCATCGGGGTTTGGCCGGGTGATATAATCGCTGTGATGCAAACTGCGTATATGCTGGCCGGCAATTCCCACCACTACATCCTTTATTTTTAAACCTGAATCTGCTTCAGCTTCCTGAATAGCCTGTTGAATGGATTGAATGGTTTGGGTAATATTATTTACCACTCCGCGGTGAACGCCCAAACTTTTGGCTTTACCTATCCCGATAATCTCCATCTTCCCGTACTCGTTTTTACGACCAATCATGGCCACAATTTTTGTGGTCCCTATATCTAGTCCTACTGCAATGTCGTTTTGTTCCATAACTTATTTTTTAGTGCAAACAACCTGATTCCCAAATTGCAAATCCACCATTTTGTAAGTAGTCAATAGCTCATCTTTCATCGCTTTTTTATAAAAGGCTTTGAAATTGTTGAATTTGTTTTCAATCCTATCAGTTTTTCCGAAAAAGAGGTTGAAGTCCATTTGTCTGACTTCAAGTTGATAAAGCCCTTTATTTAACCTGGTAATAGATGTAATATGTTCGGTTAAAAATTGATCGTTATTGATATAATTCAACAACGGATACACTTCATTTATATCTTTTTCTGCTACCCCGATCAGGATTGGAACCCGGGCAGAATAATATGGCGAAAGAGGCATCTTTGCCCCAAGTCTGTCCACATAATACACTTCGTTTCCAACAATTCTTCCTATTGGCCTGCGCTGACTGATCTTTGTTTTTAAGACACCATCCAAGGTTAAAAACACCTCTGCATTTTCAATCATTGGGTGGTTATTCAGCAGCTCTTCTACCCTATTCAAATCTAAAGTTTCTTTATCTAGGTTTGTAAGAGTTATATTATTTACTACTAACAATTTATTAACAGCTTCCCGGGTTACATAAAGGTTTTCAAATTGGGTAAATTGAACCTCAACATGGCTTAATTTCCTGGCATTGTTGCGTTTTTCGGCAAAGCCGTACAGGAAGATAACGATGCCTAAAACTAAAATTGCCTTTATGTAATTAAAATTAATTTTCATGGCTCAATTCTTTTTCAACTTTGAACACCATTTCGCCTATATCACCGGCTCCCATCATAACAATTATTTCACAGTCGGAATTTTTTAATTCATCTGTGATTTGATTTTCTGAAATCAATTTTTTATCAGCATTTTCAATTTTATCCAGCAACCATTTTGAGGTAATTCCGTCAATTGGAAGTTCCCGTGCCGGATAAATATCCAGAAGTCTAACCTTGTCGAATGCGCTTAAACTTGTGGCGAAATCATCTGCAAAATCCCTGGTACGACTAAACAAATGCGGCTGAAAAACAGCGATCACTTTTTTATTGGGATGCATTTCCCTAACCGCCTGGTAAACCGCCGAAATCTCGGTAGGATGATGCGCATAATCATCGATTAAAACTAGATTTTCCGTTTTAATTTTATAGGTAAATCTTCTCTTCACCCCTTTAAAACTATGTAAAGCCCTTGCGAGTTCACCTGTTGGGCAACCCTGGTGGATTGCCATCGCAAGAGCTGTTACGGCATTCTGCAAATTGTGTTTGCCGGGGAGATTAAATTTTAAATTTCTCAGTATCGTTTTTGGGGTTCGTAAATTGAAATGATAAGTGCCGTTTTCAATTGTGATGTCAATTGCGGCGTAGTCTGCATTGTCATCCACACCAATAGTTGTTCCGAAAAGGGGCAATCCGTTTTTAATAAACAAATTTCCTCCGGGGGGAACAAGACTGGCAAAATCTTTAAAAGATTCAATCAGTTTTTCAGGGGCTCCGTAAATATCCAAATGATCGGCATCCATTGAGGTAATCGCGGCGATATTGGGAGACAGGTTCAAAAATGAACGATCGTATTCATCGGCCTCAACGACCATCACTTCATTCCCGTTCAGGATCAAATTGCTTTGAATATCTTCACTGATCCCGCCTAAGAAAGCAGTCACTTTGGCGCCTGTTTCCTTTAACAAATGTGCCAGAATTGCGGTTGTGGTTGTTTTTCCGTGAGTTCCGGCCACTGCCAGGGTAAAAATGCCTTTTGTGATCATTCCCAAAACCACTGCTCGTTTGATAAGGGTGAAATTATTTTGAATAAAATAATTGTATTGCTTATGGTTTTGCGGAATTGCAGGCGTATAAACAATCAGCGTTTTTTGTTCATCTTTAAATTGTTGCGGAATTTGACCGATCTCGTCTTCATAAATCACCGGAATTCCCTCGTTTTCCAGACTTTTGGTCAGGGTAGTAGAGGTTTTGTCATAACCGGCTACTTGCTTGCCCAACGAGTTAAAATAACGCGCCAAAGCACTCATGCCTATTCCGCCGATGCCGATAAAATAAAGGTTTTCTATGTTTTTAAATTGATCCATATTCCTCAATCCACAAAAGGTTTAATTTCCGGTGGAGTTTCTTTATTATTTAATTATTCTTTCCATCTCATCCACAATTGCCGCGGTTGCTTTGGGCAATGCCAGTTTTTTTATATTTTTTGAAAGTTCCATTCTATCTTTTTCAGAATGCAACAACATCAGGATCGTATCTTCAAATCTTTCCGAAAGTTCTTCTTCCGTCAAAACCAAAGCCGCTTTCTCCCTTGCTACGGCCAAAGCATTTTTTGCCTGATGATCTTCCGCCACATTGGGCGAAGGGATAAAAAGCACCGGTTTTCCCACCAGGCATAATTCAGAAACACTTCCGGCTCCCGCCCTGGAAATTATAATATCTGAGGCGGCGTATGCGAGATCCATTCTGTTTAAAAAGGAATGGGTTTGCACAAATTGACTGTTATATTTTTTATATTCCTCAAAATAAAGCGAACCTGTTTGCCAGATTAGCTGAATTTCTTTTTCTTCAAATATGCTTCTGAAGGCTTCCATCAACTGATTGATCTTTCTTGCTCCCAGACTGCCCCCAAGCACCAAAATCGTTTTTCGGCTTTTGTCCAGTTTAAAAAACGAAAGGGCCTCTTCACGTTTTTTTGAAATATCGATTATATCCTGCCGCACCGGATTTCCGGTCTTTCTGATCTTTCCGGCCGGGAAAAACCGGTCTAAATTATCATAGGCGGTGCAAATCACATCGGCATTTTTTCCAAGCAACTTGTTTGTAATTCCAGGAAAGGAATTTTGCTCCTGGATCAAGGTTGGAATCTTTTTCAAATTAGCCATTTTCAATAGCGGTCCACTGGCAAAACCCCCGGTACCAATCACAACATCGGGTTTAAAATAAGCAATTATACTGCGCGATTTCAAAAGGCTGCTGATTAGCTTAAATGGAAAACTCAGATTTTTCAAGCTTAATTTCCGATCTATACCCGTAATCCATAAACCTACAATTTTATAACCCGCCTGCGGCACTTTCTGCATTTCCATTCTATCCTTTGCCCCTACGAATAATATTTCGGCATTGGGATATCTGCGTTTAATTTCATCAGCTATAGAAATAGCAGGATAAATATGTCCACCTGTGCCACCACCGGAAATTATTATCTTTAGTTGCTTTTTCATATGTTTATTTTATTGCTTTTTATCGGTCATATGTAACATCCATATAAACATTTTCCTGTGTGAGAAAGTTTATTCTCATGGATGTTTCATATAGCTTCGCTTAAAATATCCAACGGATTTTCTTCATTATGTTCTTTATCTTCCGAGAGTTTCTGCTCTTCCCTCTTTGAACTAACGCTTAACACAATTCCCAGAGCCATACAGGTCATCCATATCGAAGTACCACCGCTGCTAATTAAGGGTAAAGTTTGACCTGTTACCGGGAAAAGTTCTACGGCCACCCCCATATTTACCAAAGCCTGGAAAACGATGGGCAAACCAACCCCCACGACAACCAATGTTCCAAATACAGTATTAGCTTTGGTTGCGACAATAACTATCCTAAACAATAACATTAAGTAAGCAGACATCACCCCAAAAGCACCAATTAATCCCATTTCTTCAACTATAATGGCATAGATAAAATCTGATGAAGATTGCGGCAAAAAGTTTCGTTGTACGCTTTTTCCTATTCCGGTTCCGGTTATTCCACCGCGCGCAATAGCGATTTTGGCCTTTTCAATCTGATAGTCGGCTTCGGTATCTTTATCATTTGAGAAATTTACGATCCTGTTGGTCCAGGTATCCACCCTGTTGGGCAACAGACCCGGAAAAGCCTTTGCAGTCAGTACAAAAAGGGTAAGGACCAACAACCCGGCACTTAATACAATTCCTATATATTTTAACGGATATCCGCCTAAAAACACCAGAATTATAACCATTGTAAAAATAATGGCAGTTGTGGAAAAGTTAGCGGGTAAAATAAGGATCAATACCAGAAAGACCGGCATCCATAAAGGCAGAATGGTTTCCTTAAAAGTCACGGTTTTTTGTGAAATCCTCGTTAAATACCGTGCAACATAGATCATAAGCACTACTGAAGCCAGGGTAGAAGATTGAAAAGTCACTCCCACCACCGGAATTTGGATCCACCGGCTGTTATTTGTTCCATCTATGGATGAGCCTTGTGTAATTGTATAAATCAGTAGCACAATTACAATTGGCAACATTAAAACTGACAAGCCTTTAAAATAATTATACGGAATTTTATGAATAGCGAACAACAAACAGAACCCCAGCAACAGGTGAAAAAAGTGAACTATGAGATAACCAAAAGTGCTTCCATCTCCATACAAATAAGCGATATTGCTACTTGCGCTGTACACCGGTATAAATGAAAATAATGCCAACATTCCGGTGGTGGCCCAAATAGCTTTATCTCCTTTAAGATTTGAAAAGATGCTGTTCATTTTTAGTTGTTAATCTTGTTTTATCCCCTTTCCCAGGGTTTTTTAATCCTTATTGATATCCGGCATTTTATAAATTTCTTATCGCATCTTTAAACTGCCTTCCGCGGTCTTCATAATTTTCAAATAAGTCGAAACTTGCACAAGCAGGGGAAAGCAAGACGGTATTGCCCCTTTCCGCAATTTTATAGGCCATCTTCACTGCCTCAGACATAGATTGGGTTTCCACCATTATTTCCACACAATTCCCAAAGGCTTCAAAAATTTTGGAATTATCAATTCCCAAACAAATAATTGCTTTTACTTTTTCGTTTACCAATGGCAACAATTCTGCATAATTATTCCCTTTATCTTCCCCGCCAACGATCCAAACGGTCTCGCCTTCCACGCTATCAAGGGCATAATAGGTCGCATTGATATTAGTTGCTTTGGAATCGTTTATGTACATCACATTGTTAATTTTAAGCACTTTTTCCAGCCGATGCTCAACTCCCTGAAAATCTTCCATACTTTGGCGGATGGTTTCTTTTCTGATTCGCAATAAATTGGCAACAGTAGATGCTGCCATGGCATTTTTGGTGTTGTGCTTACCTTCAAGTGCTAAAGAGGATGTTGGCATAATAAATTGGGTGTTTTTTATATTAATTTTAATGTTGTTTTCTTCCGTATAAGCGCCGATCTCAAATTTCTTTTGAAGTGAAAACGGCAGTTTTTGAGCTTTTACCGAATGACTCTCAAGCCATTTGGTTATAATTTCATCATCCGCATCGTAAATAAAAAAATCTTCTTCTGTCTGATTTTTTACAATTCTGAATTTCGAGGCGATATATTCTTCAATATTATAATTGTACCGGTTTAAATGGTCTGGGGTTATGTTGGTTAGAACTGCGATATCCGGTCTAAAATCCACTATTCCGTCAAGCTGAAAACTGCTCAGTTCCAACACATACCAATCTACATTTTCTTCTGCTACTTGTTTTGCGAAACTGTCCCCAACATTTCCTGCCATTCCCACAGAAATTCCGGCACTCTTCAGGATATGATAAACCCATTTGGTGGTGGTGGTTTTCCCGTTGCTGCCGGTGATCCCAATTATTTTGGCATCGGTATATTTTGATGCGAATTCTATTTCAGAAATTACAGGGATTTCCTTTGAGATCAACTGCTGCACCAATGGAGCTGAATCAGGAATACCGGGGCTTTTCATGACTATTGATGCGTCAAAAAGCCTGGCTTCGGTATGGCCGCCTTCTTCCCATTCCACCTCAATTTGCTCCAGAGCTTTTTTGTATTTTTCCTTTATTTTTCCATAATCCGAGACAAAAACATCAAAGCCTTGTTTTTTGGCCAAAATAGCTGTTCCCACCCCGCTTTCGCCGGCTCCAAGAATTGCTATTTTTTGTTTAGTTTTCATTTATTTTATGGTTTATTTAGCCACTAATGCACTAATATTTTTCTATCTCTTTCTCTTTTCTCTTGATTCGTTATTTTAGCCACGAATGCACGAATATTATCTATCTTTTCTCTTTTCTCTTGGTTACTGGTTCTTGTTTCTTAAATCTTACTTCCTGTCTCCAATTTTTACCGCAAAGGGCGCAAAGATTTTACGCAAAGGCCGCAGAGGCAATTCAACAAACTATAAACAATAAACCCTAAACAACAAACAACTTCCGTTTACCCCGGCCCTAAAGGGAGAAGGAGAATTAATCTTCAAAACAAAAAGGTCTATTTTCTATTTTCTTTTCTCTCAAATCTCATATCTAACATCTATCTCAACTTCAACGTCACCACCGTAACAATTGCGAGAAAAATTCCTACGATCCAAAATCTCACCACGATCTTACTTTCGTGTAATCCCTTCTTTTGATAATGATGATGCAAAGGGGACATTA
>Ga0307487_1003118_pt1 | contig 10012 bp, 8 predicted proteins | sample CBIW12metaG_FD_203665 | JGI IMG/M metagenome (GOLD analysis project Ga0307487, IMG submission 203665) | Sea-ice brine microbial communities from Beaufort Sea near Barrow, Alaska, United States - CBIW 1.2 | ecosystem: Environmental > Aquatic > Marine > Coastal | place: USA: Alaska | collected... | reverse complement strand
CCGGCTCGTGTCGACTTCTTGACGATAGCCCACGATCCGTCTGCGGTCACCCTGTCCGGCCCAAACCTACGACAGAGTGTCTCCTCGGCCACCGTTCAACGACGTAGACCTCGGCTATCCACATCGCCGATGCCGTTGCGCGAAACGTCGTCGTAGTCGTGGTCTTCCAACAGCGCCCGAATCGTGTCCTCAAGGTCGGGCGTCAGCGTCGACGCCACGCCGCTTCCGCCGTGCAGAGGCCGCACACGGACCGACCGCTGCCACCCCTTGTAGTTGTCGTCGTCGGTACAGGTCCAGAGGCGGACCTCCGGCTCCTCCCAGACACCGCCGAGTGCCGGAACCCGGTCCCCCGCACGAACCACGACGAATATTGGGCCCTGTTCGGGACCAGGACGCCGATTCCATCGGAATTTCTTGCGCCGTGGATCACTCCAATGCCTCCCCAGCGTGCTCGCGCAGGCCACTCAGCCGGCTGCGGTCACGGCCAGGACCACTGCTGAAGCGCTCGCCAGTGCGATCGCCGCTCTGGCGAAAAGCAACGAACTCACTGGAACCCCCATGAACCAGAAACTGAACCGTCCGACACCCTATCGCAGTTCAGACAGGCTGTTTGTCAGCTGAAGCGACGGTTTGCAGCTTTCCTCGATGGCCTTGCTGTCGGCGACAGTGACGAGCCATCGGCCGTCCTGCTTTTCCAGGGAGCCCAGCGTTTCGTAGACCGGAGTGACCTCGCCAAGAGGTTGACCTGACTCGTCGAGTTCAAAAATGAAGTCGTCAACACAATCGCGCACGATGGCAGCATCACCTGTGACCTCGATCTTGGTGACATTGATACGAGCCCACCCCACGATCCGGTGTTGTTTGGATTTGATCTCATTGAGATAGTCCAGGACTTCGGTCAAGGCCTTGTCACGAGCGACGTCAAGTTTCGCGTTGGGCTTGACGTCGGCGTAGGTGTCCGGCGACTCGACCTTCGAGTCATCCCCACCACCACAGGCCGACAAAACGCCGGTCACCAGTGCGAACAACACGGCAAGCACACGAGTGCGCACTTTCTCCCCTGAGGTGACACCGTCTCTGCGCCACTCATCGTACCCGGTCCGACACCTATGCTGATCCCATGCGTGTCGAGTTGATCGTGCTCAGTCCGCGAACGCGGAGCCGCCAGCACGTCGTCGTGGATGCCGACGAGTCGACGCCCATGTCGCAAGTCATTGCCGGCCTGATCGGGCAACACGCAACACCTGCCTTCGAGCAGCCCGGCGTCATCTCCTTGGACGCACGACGCGACAATCGGGCACTCGCTGGCGCCGATGCGCCGCTGCACCATCTGTTCTTCCGGGGCGACGCAATCGATCCTGAGACTCCCTGGGCCGAGTCGGGTCTCAAGCATGGATCGCTGATCACGCTGGACGACCGCGGTGCCTCCATCGACGACGAACCCGACGGGTTGCGCGAGATCCGCATCGTGTCTGGCGAAGGTGCCGGTGTGGTCCACCGGTTGTCCATCGGCGAGTCGGCCATCGGTTCCGATCCCAGCTGCGCCATTCGTCTGACCGACGGCCGCATCCCACCGCTGTGCGCGATCGTCGGCGTCGACGTGCACGGCGCGGCGACGATCCGCGCCACCGATGATGCCGAGGCGGTGCTCGCCGAAGCCGTGCCCCACCTCGATCCCGCTCTGGCCCTGGACCGCGAAGCCTTGCCCATCGAAGCCACGCCGTGGCCCCTTGGTGGGCAATTGCGCCTCGGCGACACGCTCTTGGAACTCGAGGAGGTCGAGGGTGCCGATGCGGCGTTGCAGGACAGCCCCGATCCTGGCTGGCTGGACTACAACCGGCCACCGCGGCTGCTTCCACCTCCACGCGAAACGGCATTCAAACTCCCCGGCACCCCTAAAGAAAACGCTCGCGCCGGACTGCCGTGGCTCACCATGATGATGCCGGTCATCATGGGGCTGACGCTCGCCTTCGTGCTGCAACGCTGGTACATGCTGACCATGGCTGTCTTCTCGCCGTTCATGATGTTGGGCTCATATCTGCAGGGCAAGAAGCAGGGCAAGAGAACCTACCGCCAACAGATGGCCGACTACCGGGACAAGAAGGCCCGCATCGAGGAAGACGTCGAGCAAGCCGTGGTCGACGAGCGGATGGCTCGGCGAATGGAGTCACCGGACCCCGCCCTCACCCTGCTGATTGCCAATGGTCCGCGCGCGCGGCTGTGGGAGCGACGCACGACCGATCCGGACTATCTGTCGGTGCGAGTCGGCGTGGGTGACCTGGAATCAGAGGTCACTGTCGAGGACCCTGAACAGCTCGAGCACCGGCGCAAGACCATCAAACCTGCCTACGACGTGCCCGTCACGGTGCCCTTGGCCGAACGCGGTGTCGTCGGAATCGCAGGCGACGGCGATCTGCCCCGCCGCCTGTGTGCGTGGATGATCGCTCAGATCGCCACCTTGCAAAGCCCCCGTGACACCCAGCTGTACGTACTGACCGGCACCGACGGGGCCGACGCCTGGGAGTGGCTGCGTTGGCTGCCGCATGCGCGGCCGCAGTCTGGCCAAGACACCGTTGCCACAGTCGGATTCGACGCCGAAACCTGCGCCCGCCGCATCGCTGAACTGTCGGCCATGATCGCGGCGCGCCAGGCTGCGCCGAACGACAAGACCACGACCGACCACGGCTTTTCCGATGTCGTGGTGGTCCTGGACGGCGCTCGCCGCCTACGGTCGTTGCCCGGCGTTGTGGCGCTACTCAAGCAAGGGCCGTCGGTCGGCATCTACGCCATCTGTCTGGACACCGACGAACGATTGCTGCCCGAGGAGGCCAGCGCCGTCATCTTGCAGACACCACGCGGAGTCTCCCTGAGCCAACAGCGGGTGACGGTAGTCAAGGACGTCACGCCTGACCTGGTGGACCCCGCTTGGCTCGCCCGCGTCGCCAGATCCCTGGCACCGGTGCGCGACATCTCTGGCGGAGACAACGACTCCGTCCTGCCGGCCGCCTGTCGACTCACCGAGGTCATGTCCATCGAACCGCCGACCGCCGACATGATCCGGTCCCGGTGGGCGATCAGCCCGCGATCCACTGAGGCCGTCGTCGGCATCTCGCTGGACGGACCGTTCTCGATCGACATGCGCAAGGACGGACCGCACGGCCTCATCGCCGGCACCACCGGCGCCGGCAAGTCCGAGCTTCTGCAGTCGATCGTGGCATCGCTGGCCGTGGCCAACCGGCCTGATGGCATGACATTCGTGTTGGTCGACTACAAGGGCGGCGCCGCCTTCAAGGACTGCGTCGAACTCCCGCACACCGTTGGCATGGTCACTGACCTCGACACCCACCTCGTCGAACGAGCCCTGATCTCGCTGGGCGCTGAACTGAACCGTCGCGAACACATGCTCGCGGGCGCAGGCGCCAAGGACATCGAGGACTATGTCGATCTGCAGGCGAAGCGCAGTGGGTTGGCTGCGATGCCGCGCCTGCTGATCGTGATCGATGAGTTCGCCTCACTGGCGCGCGAACTACCTGACTTCGTCACCGGCCTGGTCAACATCGCTCAGCGCGGCCGATCGCTCGGCATCCACCTCATCCTCGCGACCCAGCGCCCCGGCGGTGTCGTGTCCCCAGAGATCCGGGCCAACACCAACCTGCGCATCGCGCTGCGCGTCACCGACGGTTCGGAGAGTTCTGATGTCATCGACTCCCCCGAAGCCGGCAACATCTCCAAGAACACCCCCGGACGCGCGTATGTACGCCTCGGCGCGAACTCGCTCGTGCCATTCCAGTCTGGTCGCGTCGGTGGGCGCCGTCCCGGGGCGGTCAGCACCACCGCAGCGCCGCCGTGGATCACCCAGATTGACGTGCAGGGACTCCCCCAGCCTGCGCCGGTCAAGCCGAAGGTCGAGGCCACCGATGACGCTGAAGTCACCGACCTGACGGTTCTGGTCGAGGCGATCCGCCGGGCCAATGACGAATTGGGGCTTGCACCACAGCACAGTCCGTGGTTGCCGTCGCTGACCACCGACGTCACCCTGAGCGGTCTACTCGCGGACGTCCCACCTGTTGTCGCGCCGGCCCTGCCGCCGATTCCGTTCGGCGTCGAAGACCTGCCGGCCCAGCAGGACCGCCGCAACGCTGCTGTCGACCTCTCCACGTTTTCGCACCTGGCGATCGTCGGCGGTCCTCGCAGCGGACGGTCACAGGCCCTGCGCACGTTGGCCGGTGCGATCGCCCAGACCGTGAGTCCGGCCGATGTGCACCTGTACGGTATCGACTGCGGCAATGGCGCGCTACTCCCTCTGGACGATCTGCCACACAGTGGCGCCGTGGTGCAGCGCATCCAGACCGATCGTGCGATCCGGCTGCTCGGCCGTCTCCAGTCCGAGCTGGCCCGGCGCCAAGAGCTCCTGGCCACCGGCGGCTTTGCCGACCTGGACGAGTTGCGCTCGTCAGTAGCCGAAGCTGATCGGCTGCCCCACATCATCGTGATGATCGACCGCTGGGAGGGCTTCTTGGGCAGTCTGGCCGAGCTCGACGGGGGCAAACCACTCGAGCAGATACAGAACTTCCTGCGCGAGGGTGCCTCGGCGGGCATGCATCTGGTCATCACCGGCGATCGCCAACTCGTCAATGCCCGCATGGGCTCGCTCATTGAGGACAAGATCGGTCTGCGCATGCCGGATCGCGCCGACTACTCCTTGCTCGGGCTACAGCCCCGCAAGATGCCCGATGAGATTCCCGAGGGACGAGGATTCCGATCCGAGACTGGGATCGAGCTGCAGTTCGCCCTGCTCGATGCCGACGCGAGCGGCCAGGCGCAGGGCGCGGAGCTACGCCGACTCGGACACGCAGCCACTGAACAGCACATCGACCTCCCTCGCTCTGCTCGACCGTTCCGCGTCGACGTGCTGCCGGCTCGGATCACCTTCGACGAGGCGTGGCAGATGCGCGGCGATCGTGAGCCTGAGCCGCTGTGGGCCATGTTGGGTGTCGGCGGGGACCAACTGGAGGCGGTCGGACTCGATCTCGCCCGTACCCCCATGGCGGTCATCGCCGGACCGCCCCGATCAGGCCGATCCACGGCACTGATGGCGGTCGCGGAGTCGATCCTGCGCGGCGGCGGCGAGATTGTCATCGCGGCACCGCGCCCCTCACCCCTGCGCGATCTGGCGGGACGTCCCGGGGTGCGAGGCGTCCTGACCTCGACTGACGTCACTGAAGCTGGACTCACCTCGCTCATCGAGGGCGGAGAGGGCCCGGTCGTGCTGATCATCGATGACGGCGAACTGCTCAAGGACATCGAGGCCAAGGACTACCTGCGGTCGTTGCAACGGACCTTGGCCGATCACCAGCGCGCCATCGTTCTGGGCGGCGACTCCAGCGAGGTCGGCAGCGGTTTCAGCGGCTGGCAGGTCGACCTGAAGGGACGCCAAGGCATCGTGATCGCTCCGCAGAGCACCAGCGACGGTGAGCTGATCGGCGTTCGGATTCCCCGCAGCTCGATCGGTACCGACAGCTCGCCGGGTCGGGTGACGGCCCACCTGGGCGACGGCAGCCTGAGCATCATCCAGGTGCCATGGGGCTGAGAGCCCGTGATCAGCCGCTGCTCGGCAGCGATCCGGTGTCGGGTAGCAATTCTTCGATGAGCGCCTCAGTCTCGGCCTCGAGGGCGACGCCGCGCAGCACGCCGCTCATCTGGTCGAGCGTGCGGTGCACGCCGGCTGGGCCGTCCTCCTCGTAGCGGGCGCGGACGAGGTCGCGCCACAACTGTTGGTTGCCCGGGCTGACACGCAGACCCACCTCGGCTGCCCAGGCGACTGCGCCGGGGTCGTCGTCGTTGAGGTCGCAGAGGCGCTGAGCTGCGTCGACGAAGACACGGACCATCGTCCGTGGTGTGTCGTCGCGAGCGATCCAGCCGTAACGACCCTCAGGCACCGAGGAGAAGACCTCTCCGCGCACGAGTCCCAGCGCGCGACGAAGCGCATCAGCCTCCTGCCGCGGGTCCACTGCGCGGCGAGAACGAATCAGGAGCGTCCTGGCGACGTCCCAGTCGCACGCGACCTCGGGGGCCAGGGACAGCCGGCCGCTCGCATCGCTGCGCAGGAAGTGACTGCCGTCGACGTCCGAGCCGAGCCAACCGCGCGCCCGCTCGATCGCTGCATCACGCACGTCAGCGGTGACCCCACGCGGCCAGACCACGCCGGCGAGCACGTTCGGGTGCACGCCCTCCGGGTGCAGGGCCAGGTAGACGACCAGCTCAGTGACCTGCTCGGCCCGCTCGGCTGACAGCTTGTCGGCTCCACCTTGCACGCCAACGTCGCCCAGCACACCGACGCGGCGCGTCGCCGTGCTCCACACGACGTCGTCGTGATCTCGCACCGGTGCCGAGATCGCGACACGGTCCGTGTCGTCGCCCGGCTCGTCCTCACGAGCCGCCGAGAACAGCTCGGCCACGGCATCGACCTGCTGCTCGGCTATCCGGTAGGCCGAGACGGTCAGATCCAGCTGTGGAGCCGAGAGCGCGCCATTTTCGTCGACGCTCAGCCGCCAGCGAGCTGCCGGGTGCTCGCCAGCGATGACGACAGAGAAGGCCTGGCGCCCAGCGCCGACGAGTGCGCCGAGTCGTTCGGAGATGGACTCCGTTGGTTGTTGGCCGACCACCACGAGCTGGGAGATCACGTGGCCACGACGACTCATTCGCCCGGTGAGTACGTCCTGCTGGAGTCCGCCGAGCTCGGCCTCAAAGCGGTCGAGCTCGCTGCCGAGATCATTGACGATCCGGATGCGGTCGTCGCCGATACCCACCAGTGCGTCGGGCAGGTCGCTGGCGGTGATCTGCACGTCCGTCGCCCAGGGGCTCGTCGCGCACTGGATGGCCAGCGCGGCAGCCACCTCTGTGGCCGCGAGGGGGTCGCCACCGATCGACACGATGCCGCCTGCGGTCTCGAGGTCGAGCATGACGTCATTGCCCTCGTCGTCGAGGCCCAGACTGACCAACGCCGGGTACGGAACAGCACCGAACTCGGTTTCGCCGACATCGTCGCCACGCTCGTGCCTCCAGCAGACGCCGTCGTCGAGGCTGGTCCAACCGTCAATCGCCGTGGGCACGGCCGGGGCGAGCAGGAGGTCGATGGTGTCGTCGCCGACGATGGCCGCATAGGCCGGCGGCGGCACGACCCCGGCCTCACCGCACTCACGGGCGAGGCGTCGCAGAGCCTGATCGACCCAGGACGACCGCGACAGGCTCGCAGCGATGAGCAGATCGGCTTCGACGTCCATCGCCTCGTCATCGGGCCGGCGGCCCAGGCGACGGCGACGCTGGAGAGCAAGCGCACCAAGGATGCCGGCCGCGAGCAGTCCGAGCCCTGCTGACCACATGCTCTTCTGGTCGACCACCTGGTCCGCGACCTGACCTGCGGTAGCCGCCTGATCGACCGCCACCGAGTCCAACGCAGTCTCAGCAGTGGCTGTCGTCGTGCTGGCGGGCGCGGGCGCCGTCACCCGGTTGACACCCACAGCGTCATCAGGCATCACGAAGTCCCACCCGGGCTGGATCAGCCGCGCCAGCTCTAGGTGGCCATGATCGGGTTGCGTGCGGTCCTTGTTCAGTTCGTAGATCTCGGTGTAGCGGCGACCGTCGCCCAAGTGCTTCTCGGCGATGTCCCACAGATTGTCGTGGTAGCCGTTCTTGGGCGCTTTGACGGTGTAGACCCGCTTGCCGACCAGACTGTCCGCCTCTGTACCGGCTGAGTCGGCCGCGGTCTGCGCCGTGGCGGCAGCATCGGCAACGGACACCTGGCCTGTTGCGGTCGTGGCAGCGTCCTGCATGGGGGCAACGAACGTCGCGCTCGCGACGAAATCGCTGCGCTGGGCGACCGATCCTGCCTCAGCAGCCTGGGCTGGGCCGGCCACCAGTCCAGTCAGTATGACGGCTCCGATCAGCACTCTGGCGAGGCGTTGGACGGGTCCAGCCAACGGCAACGATCGGGCCACCCGACCACGCCGTGTGGCAACGACCTCAAACACGAGACAAACCATGAAGTACAGCCATGCCAGCCACACCACACCGACCAGCACACTGACCAGGTCCTCGAAGCTGAGCTGTTGGGCGAATGCCTTCAGGGACGGGGCGCCACCGGGGATCGGCGGCGGGCCGGCCAACACCAGCAGCAGCACCGGCACTCCGACGACCAGAGCGAGCAGTGTCGCCAAGGCTCCGATTGTTTCGGTCGCGCTCCGCTTCGCCGGTGCTTCGCTGAGTCGTGTTCGGCCAAAGCGTGCGGGATCGATCGAGCGCAGCTCGGTCTCATCGGTCCTGGTCTCGTTCATCGGTGTCCCCCTAGGGTCCGGTCTCGGGCGTCGAGGTCGCCGCCGCGTTCACGGTGAAAGTCGGAATGCTGACCAGACTGAGGATCAGCGAGTTCGTGGTGTTACGCACACGCACCCTGACGGCGCCCGTGTCCGGGTCGGGCTCGACGCGGTAGTTGCCCGGAGCGTAGCCGCGACTTTGCAGGTAGCCCGACGCGCGCTGTCGTGCAAGATCGGCATCGATCACGATTTCGCCGGTGGAACGCAGCAGGTCAACGTCGATGGAGTCGGCGGCCAGACGCGAAGCCTGCTCGGCGTCGTCGGCTGCTCGCATGCGCGCATTGATGGCCAGGCCTCCGTCGATGACCAGTCCCGCACAGATGAACAGCACGAGAGCCATCCCCACGACAAAGACCGTGGCCGTACCCGCTTCGCGGCGCTCAGTTCGAGTCTTCATCCAGTTCTCCGATAGGTGTCGAGCGGTGCGCTGCCCGAACCCTCGACGCTCCACGGCCGGCCGAGGCCGATCAGACCGAGCCCACGGCCGCTGACCGTGCACGTCAACGTGACGTCCACGCGGCCACCGGCTCGGAAGTCGCCGCCGAGATCCTGGACCGTGCAGTCGGAGAATCCCCCCAGAGCCGACTGGGCGACGGCGCTGGCCGAGGCGTTGGCCGCTTCGTAGGTGCGCTCGAACGAGGCGGCGCGCGCCGCGTCCCGGGCCGCCGCTTCGATGTCGCCACGCACGGACACATAGCGTCCACCAGCCACCACCAACAAGGTGAACATGACCAGAATCGGCATGAGAAGGACGACCTCCACCGACATCGAGCCGCCTTCGTGACGGGTCCGCAGGCCGGTCATGGCGTGTCCTCCTCGAAGCGTTCGATCGGACCCTGCACTGACTCACTGACCCGGGTCACGCCAAGAAAACTAGGCAGCAGCTGCGGCGCGGAGCCGGTGACCGTCACACGCACCTGCTCACCGCCCACTTGCACGACTGTGACATTGACATTGTTGAGCACTCCACGGCCGAGATTGGCAGCGTAGCTGCGGCCCTTGGCCTCGCCCTGGCCGACGTCGCCAGTCACACGCGCGACCCGCGACGCCTCACGCGCGGCCGCTGACGCTGCCTCCTTGCCGAGGTAGGTGAGAGCAAACTGGACCGTGACGATGATCGCGAGCATCAACAGGGGCATGTAGAGCACCAGCTCAATCGCGCTGGTGCCCTTCTCCTTATGCCGACGCCGCCATCTCATGAGATCAGCCGCTTTGGATGTCGTTGCTGACGTCCTGGGCCTTGCCGCGCAGAGCCGTTGTGAGCAACAGCCCGACCGCGATGACGACGGTCACCAAGATGGCCGAGATGACAACCCACTCGACCGCGGACGCGCCCCGTTCCTGCTGTCGAGCATGGCGAGTGCGGGTCTCAAGCACGAGCATCAGGAAGCCGACGGGCGAGGTCGGATTGAACTTGGTCATGGTGAATCCTCCGAGGGGGTGAGGGGGACGTGCTGCGAGCGCTTCATGTCACAGTTCTGCGATTCCGGCGACCGCCGGGTAGATCAGGAAGACGAGGAAACCCAGGCACAACAACAATTGGGCGACAAGCATGGATTGTGATCGGGCCTCGGCACGGCTCTCCGAATCGGACAGTTCACGTTGGCGCATCGACACGGCGCGAGCCGACAACGAATCTC
>Ga0307487_1003117_pt1 | contig 10017 bp, 10 predicted proteins | sample CBIW12metaG_FD_203665 | JGI IMG/M metagenome (GOLD analysis project Ga0307487, IMG submission 203665) | Sea-ice brine microbial communities from Beaufort Sea near Barrow, Alaska, United States - CBIW 1.2 | ecosystem: Environmental > Aquatic > Marine > Coastal | place: USA: Alaska | collected... | reverse complement strand
CCGGTAATCAACTCTATAGGCAGCCTCAATCTGAGCAATGGGATGTTCCTCTCTTTTATTGTCCGAAAACACCAGTCTCGCACCGACATCGATATACACCCTAAAAATATCAAAGGGCTGATCACTGCGCGCGCTCAATAACTAAGTGCAACACCCTCTAATCGAGTACCGTGTTGCCATGGAAAAACACTATCATCACCTGAGTACCACCGACCGCGTTACGCTCATGTTCCTGAAGCGCCAGGGCCTCAGCCTTCGCGCCATTGCCAGTGAGCTGAACCGTTCACCCAGCACCCTGAGTCGGGAATTGCAGCGGCGTACGGTTGAAGGCCGACCCTATGATGCCGAAGTAGCAGGACTCGCAGCGCGTTCAGCACGTTTGCCATGCCGGCCCCGGCGATCTACTTCGCTGACCCGCACAGCCCCTCGCAACGAGCTATTAACGAGAACACTAATGGCTTGTTGCAGCAGTACATGCCGAAGGGAACAGACCTGTCTGTGTTCAGCCAGGATGAGCTGGACGCTTTTGCCTTCCAGCTCAACACTCGGCCTCGAAAGCGGTTAGGCTTCAAACCACCGCTGGAGGTGTTTATGGCTCTGATCAACCGCATCCAGGAAGCGCCGTCAGGCGTTCATTAAACCGAGTGTTGCACTTGGCCTTGGAGACCGCCCTATGTGGCATAGAACACTCCGAGCTTTTTCCACAGATTTTTCTTGGTATCCGTATGTGGTTGCAGTCTTAACTGGTAGAATAATTGGGGTGAGCCTACTTAGCTGGTAGAATAATTGGGGTGAGCCTACTTAACTGGTAGAATAATTGGGGTGAGCCTACTTAGCTGGTAGGATAATTGGGGTGAGCTTAAATGAGCAACGGTGTCTGGTAAGCATGCAGAAAGAAATCAAAGAGTATAAACGCTCCAGAATCATCCAAGAAGCCTCCAAGCTATTCTATGAACGGGGCTTCGAAGCCACCAGTGTCGATATGCTAGCGAACGAACTGGGCGTAACCAAGCCTTTTATATACAGCTATTTCACAAATAAGAGAGCTATACTCGAGGCCGTACATGAGCAGTCTGCAACGCGGCTACTCGGTTATATAAAGAAGGCCGTAGAAGCAAACGGCTCCCCGGAAGATCGCCTACGGGATTTCGTTCAAGTCTTCGTTGACGAGAACATTAAGCATCAGATCGCTAGTGGCATATATCTTCAGGAAGAGAAAAACTTATCACCGATAATACTAGAGCGCGTGCGGGATACGGAGAGAGCGTTCAACCGGCTACTGGCACAACTCATACAGGAAGGTATCGATACCCAAGCCTTCCACATTACGGATGCGAAGCTTGCCTCGCTGTGCATCAGCGGCATGATACGTTGGGTGCATCGCTGGTATAGCCCCGAGGGCCGCTTGACCGCTCACGAAATCATCGAAGAGATAGCTGAGCTAGGGATGAACTTGGTTGGCTACCATGAGCAATCACACCATAGGCGGTCTGTGCGACTGACCAGCTCATGAGAGAGCTCTGCACCTGCCGCATGCAACTGCCACCACGGAAGACTGGGTCCCGGCTGACGGTGTGTTACAGGTATTCTTCCGCAAGGGCGGTTTCCCGAATCTGATCGATAGGACCGCCTTTGCGAATCCGGCCACCCCGGATGATGTATCCTTTATGCGCTAGGCGTAGCGCGGGCCTTGCCATCTGCTCTGCCATCAGAATAGTTGCACCACTTTTCTGGATCTCCCGCACGGCAGCGCTAATCTGCTCTATCCAGATGGGCGCTAGCCCCAAGAAGGGCTCGTCGAGCAACAGCAACTTCGGGCGCGCTGCCATCGCCCGCGCCACGGCAACAATTTGCTGTTGGCCTCCGCTCAGTAGTCCGGCCCCCTGACTTGCCCTCTCTCTCAGGAGCGGGAACAACTCACTGAGCTCCTCAAATCGCTTCTTCTGAGCGGGCCGCCTCAGACCTTGCATCCCGCAATACACGTTGTCTTCAACACTCATTGTAGAAAACAGGCGTCTACCTTCTGGCGAATAGCCGATGCCTAAGGCCGCCCTTTTCTCGCAGCTTATTCCGCTAATATCCTGCCCCTCCAGATGAATACGTCCAACTTCTAATGGGCTTAACCCGATAATGGCCTTAATCAAACTGCTCTTCCCAGCACCATTGGAGCCAATCAAGATTACCGTCTCTCCCGTATCTACGTCGAGCGACACCTCCTGCAATGCCGTTATCCCACCGTAGCTAACCTTAGCGCGGTCAACCCTCAGCATCAGTTTTCTCCTCAGTCACGCCGAGATAGGCTTCGATTACCTCCCTACGACGGAGCACATCAGCAGTGTCTCCCTCTGCGAGAATCTGTCCGTCATCTAGGACGATAAGACGGGGACACAGTCGCCGCACCATGTCCATATCATGTTCTACGATTAAGATTCCGCAGGAGAGGCGATCCAGAGCAGTCTCTACGAATTGGTCGACGAGGATGCGTTCGCGGCTCTCTAACCCCGCGGCCGGCTCATCGAGCAGTAGGACTCTCGGGCCTGTAATATACACCATCACCAAGCCAAGCATCTTTTGCAATCCATATGGTAAGTCTACTGCGGGATGATCAAGTTTATCCGATAAACCAAAACTATCGAGCAGGGAGCGGGCGCCATCCTCATCTGTGTGCGTTGAACTACTGAAGCGCTTTGCCCTCGACAAGTTCTCCGAGACCGACTCTTCGCTAAATATATTGGTATGCTGGAAGCTGCGTATCATCCCTTTGCGTGCTCGTGCATGAAACGGCAGACGCGATATAGGGTCCCGATCCAACAGCACAGTGCCAGAAGATGCCGCTAACTGGCCACTTAAGACATTTATTAGAGTTGTCTTACCGGCGCCGTTCGGACCAATCACGCCGAGCACCTCTCTCGGACCCATCTGAAAAGATAGGTTATCGAACACGTTCAAATTTCCAAAGGCTTTGGCCAGTTGATGCACCTCGAGCAGCGGCTTGTCGCTTGAATCTGATGTTATTTCCGTAGTACTCATTGCGCACCCTTCACTGAGACTTTCGAAGCAGGCCGAGGGTAATCTTGGCGAAACCGTCGTGGTCCTAGCTTTCCCCAAAGATTGGCCAAGGCTCCGGCAAGGCCGCCACGAGCGACTAAAACGGCAATCATGATCACAATCCCAAAAAAACCCTCGGAGTACTCGCCACTAAAACTGAGCGCGTTGGTTACGCTAACTAGCAAAGCGCTACCTAGCAATGGCCCAAGAAGATATCCGGTACCTCCGATGAAGGCGTAGGCAATGTAATTGACTGCTGAGGTTGCTGTGAATGAAAGAGGATGAGCAATAAGCAGCATGTTCACCAAAGAAAAGCCGGCCAAGCCCGCAACCCCTGAGGAGACGAAAAACCCGATCGTTTTATAGCGCCATAGCGTCAAGCCAAAGCTCTCTGCCAGGACATCGTTCTGTGCAATGGAACTGAATTGCTGCCTGAATATGCGAGTTGTGACAATAGCAACGAGGAACGCTAAGGCGGCAAGCGTTAGAGAAACGTAGAAGGTAGACGAATAGGCAGTAAGTTGCACACCGAAAGCTTGGAGCACCGGGAATCCGATTAACCCGTCAGTACCACCCGTAACACTAGGCGTTTCGATCAGCACCAGCTGCACAATCTCTGTAAATATATAAGTGATCAGCACGAAGTAAACGCCCTTCAGTCGCAGCACTATCGCCCCCACAGGAATAGACAGTAAGCCCGGAAGCATAAAGCTGATGGCCGCGAGAGCAAATATATCGGTGACCCCATGACTGGCTGAAATAGCCGCTGCGTATCCCCCGACTGCCATAAACCCGGGGATCGCGAAATTCAGAAGCTCCATTCGGAGCATCACATATACCCCTAAGGCGCCAGAAGCTCCGATCAGAATTTGTGTGCCGATCGAGTAGGCCAGCGGATCGCTTGTTAAAAATGGCATGAACACCATCGCGCCCAACAGCGCGAGCGCCAACCATCCAGCCCTATCCATAATTCTGCGGAAGCCAACAACTACTGAATGATCCATCATGCTCCCCTCATTGAGGCTCCGAATAGCCCGGAAGGCCGGAACATTAATATCGCAATAACGAGCACAAATAGCCCTAAGGTCCCTAGCGAACCACCGATGTAAACACCGGAGAAGGCCTCGATTATACCGACCAAAAATGCCGCGGCTGTTGCGCCAGCCACACTCCCTAGCCCGCCCAGAATCACGACTACAAACGCTGTAATTAGCACCGATTCGCCCGCGTGAGGCGACAGCGATAAAATTGGCGTAATGAGGGATCCTGTAAGCCCAGCCAGTCCAGCAGAAAGAGCCACCGTCAGAGGAAATATAATTCGAGCATTCATGCCGAGTGTGATGGCAACGGCGCGGTCAATAGACAAAGCCCTCATCGCCCGACCAAAGCCGGTGCGATATACTAGCCAGTACACCGCGCAGATAACCACCGCACTGATCGCGAACACGATAAGTTTGTCCTGCGGTATAAACAAAGAACCAACTGCAACATTTCCGACTATAGGAAATGTAAACCGAGGCGCCTCATGCCCAAACACCATCGTCACTCCCGTGATAATGACCTGCGAGAAACCCAGCGTCAGGATCAGAGTTGCTAGGTGGTCATCGACCACGCGCTGCAATATCCAGACTTCGAATAGATAACCGAGAGCCGCTGTACCCAAGGTGGCGAATACCACAGCAGCGGGGTAAGGAACCCCCGCCTTAGCAACGGCGGCGTATGCTAGATAGCCGCCGAGCATGTACAGGCTTCCGTGAGCGAAGTTAACGACTCCCAGAATGCCGAAGATCAGAGTGAAACCGAGCGCGAGCAGTGCATACTGCGCGCCAAGCATCACACCGATGAGGACAGTGGAAAGGACGGTCTCCATAAAACGGCTACCTTTCTCAGTTTCCGGTTGCGGCGGGCATCCGGATCATCGGCTGCTGCACACCATCCTCGATGATGCCCATACCAAAAGGTAGCGACAGCTCCTGATTAATACCGAAGAATTTTTGGCCAATCCATAGGCCGTCGCCGAGATTTTTATCCTTTACCGGAAGTTCGCGCAAGGTTTGTGCGACAAGCTCCGTGTCTTCGATAGTTCCAGCTTCCGAAATCGCTTTGAGCACCATGCGCGTCCCTGCTGCCCAAAGATAGAAGAAAGTGTGATCTGGTGGCTCTGACCCCGCTAACTCCGTATAGCGCTGAGTCATTTTCTCGGTTTGCTCGTCGATTAGCACAGGCTCAAACCAGTAGTAGTTGCCGAGGACATTCATACCGCCTGCAATACGGGCAATCTCCTCCGTGCCAGGACCACCTAGCTTACCAATAGGCCCCTCGAAGCCGGCCTGACGCAACTGTTTTACTAGCGTTCCGGCCTCTACTGTAGGCGTTGAAACCAAATCGACTGCATCCGGATTTATGTCGAGCACTCGAGCTACTAGAGGTGAGAAGTTCGCAGTGCCGCGCTTGAAGTACTCTTCGGTGGATTCGATACCTTGTTGCTCGTAGGCCTTCGCAACGACGGGAGCGATGTCGGTACCGCCCTGATCATTGGGCGCTATGATTACCACGTTTTCCATGCCAAACTTTTCTTTTGCGACCTCGACAAGGGGCGCTGCCCAGCCGCTAGGACCTGGCGAAACGTGGAAGGCGAGCGGCCATTCGGGCCCAATCGCGTTCTTAGCGTAGCTATTGAGCATGAGCAACATATGGTAGCGTGTTGCAACCGGCTTTATCCCGCTGACTTCTGGTGAGCCTACCGGCCCCATGACGAATCGTACTTTTTCGCTAGCGAGCCGGTTGGCTGCTGACGCAGCGCCCTGAGCCGAATACTTGGCATCGACCTCTATGGTCTGGACGTGGCACTTTTTGTCGCCGACGGGCAGCCCGCCCTTGCTGTTCACTTCGAGCACTGCGAACTCGACGCCGGTGCGCATGGCGATGCCCCATTGGGCTGCGCCACCAGAGAAGGGCCCGACAACGCCCAACTTTAACTCACACTCCTGAGCCGCGACGACTCCCGGGGCACCGAGAACCGCTCCAATTGCTACCAAGGCGGCCGCCATACGCTTTCTTATAAGCATCACTATCCCCTGTTTTCCATATTTTTTTGTTTTCAACTACTGACCTATGCCGCTCAGGTCATGACCGCTAGGTCTCTTGAGTATACTCATGAGTATTAATAATACACTAGCAAGTATAATACAATATTTACTTGCAGAAATGCCTGGATTGGGGCCTCCAATGGGGCATTGGTTGGCCCGGCACCGGGGACGTGAAAACCGGTAGGGCGTGCATTTTCAGTGTTCCAACGGCTACCGTACATAGGTCGGGACCGCCAAACGCAAGGCTGGTTGGTTTATTAAGGATTTCACCACTCGGGTCATCGAAGATCTTGTGAAGGCTACCGTTGCGGTCGAGCACAAGGATCGCATTCTGCGACAGCTCGGTGACCCACAGATTTCCCTGCGAGTCGAATGCAATTCCATCAGGATAAGCACCCGGGTAAAGAGGATCTGGCCCGAATGGCGCAAAATCACCTATAGTTTGATCTTCGAGCAACGGAGCACGGACAACGCGGCCGGCAGTTGTCTCGACGGCGTAGATCATCCTACTGTCATGGTCGATACGCATCTCGTTAGGAAAGCACAAGCCTTCGGCGGCAACACTCAGGCTTCCCGAGCTAACCCGATATATCCGCCCATCCGGCTCGGGCTGGGAAATAGCAAGGTGATAGGGAGATCTACTGGTAGAGCTGCTTATCCATACGACGCCCGGCTCCTCATCCGCCAAGATAAAGTTTACGGCTCCGAGCGGTTGCCCCCGGCAGTGCTCATAGAGACCGCGGACGTTATCACATGTGTCTAGAGTTTGGACAACGCCCCGCTGCATGTCGGCGATGAGAACATCTCCCCTATCATCGATGGCCAACCCGTTCGGCAGGCCGCCGCCGCGACCATAGCGTATCTGCGACCCGTCAGGACAGATACAGACAACCGCAGTGCCTCGATCCGAGGCAAGAAGGGCTCCATCAGGCAATGCAAGAACGCATTCTGGCCGATCCAAGGCATGGCCCGTGTAGCGGAAGTCCTGGGGTTTCAGGCGAAATGATGCGAGCGGATTGTTCATGTCTTGCGAGTGGTGTCCTCGGGGTCACACGAGCTCGCAGATACCTGCTTACGAAGAGAAGCCTTCTGCACCTTCCCCGTTGCAGTCCGCGGCAAGTCATCGAGCATTCGCCAGTCCTCCGGCACCTTGAAATACGCCAACTGCTCTCGACATAAATCGACTAGCTCCTCCAGCAGACTGTGGTCGCCCGGTTTAGCGCGAGGCACGACTATCGCGCACACCTTCTCGCCCAGAACAGCATCGGGAGAACCAACGACCGCGCACACCTCGACTCCGGAGTGCTGCATGATCACGTTCTCGACTTCCACCGAATATATATTCTCTCCTCCACGGAGGATCATGTCCTTCTTCCGATCAACCAACCAGATGCAGTTGTCTTCATCAAAATAGCCGATGTCACCCGTATGGAGCCACCCATTATCTAGCGTCGCCGCGGTGGCGTCGGGCAGGTTGAAATACCCGCGCATAACATTTGGCCCCTGCGCCAAGATCTCCCCATGATGCCCTTTTGGTACGTCGTTGCCTGTATCGTCTACAATGCGAACTTCGCAGCCCGGAATCACAAAGCCAGTACTTCCATTCTTGCTGAACGCAAGATCACCAGGCAGAACGCTGATAGTGCCACCGGATTCCGTTTGTCCCATGCCGTGATTAAGCGACGCGTTCGGGAAAAGCTCCTGCACAGCACGAAGCTTATCTGGGGGCATAGGCGAGGCGCCAAACCGAATATTTCGGACTGACCTTAGATCGTATTGATGACGGTTTTCAGATCTGATCATCATCAGCAACATGGCCGGCACCGCACCCATACCGTCCACTTGGTACCGCTCTATCAGCTGAAACACGTCTTCTGTCTTGAATCCAGCAATAACCAGGGTTCCCTGATGGGCGAGGACCGGATAGAACCACGCATGAGCCGCTACATGAAAGAGCGGTGTCACTGCAAGTGTTATGCTGTCACTATAGTCATAGTCCCAACCGCGCGCGTTCTGAAATGCGCCCGCTATGAGCGTTTCGTGCGTGTGCACAACTCCCTTTGGTGCACCGGTAGTTCCGGACGTATAGAAAATAGTGGCTGGCGAATCCGACGTTACCAAAGGTAAAGGCGAGTCGGTAGCCTCGGTACGAATGATGGCGGCTGCGGTGCTAGCTTTTCCGGCACACAAGGTCGTTACAGGTCGTATAGCCTCTAACTTATTACCGTCATCAAAAACGCATAGAACGGGCTCCGCATCAGAGAGCATGAAGCTGATTTCACGCTCTACCAGCTTAGGGTTGATAGGGACAGCTATTGCCCCAGCACGCTGCACCGCAAGATAGATGATCACGAAGAAATCGCTGTTCTCCATATTGATCATCACACGGTCACCCGGGCTCACGCCGAATTGGCTCACCAAATTCTGAGCAGTTGCGTCGACTGCCGCGTGAAGTTGCTCGTACGTGTGAGAGCGTTTCTGGCAAACCAAGGCGATGCGGTCTGGATCACCGACGCGCTGCTGCAAGAATGTCGGATAAGTGTCATTGAGATAAGCGGACACGCGCTCCGTCAGCCATTGGGACTGATCTGTTGCAGGTATTTTTTCCATAATTGATAGCACTAATCGTGTGTTTCGCCGCCGTCGGCAACTAGGATGGTTCCCGTGAGGAAACCGCAGACGGGCGATGCCGCGAATGCGACAAGGCTGGCAATTTCGTCGACTTCCCCCCATCGATGTTCAGGAAGAACTATGCGACGCCCCCACTCTTTTTTCAACTCCTGTACTTGCATCTCTGCATCAGCAGCATTAGCGATCGAATCCTGCCACCGCCCGAATCTTTCGGGCGCGTTGATGCGGCCAGGAGCAACGCCGTTGACGCGTATGTTGGACGGTCCAAACTCCATTGCTAGCGCCTTGGTGAAGCGATCTTCAGCGGCCTTCGCGGGTCCTGTGCATGTCGAGAAGAAGGGCGCGTCCAGCACTGATGATCCGGATATCCCACTAACATTGACGATGGTTCCACCACCCTGCTGAACCATCCATGGCACGACACGTTGAGAAACCCTGAACATGGAGAAGAAATTCATCTGCATGCCGTGCACTAGCTCGTCGTCAGCGACATCTAAGAAAGGTTTATATATGCCCGTTCCCGCGTTGTTAACGAGTATATCGAAGCCACCAAGATCCTCCTGTGCCTCGGAGACTAAACGGTCGATGTCTGCAGGAACGGTGACATCAGCGCGGTATGTCAAAACTTGGTTGCCAGTCGAGCGCCGCAGCTCTTCGGACACGGCGTCCAATCTTTCTTGTCTGCGCCCGCAGATCGCGACCTTCACGCCTTCAGATGCGAGAAGCGCCGCAATAGCGCGGCCAATGCCTGCACTACCGCCGGTCACCAGAGCTGTCTTACCATTTAGCTTGAGATCCATACACTTATACGGGCGCATCCTGCACGGCAGCCGAATCTAAAGTTTTTCGTGGCACCACAAAGCAGTCCTCACCGACTCGGAATCGCAAGCAGGCTATTACCTAATCGCGGATTCGACGCCGTTGTTGCCACTCACCAATTCGAACTACGCTACGACGCCCCCTCCTCTAGTTGTTATTAGTGGGTGTACATAGAGTGGATTGAGCCCAAGCCCAGCCTTGAAGCATCCACCACCTGAACTTATACCATCCGGTATAATTTGTGAATATTTAGTAAATCGGTACTAGCAGCCTGTCGGGCTTAGCATTGGCATATTTTTGCCCACGCTTGTCCAGGCAGGTTTTGCACTATCATGGTGCATATTTCTGCTCTATAGTGCCCAATAATCCCAAAACGAGCAGAATCGCCCGCCTTTCAGGCCCATTGGGCGGATTTCGGGCGCAGTACGGC
>Ga0307487_1003111_pt1 | contig 10039 bp, 6 predicted proteins | sample CBIW12metaG_FD_203665 | JGI IMG/M metagenome (GOLD analysis project Ga0307487, IMG submission 203665) | Sea-ice brine microbial communities from Beaufort Sea near Barrow, Alaska, United States - CBIW 1.2 | ecosystem: Environmental > Aquatic > Marine > Coastal | place: USA: Alaska | collected... | reverse complement strand
TGTGTGGTAACAACAACTTCCCACTAAAAGCGGGATTTACCAAATCGGTGGTTCCGCTTTTCTCATTTTGTACTATTCTAAGAACTCCAAATTTGGTAGTTCAGATTTTACTCGGATGACACTAAAATTTAATCTTAACTTTTTTCTACAAGAGTTTAGAGTATTGTTGATTGTAGACAACTTAAACACTAATGTCTTAGGATTTATTCAATTATTCAAATCAATAAATAAAAAGCAGTCAAAATGCATCATAACGTCATTACAACGTGATTTAAGTAAAAGAGACTCTTTTGCCTTAACTTTTCTAGATGACAAAATTGCAAGAGACATTCTACTAAATACAAAAACAGTACCATCAACAAAGCAAATAGATATAATTCTAAATGAAATAAAAGGCTACCCTCTTGTTTTAAATCTTATTAAATCAAGTATAGAAGTTGATGAGTTTACTTGGGAAGATATCATCAACGAAATTGGCAAATTAAAAGATTTCACAGATTCAAAAAATGAAAAGCTATCAAAAAGAATAATTGGTAAGTTCCTTGTATCATTTCAAAAAGAACTTCAATGGATTAGTGTATTGAATAGTAAAAAAATTAGTAGACACTTTCTGGTACATTTATTAAGTAAAATAGGTGTAATTCAACTTGAAAAGAGGTCGCTTATTCATATCCGAGATTTATATTTTTATGATATTCACCAGTTAATCTTGGATTCAATAATTTCAGAGGTTGGAAGCATTAACCAAATTACTATTCAAGAAGGTTTGAAAGATTATTTATTTCAAAACAACGAAATAAAATCAATTGGATATTTCAATTTTATGTTAACACATAATGACTTTGTAAATGATATATTTTACAAATTATCATTTCATTCAGAATTAAAAAAAATAATATTGTATGCCTTCATTCAAACACGAGACTCATTTAATTCACCAGAATGGTTCATCAAACAGCTTAAATTAATAGATTTCAGTATTAATGATAATTATTATGATTTATTACTTTTCATCGAATTATCTGAAATTGAATTATTTCAAATAGATAAAAAAAGTAAAGAATATAACTCAAAATGCAATGAAATTATAGAGTTTTTAAAACCTATACTTAATAATAATCAATCAATAAAGTATAAAATAATTTTACTACATCATTTAGGCAAAATCTACCTGAAAAACAGAAATAATGAAGAGGCAGAAAAATATTTTCAACAAGTTATAAGCTTAGATTCTGAAGCAGATTATTGTCGCTTGCAATTAGCTCGATTATATGCAAATCAAAAGGAATTAGAAAAATGTGAAATAGAAATAAACTTTGTTCTTGATAAAGAAATAGATTTATCAAAACAGTCTTTAGCTATATTGCTTTCGTTTTATGAACTTTTGGCAAGACACGAATTGGGTAATTTGAGAACAAAGTTTATAGACAACAATCTCGACACATTTATTCAGATAATTCTTAATTCTATCGACTCTAGCTTTGAGCAAACTTATCGCGTAATCGAAAAATTATCTAGCCATTTAAGCTATATGCTTAGAGACACATATACCGAAATTTGTGATATGCTACCTTTTCCATCTAATATTGACGAAAACAGGGGACTTCGATTTGCATTTGCGAAAATAAAACTCAGCCAATATAAACTATTAAAATACTCAGAGAATCCGGTTGAGAATAAAATGGACACAATTTTTGATACGTCTTTGAAATATTTTAAAACTATTAAATTTGATAATGACTACGAAAGAAAGCAATTATTAGATTTATATATTGCATCAGGAGATTTTGATTCGGCTTATGATTTTACACAGGAATATGAAAAAAAGGAAGACCCTTTTTATTTACAGACCCTTTGCAAAATAGAAAGAGGTAGAGATAATTTAAATGACTCTTTAAAGGCAATTGATTTAGCAATCAGTAATGGTATTAACTTAAAGTCATTTTTTAAAGCTGCTTTTTTAAATGATAAAGCAGAAACTCTTTTTGAAATGAAAAACAAAGAATGTATCGTTGTTCTTAATAATGCAATAGAACTACAGAATACAGAAAAGACTAAAGAAACTTGGAACAACAAATTAAACAATTGGAAGGAAGAACTTAAATAACTTTTGCTAACAATGTATATAAAAAATAGGCGAAATAGTAATAAATTCAATGGTTTTGGCTCGTGTCAAACTTTGTGCTATACTGAAAGTTTGGTACTTTTTAACCGCCTACTTTTCATATACTTAACGTTAGCAAAAATTAGAAACCAACCGATATGAACAAAATAATTCTTACATCAATTAGCATAATTTTCGCTTGTAATTCAATTTTCGGACAAACGAACAAAGAAAAATACGCAGAAGACGTAAAATCAGTAGATGCAATAATAAATGCATATTATGATGTTGTTTCAGGTTCGAGTAGTGAACCTTGGGAATTTGAAAGAGATAAATATATTCATTCAAAAAATGCCGTTATAACAAGACTGGACGAAAATGGAAAAGCGGAACCCCATAATCTTGAAGCGGAATATATACCAATCGGATTATCACCGAAAGAGGATTTTTATGAAAAGGAACTTAAAAGAATAGTTAGCAAGTTTGGAAATATTGCACAAGTTTGGAGTGCGTTTGAAATACGAACTGACCCAAAAACTGAATCCAATATTAGAGGACTAAATAGCGTTCAACTTCATTATGAAAATGGAAGATGGTTTATAGACAGTTGGACTTGCGAAATGGAATCTAAAAAGAATAATTTAGTAACTGAATTTTTGAATAAGGAATAAAAAACTTTTGCTAACACCGTGTATAATTAATGGCTAGTTCGAGCCTACTTACGAAAATCCTAGCGGATTTTCGATTCGGTTTTTATTTGCTAAATTAGGTGCTTAAACACGCCACTAATCATACACAAACACGTTAGCTGCAAGTGCAAGAAACCGAAACGACCATTGAAACCTGATTATAAAATTGAAAAAACGGAATGATTATATTGGCTCATTGATTGAAGGTTGGTGCAAGAAAAAATTAGTTTTTGCCCACCCGCTTCTGCCCTTCGGGACAGTTAGGGAAGCCCACGCACATTGCACACATTTGCAAATCGCACAGGCTGACGCACAAACCGAAATTTGCAAAAGAGTACAATTACCCAACCCACAAATGATTTCGTATATTTGAGAATGGACGATGTTAAAGAAAATATAAGTTTAGAACAATTAACTAAGATTGAAAACCTTAGTGTTCGTTCAGCTAATGTATGTGAATGGAACGAACTAAAAGATTTGACTGCAATTCTTTCATATTATTGGGAATATAGTGACTTTTTAGGATTAAGAAATTGTGGGCAAAAATCAAATATTGAACTTATAGAACTCTGTAAAAGATATGAGAACTTTGTAATAAAACCAATAATCGACGCACCTGTGAATCCCCTTCAAAAGCAACTTGAAAATTTAACGGTTAGGCAAAAACAGATTTTAAATAATGTTATAAATTCTCAGCTTAATGAATTATCAAATCGAGCGAATAATGTTCTAAAAGTTTTTACTAATTCTGATACTTCATTTAAAGGATTATATGAAATAATTATAAATCCTGATTTCGATATTAAAAATTTCAGAAATGTTGGGAGTAAAACTGAGGATGAACTTAAAGACCTTTTCAAAAACATCAGAGACCAGTTGGAACTTATATGTGTTTTTAATGATGAAAAGGAACTTACTATTGAGTTATTTAACACTTATTTAAAACGAAAATTTGAAATAGAGCTAGATGTTTTAAATGAGATTTTCAAGAATTACAATTTTGAAAACGGACTCCCTCTTTTTAAAACCTTGAATACTTTAGTAAAACGAGAAATATTATTCAATAACAAGGAAAAAGAAATTTTTGAGAATGGCTTAAATTTTTGGCAAGAGAATAAAGCCGGAACATTGGAAGAAATTGCAGAGCTATGCAGCGTAACTAGAGAAAGGACAAGGCAAATTAGAAATAAATTATTGGAGGAATTAAGAGATAAATTTGCCTTCATAAAAGGGTTTGAATTAGAAGCTTTGAATTTATACGGTATTGACTTTACTACTGATTTTATAATTTTAACAAATGAATTAGTTTTTGAAATTAATGAGAAAGAGAAAAATACATTCAATCATTTATTTATTAATCTTATTTTTTCAATTCTTTATGAAAATTCATTAAAATTGGTTGGAAACATTGAAAGTATAGCCTACAATTCAGCAAAAGCAAGAGGTATTCAGCATTGCTGGTATTCAACTTATTTAATTAGTAATAGATTATTCAACTTGTTTGATTTTGAAGCTTTTGTTAATGATATTGATAGTCGATTATCCGAAAGAATTGAGGAAGATTATTCTTTTCATTTTGAAACTTATTTATTTAAATTTTTAAAGGTTGAATACTCAGAAGAACTAGTGAGAATAATTCCAGTAACTGAACACATTTTATTTAATGAGTTTGAAATTTCAGTGGATATTCTGGATAATATAGTATTTAAAAGAAATACTATTAAACAAGTTTATGAGTATGCTTATGAAGCTTTAGAAGCATTGGGCGAACCTTCAAAAGTAAGTGATATATGCAAAAAGGTGATTGAAATATTTCCTGATTATAATACAGACGAAAGTAGTATTAGAGCTGCTATGCAACGCAAAAGAGGTTTTATTTCGTTTGGTCGCACAAGCACATATGGATTGAAAAAATGGGAAGAAGAAAAAGATATTCGAGGCGGTACAATTCGAGATATAACCGAAGAATTTTTGATTTCACTAAATGAACCTAAACATATTAATGAGATAACAGAATATGTTAATCGTTACAGAGAAACAACGGCTAAAAACATTTATGCAAACCTAAAAATGGAGGAAAATAATAGGTTTGTCTTTTTCTCTGGGATGGTAATTGGTTTAAAATCTAAAGATTATCAAAATCAAGGTCTGAAAAAAACTAAAAATTTAAAAACTATTCAAAATACATGGGAAGAAAGTTTTTCAACGTTGAAAAGCTTTATTAATTTTAATAATAGGTTGCCATATTCAAATTGTGATGAATATGAGGCAAAATTGTACCGATTTTATAATCTACAACTTAGAAAATCAGGTGAAGGAAAAATTAGTGAGCAAAAAACTGAGCTACTAAATGAATTAATTAAACCATATCTTAATGTAAATAGACAAAGAAGAAATCATCAAATAGATTCATTATCAGCAAACAATAAAGCTCAATCTTCAAATAAAAAACAGAGAAGAGTTACCAGTACATGGTGGAATTCACTTCAAAAACTAAAAGAATATCTTTCTGAGAACAGACAATATCCGACAGCTACTGATGATAGAAGTTTATATTCTTTTTGCTACATATGCAATAAAAAATTGGAAGATGGGTCTTTACATGAATTGCAAATAGAAGCTTTGCAAGAGATGGATTTTACTTTTAATTCTGAAAACAAAAAAACATGGGATGAATGGTTTCAAGAATTATCGCTATTCTGGAAAAATAAAAATTATTGGCCTAAATCATCAAAAAATACAGATGAGAATGAAATGAGTTTATACCGTTTTTGTAATTCAGTTTTTAAGGATTTCAAAAATGGAGACCTAAACCAAAATCAAATTCAGAAACTTCAAAACATAAGTTTTCCTCTTGAACAAGGCTCAATTTCAAATATATGGTTGGAAAATTATCAGAAATTAATAGATTTTCGGAAATTAAATCCAAATCGTTGGCCTCAGGCCCGTGGGATAGAAACAGAAAAACCGTTATACCAATTTTGTTATCGAAATAAAAATAAGTTTAAAGACGACACTCTTGAACCTTATAAAATTCAGTTACTACATGAAATAAATTTTGACTTTTATGGATAATATAAACACAATTAAAGAAAAGCAAATTGAAGATTTAAAATCAATATGTTCTTCAAATGGAATAAAGTATGATTCCATGGAAAGGCTTTTACAATCAGAAAGAGTAAAAAAGCTTCAAAAGCGAAATCACTATATTCAGCAAACAATCGATTCTGAAATTGAAAAAACCTTAGAAAATGAAAATAAGTAGTATTGTTTTAAATAATTTCAGACAGTATTATGGTAGTGTTGTCATTGATTTAGACACGAATAAAGACAAAAACATAATATTAGTTGGTGGTAAAAACGGATATGGGAAAACAAATTTCCTTATCTCAATTGTTTGGTGTCTTTATGGTGAAAAGATTACCCAGATAGATGAAAGTTTTAAACGTGAAGTCCAAAAAGAGTCAAATTATCAAAAATTCATAAAACAATCTTTAAATTGGAAATCAAGAGATGAGGGTAAGTCCGAATTCTCGGTTGAGATTCAATTTGAAGATATTGATTATCCAGCAAATCTTAAGGTCAGTGATAATCGTCTGTTGATTAAAAGAGTTTTTAATACTCAAAAAATAGATGAATCACTTTCAATTTTAAATACGGAAGGACAGGAATTATTTTTTGAGCTTGAAGACAAAATTAGTTTTATCAACGACTATTTAATACCTCTTGAAGCAGCGAAATTTGTCTTTTTTGATGCTGAAAAAATTGCTTCGTGGGCTGAATTGTCAACAAAAGATGAAGGAAACGTTTTAAATGATGCTTTGGGTAAACTATTAGGTCTTGACCTTTTCGAAAATCTGAAAGATGATATAAATGTATTCATTGACAGCCTTAGAAAAGAAAGTGCACCCACTAATTTAAGGGAGCAAATAGACAATACAGAACAAGCAATAAAGCTTAATACAAGAAAAATAGAGGAAATTGACCTAAAAAGTGCACTAAATGATAATGAAGTTCAGGAGCTAAAAAAGAAAATAAATGAATATCAGATTTTTCTAAATCAGAACAGTAAAAAAGAAACATCTTCAGTAAGTAGAGAAGCTCTTTATTCCGAAATTCTAAAGCTTAAGGAACGTAAAAACATTATAGAAAAGCAATTTAATGATTTAAGCGAAATTATTCCCATTGCAATGCTTAGTGGTAAAATTGAAGAAGTCGTTGAGCAATTAGAATTTCAAAATCAGGTAAAAAGTAATACAGAAACTAATGCGGAAATAAAGGAAAAGCTTGAAAACTTTATTGAACAACTTTTCAATAAGCCACCTGAACCTGAAGATGGTTCAATGACTTTCAAGAACAAAGTTTTTTATTCTGATAAAGCACAAGTATTATTAAATGAGCTTTTTAATGTGAGCGATGAATTAAACGAATTGATACTTGAACTTGATTTGAATAAGGCTGATACCGATTTAATTTATAAAGCCTCTCAACTTATTAAACAACAATCAAAAGAATTATTTGAAACAACAATTTCTGATTTTAATTCCATTCAAATAACCTTAACAGAAGCAGAAAAGCAATTGAAAATATTGGATTCAGATTTAGAGGATGAAACTATTCTGGAAACAATTACAAAAAAAGATGAAGCCGAAAGAAAAAGGGATAAAATAATAGCTGAGAATGGCGCACTTAAAGTTCAAAAAGAAAAACTGGAAAGTGATAACAATAGGTTAAATCAACAATATACTTTACAGTTACAAAAGAGTAGTGGAAACCAAATTATTAAGAATAAAATCTCATCAGCAAAAAAGTATATTGATTCACTCCAAACTTTTATTGATAATCAGAAACGAGGCAAGAAAGAGGCTCTTGCAACGAAATTACTTGTGGAATTGCAAAAACTTATGCACAAAATGCAAAATGGGAATTCTAGTTTTATTAAAGATTCACGAATCGACATTTTACCAGACGGCAAAGGATTAAAAGTATCAATACTTGATTCAGAAGGGAAAGAAATACCAAAAGAGAGCTTTTCTACTGGAGAGAAACAAATTTACATATCCTGTTTAATAAAGTCAATACTAAGTGAATCAATACAAGATTTTCCAATTTTTATTGATACGCCACTTGGCAGACTCGACCATGAGCATATTGAAAATATTTTGAACAATTATTATCCTGACTTATCAAATCAGGTAATACTACTTGCGACCAATAATGAAGTCACTCCACGTCGTTATAATTTGATAGCCCAGAAAATTTCTAAAGCGTATCTAATTGTAAACGAAGATAATAAATCATTTTTCAAACCTGGTTATTTCCAAAGCTATGAGAATAAGAATTAGTAAACAGAATGACGAAATAATTGATAGATTAAAATCAATTTATAAATTTTCAACCGAAGGAGTTATCCCACGTTTAGCCTTTTCCCATAGCCTTCAATTAAATAAGCGGTTTGATTTATCAAAAGAAATTATACCAAGTTCTGACGGTAAGGATTTTCGAGATGACCGGGGATTGTTTGGTACAATAATAGAAGGAAAATCCAACTATCCAATTTTTAAAGCGATTTTGGATAAGCACTATGAATCATCCCTTTCAGAAGATGATTTTTCAAAACTGTTTAAGTTACACTTAGAACATGGTTTGAATTTAATCTCAAATGAATTAAACAACAAAGATTTAACGAGTGGTTATCATGTTGATTATTTAATGAAATTAGTTAAAAACGGTTTGTCTTTAAGGTCAAATCAAATTTATGTTAATAGCAGCACTGCTGAAATTAATAATGGTTTAGATTTTGAAATTAAGTCATATAAAAACCCTGTTTCTTTTAAATTAGGTAAGCAAGCTGATGGAACTGAAATAATCATTAGAATAAATGATGAAACTGAATGGAGTAGTAGAAATTTAGCAATTGCAGGTCAAAATGGTTCTGGTAAATCTCAGTTAATTCTTGATATAATTTATCAAATTTCAAAAAATACTAATTGTGAATTGCCTTTTACCTTTTTCGATTTTAAGGGTACAGATACAAAAGAAAGTCTTGAATCATTTTTAAAGAATACCAATTGTACCTTCTTAAAAGTTGAACATAATAAAGGTTTTCCTTTTAGTCCCTTGAAAAATATTGATTTTAAAAATCCAAACAATATTTTAGCGTTTGCGAATGATTTTCAGACTTTTTTTCCTGAAATTAAACAAGTTCAATCTGCTGGTTTAATTAGGTCAATCCAAGAATTCATTAATGATAATGACCGAGCACCAAGTTTAACTGAATTGATGGAGTCAATTCTTGAAAGAAATAATGAGAGAGATAATACAACAACAAGCGTACTTCAACAGATTATAAGTTCTGGGATTTATGATGAAGGTGCAAGTTACAATCTATTTAATCATAGTACATATGTATCAATGCCGAGTGATGTAAGCAAACAAATAAAACAATTTGTAACATTTAATCAGTTAAAATATTTGTTCAATAAATTTAAATCATCTGGTAATACCGCCGTTAATGGTAATATTAAAGAACTGAAACACATAATAATAATTGATGAAGCACAGAATTTTCTTCAAAAGAAATCAGCTCGTCCAGTCATTGAGGATATGTTAAGAGAACTTCGGTCAATTGGGATAATAATTGTGTTGATTGCTCAAGAAACAACAGATTTTGTTTATCCCGATTTTGATTTTATTTCTCAGGTTCGTTTACCAATTTGTGCTGATGTAAATGATAAAAGCATAAACAGAATGGTGAAATTCATCGGTTCCGTGAATAGTGAATTAACTTTAGGTAATGAAATAAAAAATTATTCAAAAGTTGAGGAAGACGAGAAAGGTTATCCGATAAAAAAGGCAATAATTAACATTAATAATCCCAAATCAATAATTATGAGACAGTTTTGGAAATCAATAAAAGAATAATCCACCCACACAGCCAAGCACAATTGCAATTCACACGAGCCAACGCTCAAACCAAAAATTGCAATAGAGCTTGTCTGTCTGACAACGCTTTTTTGCCGACCCTAAAACTAATTTTTTCGGAAACGGCAGTGCTTCGATTGAGGGGATTTTAGATTGCAATATATTGATAACTAATTGATAATGAACAAACACCAGCAGCTAACAACTAGGTTTTCGTGCGGCTTGCAAAGCCAAGCATGAAACCGGGGTTGCACGGAACCGGTGAAGTTCTTATGGGGATTGAGTCGGAATTTTTGGAGGCAAACGAGGTGTTCAATAAGAT
>Ga0307487_1003109_pt1 | contig 10043 bp, 10 predicted proteins | sample CBIW12metaG_FD_203665 | JGI IMG/M metagenome (GOLD analysis project Ga0307487, IMG submission 203665) | Sea-ice brine microbial communities from Beaufort Sea near Barrow, Alaska, United States - CBIW 1.2 | ecosystem: Environmental > Aquatic > Marine > Coastal | place: USA: Alaska | collected... | reverse complement strand
GAGATGTCTAGTCAAAAATAAATGGAGATTTAGCTGAAAAAAAAATGTTTCTACAAAACCGATGGAGATTGCTTTGTAGAAAAATCAAAAAAATGAATTTTTAGAACCCACCATTAATGAACTCACCAATATTGTGATTGTTTTCTGGTCGGCCAAAGCTGTTATTACAGGAGAAATTACTTTAGGCACTATGTTGGCCATTCAATTTATTATTGGCAATCTTTCAATTCCCATCTCCAATACAATAGATTTTCTTGTAGGCTACCAGCGGGCGACCCTTTCCCTGAATAGGTTGTCTGAAATTCACAATCAGAAGTCTGAAGAGCATTTATGGATGGATTCCACCCCCATTCAACCTGCCGATATTCATATTAAAAACCTCAGTTTTGGTTATGGAGAATTAACTTCAGATCCCACCCTTAATAATATTACGGTGTCTATTCCTTTGTGGAAAACCACTGCAATTGTCGGTCCCAGTGGTTCGGGAAAAACCACCTTACTCAAATTATTATCGATGCTTTATCATCCGGGAACAGGTAGCATAAAGATTGGTAATGAAAATCTCAAAGATTTAAATCCGGATACCTGGCGAAAAATGTGCGGAATAGTGATGCAGGACGGGATTTTATTCAACGATACCTTCGAGAGGAATATCACCAAATCTAAATCCCATTTGCCAACAAATAAAAAATTGCTCAATAAGGCCATAGAAATGGTGAACCTGACAAATTTAATAGAGAAGTTGCCTTTTGGAGTTCAAACAAGAATTGGGGAGCAGGGACAACTTCTAAGCGGCGGGGAGAAGCAGCGATTATTAATTGCCAGGGCAATTTACAAAGATCCTGATTATTTGTTTTTTGATGAAGCCACCAGTTCTCTGGATGCGGAAAATGAAAAAGTTATTACAGAAAACCTGGTTGCTTTCTATAAGAATAAAACGGTGGTAATAATTGCCCACCGGCTTTCTACCGTTAAAAACGCTGATCAAATTTTAGTAATGAACGAAGGGAAAATTGTGGAAATGGGAAATCATCTTGATTTGATATCGCAAAATGGGATTTATCATAATTTGATCAGGAACCAACTTAAAACATAGAAATCATTAAAAATAGCCATAAACATCAATCTGAAAATAACCTTAACCGGGAGCCTGTCGGGATCTTGCGGTGGGGAACGGTATTGGTGTTTTTGTTTTTCATATTTTCAATTATTCTGGCGTCCATCTTTTCATTTAATGAAGTAATTGTGGGAAGCGTAATTATTACTTCCAGGAATCCTCCGGTTCAAATTCTGTCGAAAAAAAACGGTAAGATTTCCTCGATAAATTATCAATCAGGGGATTCTATTGCAGAAGGGGCTGTTCTGGCTATAATTGAAAATCCCGCAAGTGAAAAGGACATTGCTTATTTAAAAGATAAGCTTCCGGCCACCATATCAATGCAGACATCTATTGATGCATTGAATATCGAATTTCCGCGTCAACTTAATTTGGGGAATACAATTCAACCATTTTACAGTGTCTTTTTAAGCACGTATCAAAAATTAATTTTGGAGAGTTCCCTTCGCGAAGGAATTATTCTCCAGATGCAGTTAAAAGATCAGCTTTCCAATCAGAACTTGTCATTAAAAAATAAAAGGGAAGAGCTTCTACTGGCAAAACAAAGTCTCAATATTCTTGAGGCCAATTTTCAAAGACATCAAAAATTACTGTCAAAAGGTGTGATCTCCCAACTTGATCTGGAAAGAGTGGAAAATGAATTTCTAAACGAAAAGCGCCAATTTCATTTTCAGCAACAGCAGTTGAATCAAATAATCCTGGACAAGAACAGTATTGAAAAAAATCAGCAATTGGTTAAGAATTCAGATTTTAAAAACGTGAGCATTCAGGAGGCCGAACTAATTCTGGCCCGGCAGGATTTATTAAATGAAATTTCGGAATGGGAAGAATATTATCTTCTCAAAAGTCCTATTGAAGGAAGGCTTTCGTACAATGATGTTTGGGGAAAATTTCAGAATGTAAAATCTGGGGAGGCAGTTTTTACGGTAGTCCCTTATGAGAGACAAGATTTGATAGGAAAGTGCGAACTTCCAATTAGAAATTCCGGCAAAATCCGTGAGGATCAAAAGGTATTTTTAAAACTGGAAAATTTTCCTTACCGGGAGTGGGGAACGGTGGAAGCAGGTGTTGGATCCATTTCACAAGTTCCTAGAACCGGTGAAAATCCCGGATATATTGTGTATTTGAACATTGATGATTTAAATACATCTTACGGTAAGAAATTGGAATTTAATCAGGAATTGATTGGTACGGCTGAAATTCTACTGGAGGAGGTAACTGTTTTGGAGCGCCTTTTTTATCAATTTCGAAATCTATGGTCAGTCGGTAAATTTTAAATGATTTCATATGAATTTAACAGAAACATATCATAAAAAAAATTTGGTAATATTTCTATTTCTTATGGCGTTCGTCATTTCCATAAATGGTTTCTCCCAAAATAATTCAGAGCATCTCAATGCAACGGAGATAAGGAGTTTGACTTTTAAAGAGATCAGCGATCTTGAAAATCAGGCTTGGAATCAAGACAATATGGTTCAGCTTAGAAAACTCACCCAAGCACATGAGCAGAAAGCAAAAGCTGAAAATAATAATATTGAAATTGCCAGGGCATTTTATTACAGGGCACTTTTTGAAGAACCAAACATAGCTTTGTTGTATTCGGATTCCATAATGCAGGTTACAAAAAACAGTGAACATTTGAATTATCCAACCTTGGGATATATTCTTAAAGGCCATATTTATTACAATGCGAGTAATTTTCAGGATGCTCTAAATAATTACCTGGAAGCTTATAATATGGCATTGGCAAAGGAAAATACTGAACAACAGCGGGAAATATCATTATCCATTGCCGCAATTAGGAATCTTAATGGGCAACATTATGCCGCGGCCGAACTTTACAAACGATCCTTAAAACTTTTAATGCGTCAGAATGATTTTGAAAGCATTCATTATGAAGAATTTATTGCATTACTGTTTAATCTCTCTACCACCCATTTAAGATTGCAAGAGATCGATTCAGCAAAATATTATGTAAAAAATGGCATAGATCAAAGTTTAATTTTTAAAGACAAATTGAATTTCAGGGATTTTATCATGCTTGATGCCCAAATTAATTATTATGACAAAGATTATTTAAAGGCGAAGGATACGCTGCTTAAATACGTGGATTCATTAGAAGGAACCAATAAAGCCATCAAGCTGTATTATCTTGGAAAGATTGAAGAAAAATTAGGGAACGGTATGCTATCCCTAAGATATTTTGAAGATATTGATACTATCCTCACAAAAACCGGGGATCCTTTTATTGAGATCAAAGATGTGTACCAGCAACTCATATTTCGTTCTCTTTTAAATGAGGATAAGCAAAAACAAATTGAATATATAGGGAAGCTGATTTACTATGATAGTATTTTATCCACAGGCCAGGAAGATATTCTCAACAAGGCTACAATCTCTTACGACATTCCTTATTTAAAGCATCAGAAAAAGAAAACAGAGGAACAATTGAAGGCAAAGAGTAGGTATATTTCTTATGCGGGAATATTGGCTGGATTTTCTGTTTTATCAGGACTTGTACTTTTTATCAGGACAAGGAGAATGAGAACCAGACTGAACCTCCTACTTGAAAAGGGTCCAATTATACAAAGTATTGCTCCAGTGAAAAATTTACGGCCTCCGTCTACGGTTCCGGAAGCAATTAGGATAGATATATTAAAAAAGTTGGAAGCATTTGAAAACTCAGATGATTTCATGAGGGCAGATTTAGATCTGCCTTCATTGGCACTGGAATTAGAGACAAATACTGCCTACCTGTCAACTGTCATCAATTCTTACAAGCAATTGAGTTTTCCTAACTATATAAACGATTTGAAAATCACAATAGCTATTAATCGGATAAGTGATACTCCTGAATTGTTGAAATTTAGTCATCAGGGACTAGCGAAACATTTCGGATTTAAAACTGCAGGATCATTTTCAGCAGCCTTTTACAAAAAAACAGGAGTAACTGTTTCCGAATTTTTAAAAGAGTTAAATTTTCGAAAAAACAACACGTCATTTATAAATGGCGATATGTAATTGTTGCATTTTGCCTATGAATGGGCTTATTTAGTATAACAAATTTTATTATTTAATTTTAAATTATTTCAATCATGAAAAAAGAACTTAAAGATTTTAAGGGAAGAGTTTTGCCGAATTTAAACAAAATTAAAGGTGGTGGAGAAGGAGCTATTGACAGGGACAAGGTAATACGTCCTAAAAATGGCAGTAATTAGTGAGAAATTTGAAATCCTGGAACAAAATTTTTTTGTCCAGGATTTCTTTTAAATTTAGAACATGAAAAATAGAACTAATTCTGTACTTTTTTATCTGGGTTGTTTGTTTTTTTCGATTTCCTATGCTCAAAATGGAACCATAAAAAATATAGGATATCCTGAAATAACCATTCAAGGTCATTGTGAAATCCATTATGGAAATGAAGTTATCGATGAATACCAAAATTTAAATAATTTGGAGGAACCTCAAATTCTGGCTTGGTTGAAAGCACAGGATTCTGTGGCTGAGACTTATTTTTCTTCTAACGATCTAATGAATAAATATTTGGAGCGATTTAACCAATTACAAAATTTAGGTAACGGCAGTATCAGTATGATACGGGTAAATGAAGCCGGTAGTTATTTTTATTTGAAGTATGATGATAAGAAAGGTGTTGATAAATTGTATTACAGTCAACAACTTTCCTCGGACGAAATTGAAATATTCGACCCGTCATCTTTCAAGGATGGAGGTACAGGCATCAGTTATATTAAACCCTCATTTGACGGTAAAAAAGTGGCGATTGGTTTTAGGAAAGGAGATGATTTTTCTTCACAAATTGTGATATATGATCTAACCGAAAAAAAACTGCTAAGTGATAAAATCTCAAATATTAACCCTGATTTTGGTGGTATTGAATGGCTTCCGGATGGTTCCGGATTTATCTATTTATACTTTCCGGTGGTGGATAAAACCCAGCCCGGATACAAAAAGAATTCATTCTCGGTAATTCATACCCTTGGTGAGGATCCCGGAGAACGAAAATTTATATTTGGAAAGAGTGATCCTGTAGTTATTCCTTCAGATTATTATCCAAAAGTGAAGATCGGATCAACCCAGGATAATTACATAGTTGGATATTCGGCCAGTTCCAGTGATTATTACGATGGTCATATTGCAAAGATTTCTGATGTATTAAAAGGGGAATCAAAGTGGCTTCCATTTTTTAAGCAAGAAAACAAAGTGTTTTATAACCAGGGAGAAGTCCGAAATAATAAATTTATATTTCGTCAGGGGAGCGATAATGGAAACAGAATATGTCAGGTTGATATTGAAAATCCAGATTTCAACAATCCGGAGATTTTGGCTGAGGGAAGCAAGGAAAATCCCATTACTCAATTCATTGTTACAAAGGATAAAATATATTTTGCAAAATCAAAATTTTGAGTTGAAGTTTCAATATTTGTAATTGAAGATAATAAAGGAACCGAACAATTAGAACTACCTTTTTCTGCCGGATTTGTATCATTTTTCGGGGAATCTGTCACCCATAATTTTATAGGTGCAGAATTGGATGGCTGGACCTCCGATTATACCAGATACGTTATAAATGAACAGAATTTTATTGAGGAAGCACTTCAATTCAAAATTGATTACCCGGAATTTAAAAACCTTGTTTCCGAACAAATTATGGTGACCTCCCACGATGGGGTGGAAGTCCCATTATCCCTGGTCTATGATAAAAATTTGAAGCTCAATTCCAACAGCGAAGTTTTTATATATGTTTATGGGGCCTATGGGGAAAGTTTAAGTCCTTTCTTTTTTCCAATTTTCCTGGACTGCGCAGCTCAGGGAGGGATTTTGGCTTTTGCGCACGTCAGAGGGGGAGGAGAAAAAGGAAAAGAATGGCATGAGCAAGGAATGAAAAACCTAAAACAGAATTCCTGGAAAGATCTCAATGCCTGTACCGCGGAATTAATAGAGAGAGGTTTTACCAGAAAGGGATTGATTTCCTTATATACAGCCAGTGCAGGCGGAATTACGGCCGGAATGGCGGTAAATGAGCGCCCCGATCTATATTCATCTTTTATTGCGGAAGTTCCGCGTATGAATCCTCTGGGCTTGGAATCTTCCGGTACGGCAAGCAGTACCAGCTATCTTGAATATGGCACTGTAAAAGATAGTTTGGAGTTCCTGGGTCTGTTAAAAATGGATCCTTATTATAATCTAAAATCCGAAACCAACTATCCCGCAACCCTAATTATGCCGAGTAATAACGACGATCGCATTCCATTATGGGATAGCGGAAAATATATTGCCAAACTTCAAAAAAGCAATACTGCCGGCACTCCAATCTTAATGGACATAGATTACCTGTCCGGTCATGAAAACTATGGGGATTATAATGAAACAGTGCGATTGTACAGCAAAATTTTCAGTTTTGCCAGGAGTAATATGCAACCTGATTGAAAAGCAGAAAATTTTTCAGAGTTTATAATCCTGTTCTTTAAGTTGTTTTAGGAACTTTGCGCGGTATTTTAAATATCAAAATAATTTAGGGTCTTGACGTGTTCCTTTCTTTGATACCAATCATTGAACACCAATTCCACCCGGTTAACATCAAATTCCCCAAAATCAAAATCCTTATATTTTTCAAGAGCCTCCAGGTAGTTGTTTTCTTGTTCCAACTTGTTTTGAAAACGTACGACTGTGGAATGTCCGGTTTTTATAGAATATCTTTTATCGATAGTCTGTTCTAAGTGTGACTTCTGGAAATTGATTCTCAGATTATTTCTCAAAGTGTTCAGAATTTCTCCATAAAATCCCTGTATCATTATAGTTGATGTCGAAGCGGTAATTCCTTTAAACTTAATCCTGAATTTCCCCACATCTTGAATACTTTTCTCTATTATCCGAATATAATTCGGAATTGAAATGTTTTTAAGGTCAAATCCGTCATAGCAAGAAATGATCGACATTACAGTTATGTGGATATCAGAAAGAGGATAATAATACTGCTGATTGTCGATGTTTTTTAATTCATTGAGGAATATTTCTATCCGTTTTTTAACCAGAATTGGTGGTCTAATCAGCAATGTGATCCCGAACCTATTATCAGTAGGAGATTTAATTAAAGGATCTGTCTTGCATCCCTCCGTTCTTATTTCGTCAATGGAATTTTGATACAGATTATTGTAATGATCAGCTAAATTCATGTTTTAAATAAATAAGATTGCCCTTCACCAAATATACTGTTTTCACCTAAAGACATTTCCCTTTATTAAATATTTTTACCCGCTTAAATAATACGGTTCTATTATTTTACAATTCTTTTTTTTTAATAAATCCAAAAACTTTCTCGCCATTTATAAATGAAGCACCTTCATTTATAAATGGCGTATACAAGTATTATTTTTATCTAAATATTTGGCGGAATTTTAAGTATCAGAGATCTTAAATTTTTGTCAGATGGACTTTATACTTACCAAATCGGAACTTGAGGGCGAGATTCAAAAAATAGCTCAGGGCCCTCAAAAAAGGATTGTTATGTACAACCAGGTAATCCGGTTTTGCCAAAAGATCCTTGAAGATTACAGGAGGGGAATTCGGTTTGAAAATTCCGGGGAGATTTCCTCCGAAATACGGTTTTTTAAAGATCATAAGCAACATCCGCAATCCTACCTCATTTTCTATCATAACCTGCTTCGGTATGAGTTGGAGCTTCCCAATCAGGATGAAGGTTCAAGGCGTAAATACATGCTTCTGAAAATCGAGGAGATCAATGCTTTTTTCCTTTCTCAAATCGACTTCATTCAATACCTGGAATTGGAGCAGGACCATATGGACGAGTTTTATTTCACGCGAAAATTTTACGATAAAGGATGCCATTCCAACCGGATCTATGATAGGGATCCACAGTTCAGTACTTCCCACGATTTGCTCTTGAGCGAGCTCAAAGCCCAAAAGCTTTTTCTTTCATTCCTCCAGTCAAAGCTATTGGAAATGGATCATCCAAATGAAAGATCTTCAGGTGCAAGTCTGGGGCTACTTTGGACTGGATCTAAAACTGGATTAATAGAATTGATTTATGCTTTGTATTCCGACAGTGCTATAAATAATGGGACTGTTGAGTTGAGTACCATTACTTCATCTTTTGAGGAATTCTTTAACGTGAAACTGGATAATGTATATAAAACATATTTTGAAATTAAAACGCGTAAAGGAAGCAAAACTAAATATTTAGAAGAGCTCATGATAAAACTTCAGCAAAAAATACATAAGGATGATTCGTTTTGATATTTCGTATGCAATCGTAACTACGAAAACAATAACAATCTTCCTTACACAATAAAATGACTCCTTAAAAGAGCTATTTCAACTTATTTTCGAGGTCATTTTGGCATAAATCCCCCCAAAATATATAATGTTAAATTTTCTCGTAACTACGAGGGTCATCGGGATGAAATGTCATTAATCTGAATCAATTTTGTAAAACGAAAGTCAAATTAACCCAGTCCCGCCGCTTTAAAAGCTATAACCTGCGGCGGGATTATTAAAACCACAATGTATTATGCCAACAACAATTGTCACCACCGAAGATTTGATGGAGTTCAAATTAGAACTCCTGGAAGAAATCAAAAAATTATTGAACAGTCCATCCGGATCGGGTCCCGGTTCAAAAAAATGGCTGAAATCCACGGAAGTCATGAAACTGCTCCAGATCAGTCCGGGCACCCTTCAGAATTTCAGGATCAATGGAAACTTGCCCTTCACCAGGATAGGGGGGAGTATTTATTATGATGCCGATGAAATAAACAAAATCCTGATGGAAAACAGGACCCATCACAAATACGAGTAAGGCCATGAATTACATCAAACACATGAACGGGGTACTTCAACAATTTAATGAGGATTCCAGATTGAACCCAACCCATATCAGTCTCTATATTGCCCTTTTTCAACTTTGGAATATCCATCATTTCCCAGAGGTTTTTTTTATTGCTCGGGAAGAGGTAATGAAAAAGTCTAAAATCGGATCTATAGCAACGTATCACAGGTGCCTCGGAAATTTAAATGATTGGAAATATATCGATTATTTACCATCACATAACTCATACAAGGGAAGTGAAATTAAGATGTTCATTTTTGAAATATCTGGTGAACAAGATGTAAACGAGTCTGAAACAAGTCCTGAACAAGCAATGAACAAGCTTGAAACAAGTCCTGAACAAGCATTAGTATCTAACATAAACATGATTAAACATGATTTAAACATGATTAAACTTAATAAAAACATAAATAAACATGCAATGCCGGAAAATTATTTTGAAGTTTTTAATTTTTTTAAAAATGAAAATAAATTGGAATCCGAAGCGCTACAATTTTTTAAATATTATCAATCCAAAAGCTGGAAAGTTGGAGACAATACCGAAATGAAATCTTGGAAAGCAGTGGCAAAAAGCTGGATCAGGAAATCTGAACCTTCAAAGACTTTTAAGGATTATCCGGAGAATTCTAATCAGGACTATTTAAAAACCAATCAAAATAAAGATTATGGGCAACCCCTCTAAAATCGTTGAAGGCGGTGTAGAATTTTCCCTGGGAAAATTTGACGGAAAACTCATGGTGTATGATTTTCCAAAGATACTGGTGTATCTGGAAGCCAAAGGAAAAATGATGTTTGGGAATCATTTCAAGATCTACCCGGAAGATGAAAAAATCCTGTTTTTACTCAGCAATTATTTTATCAGGGATGAACAGAATTGTAAAAAGCACAAAATAGATTTAGGCAAGGGATTGTTGATATCAGGCCCTGTGGGTTGCGGGAATGTAGATTAAATGATAATGTAAAGTGGAGTTGTGTAATCCCTCCAATGGCTTGGTAAACCGTAGATTATTCACTAAACCACTTTACATTATTAATCGCCTTCTACTTGAAGTTTTTCAA
>Ga0307487_1003104_pt1 | contig 10054 bp, 13 predicted proteins | sample CBIW12metaG_FD_203665 | JGI IMG/M metagenome (GOLD analysis project Ga0307487, IMG submission 203665) | Sea-ice brine microbial communities from Beaufort Sea near Barrow, Alaska, United States - CBIW 1.2 | ecosystem: Environmental > Aquatic > Marine > Coastal | place: USA: Alaska | collected... | reverse complement strand
ATGCGTCTAGCGAGCAAGTTGAGATTCCCGGACTTCCCGACGATGTTGCAGACGCGCTCGAAACAACGGTGACGGACGGCAGGTTTGACCGCCGGCGCGCGGACGGCGCTCTCGGACCAAAGATTGAGCAGCGCCGGTACTGCTCTGCAGTGCAGGAGGCTGTGCTCGACGTAATTGGTGACTCTGGTCTACCACTTATATTGGCTGCCTCCTCTGACCTAGAGCCCGCCTACCGCGAGGTGAACAGCTACCGAGATCTGCTTAAGCAAGGCATCTACGCGAACCCCAGTTCGCTCTCGTTGCAGGAGCTCGAGAAGCGAGGGCGCGAATTATTGGAGCAGCACTCCGAAGACGAGCTAACGTCATGGCGAGAGAACTTCGGCACACTGCGGGCTAATGGCCTTGCCAGTTCCCAGTTGAGCGATGTCGCCAAAGCCGCCTCCGCAGGTCACGTCGACACTCTGCTGTTTGATCTCGCCTCCACCGAAGAGGGCAGCATCGATGAGGGTGGCGGGATCATTATTGCCGACGCTCCCGGGCCGACCACGTACGGGCTCGCGGACGAGGTAGCCGTTCGTGTTCTACGAACCGGGGGCACGGTGAAGGCGGTGCGCCGGGAAGATCTGCCCGATAACACCTCGGTAGCGGCGACCTTCCGCAGTACGCCTTAGACAGTTCGCGCGGCACCCTGCGAGCGACAGCTGTGCTGTTCAGCATTTCGATGAATGCTCTAACTGGTGCCCGGATTGGTGAAGTCGGTGATGACTTCTTCGAGTGTTCTAGTGAGGGCGATGAGCGAGTCAATGGTGACCCACTCCTCGGCCGCATGGGCTCCCCCTCCATCCACCCCGAACAGCACGGTGGGGATGCCCGCATCAGATAGGAGTGCGCAGTCGGTCCAAAATGGCTCGCCGCGCACTGCCGGTTCGGCGCCAGTGTGCTGAGTCGCCGCAGCGATGAGCGAGGTGACGACTGCCTCATTTCGATCGACGCTGAATGGGTTGCGTTCGAGTCCAGCAACCACGGTGAAGGCGAACTCGGCATCGTCTGAGGCAATCGCATCAAGGATGCCGCGCAGTTCTTTCTCGACGCTGGCCGAATCTTCGCCTGGCAGGGTGCGGCGTTCGAGCGAGATCGTGCATGAGGCCGGGTAGCTCGATTGTTCTTCACCCCCGGAGATGACTGACGCATGGATGTTGCCAGTGCCCAGCATCGGGTGCGGGATCCGTTGGGAAAGCTCCACATCGTGTTGTCCGAGAGCGGTGAGAAATGCACCAGCTTTCACGATCGCGTCAACGCCGAGATCTCGGCGGGATCCATGCGCTGCGCGCCCATGGATGATTACCTCGAACCAGGCGAAGCCACGGTGTGCTGTGACGATGTCGAGGCCGCTTGGCTCAACAACAATGGCGCAGTCTGTCGTGTGGTGGCGGAGCACTTCTTCTGTACCGGCACTGGCAAACTCCTCGTCGGCAACGAGCGCGAGTACGATGTCGCCGGTGTGGGGTCGCTCTGCTGCGGCTGCTGCGGCGATCATGATGGCGGCGATGCCGGATTTCATGTCGTAGGCGCCACGACCATAAATGTTGCCATCTCGGTGTTCGGGAATGAGACCGTCGCCGTCGTAGCTGCCAAGCGACACCGTATCGATGTGTCCGTTGAGCATGATGCTGCGACCACCTCCGGTGCCTTTACCGATCGCAACCACGGAGGGTCTGCCTGGCATCTCCTCGAGTTGCTGGCATTCGAAACCACGCGAGGAGAGCCATCCGGTCACGTGGTCAGCAATCGCCGACTCCCCCGGCGCCCCGGGCACCAGATCAGGGTTTGATGAATCGATACGGATGAGATCCTCGAGCAGAGTGACCACGGGATGTTCGCTGTTAGACATCCGGCGAGAAACCTTTCGGGTTTGCGGCGCGACCCTCGGTGCTCAACAGCACGATGACGGCATCGTCAGCAATGCCGAGAGCCGTTCGACGGTCAGGGTCAGCGAGCACGGCGCGCACTCCGGCGAGGGTTGAAGCACCACAGGGTCCAGAATCGACTCCGAGGCGAGCGAGCTCGTGCACTGCGGTCACCGCCTCAGCGTCCGTGACAGTGACGGATGCATCCAACCCGAACTGCAGAATTGGCCACGCGAGCTCCGAAACGGTCCCGCAATTGAGGCCAGTCATCACCGTGTCTGCGGTGGTGACGGATGTCGGTCTCCCGGCACACAGCGAGGTCGTTACTGAGGATGCGGTGTCAGGTTCAACCGAGAGAACTGCAGGCGTATGTTCTGTGGAGCGGTAGTGGGCGACAACTGCTTGCGCGAACGATCCGACCCCAGAGGGGGCGACGACAAGGTCGATGCGGTCGGTCCCCGCCTCACGTAGTTGCTCATCAATTTCGGCAAACATTGTGTCGTAGCCATCGACAATCCATTGGGGAATGTCCTCATACCCGCTCCAGGCTGTGTCTTGGATTTGTACAACGTCACCGCCGGAGGCTTTCTTGGCATGTTCTACTACGTCGTCGTAGGGCAGGCTGAGGTCGACCAACGTCGCGCCTTCGGAGACAATCGCATCCTTCGCGGCCTGGGATACCCCGGCGGGTACGTAAATAGTGGCTGGCAGTCCGAGTAGTTTCGCGACGTGCGCCACTGCCCGGCCATGATTGCCATCTGTCGCTGCTGCAAGTGAGAGCGAGGAAGCAGCACCGAGCCGATCACGTAGCTCATCGAGTGTGAGGGCTACCCCCGGAGCACCCAGCCGAGCCGACAGCGCGCGCGAAATTGCGTAAGAGGCACCCAAAATCTTGAACGCTGGCAGGCCAAGACGCCGCGACTCGTCCTTGACGAAAATCGCCCTGACGTTCAGCGATGCTGCCAACTCAGGCACGGAGGTGAGCGGTGTTGGCACGTAGCCCGGTAGCGACCTGTGAAACTCGCGGGTTGTCGATCCGAGTGGCTCAGTGCGCCAAGAGCGCGCGGCCGGATTCGAGTACCAGCCTGCCGAGGAGTCGAGTGTGTTGACGGTCATTGTCATTCCCTACTTCAGTTCACATGAGGTTGCAGCCGGGCAGACCCGGACAGCTCACTCATCGTCTCGCATGTATAGGTAAAGCAACAGCCGAAATTAACGCGGAACGCTCCTGTGAGCCTCGGCAACGCCGCGCGCTGTGCGGTTACGTGTCAACGGCAATCACTGTGCCGAGAATGACCATCGAGAGCGCCATGGAGGCTAGGACGTCGCTAGCCAGTACTCGTCTCGAAAGGTACTTCCCGTATGAACACTCTCCTGATCATCATTGCGGTCATCGCCGTCATTCTGCTGATCACCGGCGGACTCGTCCAATCTCTCAACTTCTTGCTCTGGGTTGGAATCGTGCTGGCCGTCATCGCGGTCATCGCGTTCCTTCTCCGGAAGCTCACTGGTAGTCGAGTCTGAAAATTTGCGGGGCAGCCGTTGACACGTTGGAGCTGACGGCTGCCCCCGCATATCCGTATCGAAAGAAACTTTACCGAACCTCGGTAGCCCGGCCAGTAGAGAAGAGATGAGCATGACTGTCGACCAGAACGATAGCAATCAGCCTGCTGCAGATTCAGTCAGCATCCATTTGCCTCCAACCCAGCCGATCGACATGACTACGTTGCTCACAGGCAAGCTGTCCGTACCCGGCGCCGTCCGGGTCGACGATCGCTAATGGACGGCACAACGCCCTCGCACGACGAGCGCAGTCAGCCTCCGCAGGCTCCGTTGTGCGACGCCACACCCGACAACGACCGGATGCCTACTCTTCTGGCAGCCAGTGCCCACGCAAACCTTGCCGCCCCCAACAGTCCTATCAGCGAATGGCTCAGCACCCTGTCACTTGAGCCCAATGATCGGCCATCTAGGGGACGCCACAGCCGAGATCACAAACCCGCCGACGACTAACACAACAACAGACCGGCGCCCGTCGAGGCCTACGCTCACCTAGTCGCGACGTACACCGTGTTGGATGACACCCCACCGGTGAGCGCATTGTCAAAGTCAACCGCGTGCGCGACAGGGTTCTCGAAGACCTGGCCGAGGCGTTCCATGAATTCGTCGTCGGCGGGATCATCCGACCACAGCGCGAAAACGCCGTCGTCAGAAAGATGAGCGCGCACCCGCCCGAGACCTTCGACGGTATAGAGGTCGGCGTGGCTGGGGTCGAGTTGGTGTCGGGGTGAGTGGTCGACATCCAACAGGATCGCGTCGAATTGCCGGGTCGGCTCGGCGCGCATCACGGCAAAGAAATCGGCGTGCGTGAGGGTGGTGCGGCTGTCGCCGGTCAGTTCAGCAGACACCGGCAGAAGGCCGCGCTGGTGCCAGTCGATTACGGCGGGAAGGGCATCGATGACCTCAAGTGACGTGACGCGGGGATCGGCTAGGGCGGCAACGGCCGTGTATCCGAGCCCAAGTCCCCCGACGACAACCCGCAAGTTCTCGCCGCTGACCGCCGCTAGCCCGAGGTCGGAGAGTGCGATCTCTGCAACGGTGAACAGGCTCGACATGAGGTACTCCTCACCGAGCTTCACCTCGTACACGTCAACGCCGAGCGTTGGCTCGAGTCGGCGCCGCAGGGTGAGCTCCCCCATCGGAGTTTCTTGAAAATCGAGCTCTTCGAAGCGGGAGATAGCCATGGGTTGAGCCTAACGGAGCGCGCACTGCGCGCCGAAGCTCGCCTCCGCGGAGGCCCACTAGTCGTCTGCAGAGATTGCTCCAAACTGGGTAGTAACTGCGTAGCTGTTCCCCCGTATGCGACTCTGGCGTACTTCAATCGGCGCGCCAGCATGAACACCAAGTCGGTTGATATGCAGAATCGGTTCACCCGGATCGCACTCGAGGTACTGAATATCTAATGTGCCAGCAATTTCTGCTCGGAGCTCCTCTCGCCCGCCGTCTAGCGTAATTCCGCACCGCTCTCGTAGTTCTTTGTACAGCGCGGTATTGGCAAAATTGACCTTGAGAAGCGGCTCGGCGAGTTCATTGGGCAACCACACCTCGTCCCATCCGAGCGGTTCAGTGTTGGCATACCGGATTCTGGCCAAATGGAAGAGCGGAGTTGATGGAGAACGTTCGAGGAGCGCCGCCACGCGTGGATTTGTCGTCACGGTCTGCTTGAGGACAGTGCTTCGCTGGATCATCCCCGCAGCTTGCACCGATGCGAACAGGCTGTGGAGTGGGCCAAAAAGGAGTCCCTCTTTTGACTCCACCACGCGCTGCTTGCGCCCGCGTTGTGCCGTGATCGCACCACTGTCCCGCAGCGGCTGAAGCGCACTGCGTACTGTTCCCCGGCTCACACCGTAGGTCTGCGCCAGTTCCAGTTCCCCTGGGAAGCCATCAGTGAATTCACCATTCGCCACACGCTGCCCTAGGTCGGCGGAGATCGTTTTCCACAGCGGCGCAGCTCGCTCTCTGCCGTGACTTGAGGACTCGTCCATGTTCACGCTCTTTCTTCTCTCAGGAAATGTATGTACATTTTAACCACACTGTTCCCTTTCACGAGAAGAGCCAATGTCATCACCACGCGGCACGAAAAAATCTACGCATCGATCGTGGAAAGGATACGCCCTTGCGGCAATTGGGCTATTGGTCGTCGCCGGCGTAGTTGGCGTCGGCATCGCCGCTCAACAGGGTGGTGAAGCAGCCTCAGGCGGGCCCGCCGGCGCCTACGAGAATCCCGCTGACGGCGAGCCGCAGCTAGATATGTCTCGGCGAATCGATGGGGATCCCACGGCTCTCGGGGCGGTCGATGCTCCGGTAGTGCTCATTGAGTACGCCGATTTCCGATGCCCGTTCTGCGGGGTCTACGCTCGCGACACCATGCCGCAGCTCATCCAAGAGTATGTGAACTCCGGAGAAGTGCGGATGGAGTGGCGCGACCTGCCAGTCTTCGGCGACGAGTCGGTTGCCGCGGCGGTGGCCGCGCGTTCGGCCGGAGAACAAGGTCTGTTCTGGGAGTTCGGCGAAGTGGTATTCGCTGACGCACCCGAACGAGGCCATGTGGCCTTGCCCCGCGAACGCCTGATCGAGATTGCCCAAGAAATTGGAGTGCCGGATATGGCCGCGTTCGAAGCTGGCCTAACGGATCCCGAGTTGCTGGCGCGCGTAGAGGCAGATCTTGCGGAAGCACGCGCCCTAGGAGCCACAGGCACACCAACCTTTCTTGTCAACGACACCCCGCTAAGTGGAGCGCAACCCCTCTCCGTGTTCCGTGAAGTGATTGAAGCCGAACTCGAACAGGCGCGAAACTGATGGATATCGGTTACGCCGGAGCATTCGTCGGCGGCATCCTGACCCTGTTGAGCCCGTGCTCGGTCGTGCTGCTTCCTGCATTCTTCGCCTACGCGTTCAGCTCGCCCACACGGCTGTTGTCTAGAACCGGCATCTTCTATCTCGGATTGATTGCGACTCTGGTTCCGATTGGAGCTCTAGCTGGGTCCTTCGGTGCACTGTTCACTCAAGATCGTGGAACGTTCGTGGCTGTCGCGTCCGCGGTGATCATCGCCCTCGGCCTGGTGCAACTTTCCGGAATCCGGTTGCCCAGTTTTTCGCGCGGTGGTGGCGCGGAAGGCACATCCAAGATTTCGGTGTTTTTGCTTGGTACCGTCTATGGCGTCGCGGGGGTCTGCGCTGGTCCTATCCTCGGTTCAGTTCTCACGGTGGCCGCCATCGGCGGTGACGCCATCTACGGTGGGATACTGCTCGCCGTCTATGCTCTGGGGATGGTCGTTCCGCTGGTAGTTCTCGCACTGGTGTGGGATCGCGCCAAAGTCGGCCAGCGCAAATGGATGAGACCGCGTTCTCTGCACATAGGGCGGTGGCAAAATTCCTGGCTGATGATTGTCTCCGGTGTACTCTCCGTCGGCATCGGAATTCTCCTGCTGGTCACGGATGGAACAGCGGGGCTTGGCGGAATTCTGACGATTTCGGACCAGTTCGCTGCAGAAAGCTGGGCGCTCAACGTGTCGTCCGGTGTCTCCAATTTGGTCTTCAGCATCATCGCTCTGCTCGCGATTGCCGCGATCGTTGCTGTATTCGCCATCCGGTCCAATCGGCGACGTCGACTCGCTGACGACCTGCCCGGAGTTCGACTAGGCCAACCCTCGCAGGGCACTCAAACTAAGGAAGACCGATGAACCGTCGTATGAGAACACTGAGCGACAATTTACGCGGATGGCCGTTGCGGCGTTGGCTGGTCGCGGCCGGTACCGCAGCGTTGACCTACCTGGTTGTCGCGATTCCGACCGATCTCATCGATACCCCGGTGTTCTCACGCGAGATTCCTCCCACCTGGTGGGCGCAGCCCGCACTCATCATCACCGCAATCCTCGCCGGACTTCTCACCGCCACCTACGTGTCACGCCCCGAAGGTGAGGGCCGAAAGAGCACCGTGAGACTAGGAGGGGCAGGAGCGATGATCTCCTTCTTCGCCGTCGGTTGCCCCGTCTGCAACAAAATTGTCCTCATCGCACTTGGCACGAGCGGCGCACTACAATTCTTCGAACCCGTCCAGCCATATCTTGCCGCCGCTTCCATAGGCCTCTTGGTCTGGGCCCTAACCCGCCGGTTGACCAGCGAAGATGCCTGTCCGGTGCCCAGGGTCCGCCACGACGACGTTGACCTAGTAGCGGCCGGTGAACTGCATGACTCAACTGACTCTGACTCAGCCGGACGATGAGTTCCCCCGGCACTGAGACACTCACCCGACCGCCTATGCTGACTCCCCCACGAACGAAAAGAGCACGAAAACCAATGGACAATATCGAACTGCAGGTGAACTGACATCGCGGCTCTAATCGCAGTACCACTCGGACTATTAATTGGAGCAGTTCTTGGGCTCGTCGGTGCCGGTGGCTCCATCATTGCCATCCCAGCACTCGTCTATGGGGTCGGGTTAAGCCCTGCACAAGCCATCCCGTCATCGTTGATCGTCGTCGGCTTCGCTGCGATTACGGCAGTCTTGCCGCGCATCCGGAACAACATCGACTGGACGACCGCCCTACTCATCGGCGCTGCCGGCATCCCCGCCGCGTGGCTTGGCGCTGCTACCAGCCGACTGATCGCCCCAAACATGCTCCTGCTCGCCTTCGCCGCCCTCATGGTCGTCGCTGCGGTCCGAATGCTCACCGCCAAGTCAGGTAATGCCGAAACAGATGTTTCCGAAACTCGCCGACTGCGCACTTTTATCCCCAAGGCGCTTGCCGTTGGAGTGGCGGTCGGATTCCTGACCGGTCTGTTCGGAATTGGCGGAGGTTTCATCATCACTCCGGCACTCATGCTTCTGCTCGGTTTACGGGCAGGAAAAGCCGTCGGGACATCGCTCGTGATCATCATCATCAACTCGGCTGCCGGAATTACCGCTCACCTCGGCAACCTGGACATCAACTGGCCCGTCGTGCTCACCTTCACCGGCGCCGCAGTTGTTAGTTCGCTCATCGCGGCGCGATTCGCCAACAAGCTTCCCGATCGAACCATCAAAATTACGTTCGGGATCCTCGTCTTGGCTGTCGCCGTGTTTGTCGCGGCGAGCAGCATCAATGGCCTCATTACTGGTTAAGCGACGAGCTGGGCCGGGGAGAAAGCCGACGCCATAGGACGCCCCAACAGCTCAGCAGGGATTGGTCATGGCGCTACTCAAACCGTCTGCAGCCTCGTCAGCTCCGATTTGAGCGAGCGAACGTCAGAGTTTCTCCGCGCGCGCCACCCATCCAGACGTCCTGGCAGGCGACGGCCATTTCTTCAAGTCCCTCAACGACAGAGGCGAAAACGTTCCCGGGGACCCAACCCTGATCACCGTTGATCAGCAGATTGTTTCGGCCATAGAACAGGGCAAGATCAATGATCTTGTTGAGTTCTTGTGGCCCCTCCCCGCTGCTGTACCCGTGCGAAGGCGTGGCGAGATCGTTAGCATCGAACTCGAAATAGCACAGGTCGCCCGGTATCGGAGTAATCGTGGTGTTCTCTTTGCCCGGTTCGACAGGAGCAAAAGCTGGTACGAGATTGTAGATTTCGTTGCGGGCGTACTTGCCGTGAAAGACAGCGGACGACAAAGGAAGTGCATCCCACACCGCTGCGGCGGTACGAGGAGCCTCATCGTCCAATAGTCGCGCGAGGCAACTGACGCCTCGACTCTCGAGCGTAACCGTGATGTATCGAGCCATTGGACTTCCCTTCGCTTGCCTCGAGACTAGATTGCGGTGTGTAGGATTGTCAACAATAATGAACGTGCGGTGGAGCGGGCCATATCCACCACCCCGCGTGCACACACGGAGGTAATAATGTCTGCAACGGAGACTGACGGTGGCATTCCCAGCGGTCCACCTGCGCAAATCGGAATCGGCGTCGTTGCTCCGTACGACATGGCACTTGATGCCGAACTATGGCGGTGGGTCCCGGCCGAGGCCGCACTCCTTTTTGCGCGGACACCCTACGACCCTCTGCCCGTCACTCTCGAGATGGTTGAGCTTCTCGGTGATGAAGCAGGCATTCGTGCGGCGGCGCAGCAGCTCAAGACGGTTGCCCCCTCCGCCTATGCGTTTGCCTGCACCTCTGGCAGTTTCGTGAATGGGAGAGCTGGCGAGAAGGCGATCGCTGCCGCCTTGGCCGAAGAAGGGGAAGCTCCAGCTGTGACGACCTCTGGAGCCATTGTCGCCGCCCTGACGACGCTGGGTGTCGGCAGGGTCGCCATTGCGACTCCCTACGACGCAGAAATCACCGCTCGCCTGCAGCGCTTCCTGACCGAGAATTCGATGGAGGTCACCGGTGTCGCGCATCTCGGATTGAGCTCGAAGATGTGGACGGTGCCCTATACGCGCACTGCGGATCTCATTCGGCAAGCCAACTCGAACGATGCTGAGGCCATTGTTGTCTCGTGCACCAACTTGCCGACCTATGACCTGATCGCTCCTCTGGAGCGCGAACTCGGAAAACCAATCGTCTCGGCAAACCAGGCAACCATGTGGGCGGCGCTCGCACTGTGCGAGCTGGCCGCTATCGGCCCTGGACAGCGACTACTCGCGCACTGATCCGGGCCCTTTCCA
>Ga0307487_1003103_pt1 | contig 10056 bp, 5 predicted proteins | sample CBIW12metaG_FD_203665 | JGI IMG/M metagenome (GOLD analysis project Ga0307487, IMG submission 203665) | Sea-ice brine microbial communities from Beaufort Sea near Barrow, Alaska, United States - CBIW 1.2 | ecosystem: Environmental > Aquatic > Marine > Coastal | place: USA: Alaska | collected... | reverse complement strand
ACTACCACTTTAGAGAAGGTTGTGAAGACGAACCTTGTCCTAGCACAGATGCAGATTGTGACGGTTTTGACGATGATGATGACAACTGTCCTATTGTTTACAACCCTGATCAATTAGATTCTGATGGAGATGGTGTAGGGGATGCATGTGATAATTGTATTGATACACCAAATGAAGATCAGGCTGATACTGATGGCGATGGTGTTGGAGACGCATGTGATAACTGTCCTAATACGCCTAATGCTGATGATCAAGATGGAGATTGCGTTCCGAACGATGATGATTTGTGTCCCGGTTTTGACGATAATGCGGATGCCGATGGTGATGGTATACCAGATGGCTGTGATATCTGTCCCGGTTATGACGATAATATGGATTCCGACGGTGATGGTGTACCAGATGGCTGTGATATCTGTGAAGGATATGATGACTATATAGATACAGACATGGATGGAACTCCTGATGGTTGTGAAGAGGACACACCTCCTTCTCTTAAAAACTGTGAAACAGCATTTATGAAGGGTAATACCACATTAATTTCGCTGGACCTTGGAAATAAACGATGGGGTTGGGCCGAATATTTTGATGGAGCTGATGGAACTTACACCCACCCTATTTACGCTGGTGCCGGACAAAATGATATCAGTAAAGGAACTCTTGTAGGGCAAGCAAAAATTATAGTTTCCGGAGGAGATGTCCACGTTGAAATTACTTTGAACGCAGGGGTTACTGCAAATGAAACACATATTTATTTCAGTGATGATAACGCACCAACAACAACTGCACCTGGCCAATATGGTTTTACCGATGAAAGTGATTTTACAGGAACCAAAACATTTGACTTTAGTTCCAGTTATGGTGGCGATGGGGATTTCTGGATAATTGTTCATCTAGAAGCATGCCCAACCAATAGTTAGAAAATTATAAAGGAAGCGTCTAAAAAGTACCAACTTCTTCAATGTCTTTTAAAGACAAGTCAAGACTTAGGTTTTCAAAAAAAGAGTAAAATATTAGAATGAAATTTTCAATTGATTTCTAAGGTACTTTTTAGACCCCTCCTTTTTTTTCAAAACAGTATAAACAGAACAAACAGAATTCGCAAGAAATAGATTCGGTTTGCCGAATTCTATTAGAATCATTGAACTCAAAATTTGAGTTAAAATATCTTCTATTAACCATTCTTTTTATTATTAATTAAAACTTTTCTGATGATGAAAAACTTTAAATTCTGCATTGCCTATCTGGCAATTTTTCTAATGTTCTTTACATCCTGTAGCAAGGATGAAGTAAGTAGTGTTCAGGAAGACCCTAATACCAATATGGCCACCATCTCATTTGGAGCCGTTTTAAACGATTTTGTTGCAAATCGTGCAGCACTCAAAACTCCTCTTACGGGAGATGTACCCGTTTGTTCTGATGCCGCTCCTGTTAAAGTACGGGTTGCGTTAAAAAATAGCGATGATATGTGGGTTGCCGGTCAAGACGGTGATGCCGGCGGGTTTATTGAAATTCCCGTAATTCCAAATGGATCAGGCGGCTGGATGACCAAAGAGTCCTCTGATCTGGAATTGCCTGAAGGTATGTACAGCTTGGAGTATTTCGCGGTTTTGGATGCCGGAAATAATATACTGTGGATCGCTCCCCGTGAGAATGATGAGTATGGCCCCGCAAACTTCGCGGCCTTTGTCAACGATGCCCTTCCTATAGATATCAATTTAAGGGTTGGGGTTAAAAAATACATAGATGTTGAGGTATTGTGTTATGACGAACGCTTTGCCGATGAATTTGGATATTTGTTCTTTGATTTCACAGAGATAGATACTATTACCTTTTGTGTGTTTGGTAACGATTGTAATGATATTGGTAGACACTTTCCTTCGTATTTCAGCCTTGAGGTATGGACTTATAGCGGTAACGCAGGTAGTCCTAAAGGCCAATCCTTAACCAATGGCGCCTTGAAAAATGAAATAGGGCAATATGAGGATGGAGAAGCATTTTCCAAACCATTATGTATTGCTTTACCGGACCGAGAGGGTGAAGATTTGTACTATATCGAAATTTATTTGTTAGACCGCGATAATCCAAATGCGCCGGGAGAATTAATAAGATTCGGAATCTTTAACGATACTCAGGTTAGAGCACTTTATAATGGTGAAACTAATACCTATTATCACTTTAGGGCAAATTGTGATGGGGAAGATACTCCTCCCATTTTTGATGAACCTGGAATGGAAGTTTCAATTTACTGTACAGACTTAAACCCGTTAAATAATTCAGGTTTAGATGGAGCAGCTATTTTAAGATTGGCGGGAAATAAGTTAACCGTAAGTATCCTTGCAATGGGTGCAGAGGCTAATAAAGTACACGCACAACACATTCATGGAAAAACCGATGGCAGCAATGCTACCTGTCCTCCCTCCTCTGCGGGTGGTGCTGATAATCTTATCAGTTTGGCAGAAGGGCTTCCATACTATGGTGGGGTACTTCTACCTCTGGAAATATATCCTACCGCATCAGCTATTGGAGAGATTGATTATCAGGAGTCATTTATTTTAGGACAAGGTGGACTTATAAGTGCGGCCGACCTCAATAGTATGCTAAACCCCTTAATTAATCGGGTGATAGTTTTACATGGCAAAACCGTGAATGACAGTTACGATGGTTCCTTGCCCATAGCATGTGGGGAAGTTAAAAAGCTTAATTAATAAAAACTAACTGCAGTTTTTAGAACTGCAGTTAGTTTCAATTACACGAATATCTGAAGCTAAATAATGTTGAGCCTATTTCTTCAAAATAACTTTTTGATATTCTTTTAACAACCAAAATATTAGAATTATGAAAAATTTTAAAAGCTTTATAAGCTTGGTCGCAATTTTTGCGCTGCTTTTCACTTCCTGTAGTAAAGACGAAGTGAGTGGTATTCAGGATGACCCGAACATCAATATGGCCACCATCTCATTTGGTGCCGTTTTAAATGATTTTGTGGCCAATCGTGCTGCCCTTAAAACTCCTGCTCTTACTGGAGATGTGCCCGTTTGTTCTGATGCCGCTCCTGTTAAAGTAAGGGTTGCGTTAAAAAATAGCGGTGGGATGTGGGTTTCCGGTCAAGACGGTGATGCCGGCGGGTTTATTGAAATTCCCGTAATTCCAAACGGAGAAGGCGGCTGGATGACCAAAGAGTCCTCTGATCTGGAATTGCCCGAAGGTATGTACAGTCTGGAATATTTCGCGGTTTTGGATGCCGGAAATAATATACTATGGATCGCTCCCCGTGAGAATGATATGTATGGCCCCGCAAACTTCGCGGCCTTTGTTAATGATGCCCTTCCTATAGCTATCAATTTAAGGGTTGGCGTTAAAAAATACATAGATGTAGAAGTATTGTGTTATGACCAACGCTTTGCCGATGAATTTGGATATTTGTTCTTTGACTTTACAGAGTTGGATACAATTACCTTATGTATTTTCGGTAACTACTGTAATGAAACAGGAAGACACTTCCCTGCAAAATTCAGTATAGAAGCCTGGATGTATTCCGGAGATCCTTTAAATCCAAAAATGGGTGATCCTTTAACAACTGAGGCTCTTTTTAATGAAACAGGTCTTTATCAGGATCCAGTTGAAGCTTTTGCCAAACCTATATGTTTTGCTTTACCTGACGGAGAGGAAGATGACTGGTATTATATTGAAATCAGTATCCTGGACTTTGAAGGGGTATATGATGCACCTGCAGGACTTAAACAAACCTTGGTGATTTCTGACACAGAAGTATTAGACCTGTATAATAATGGAACAAACTCCTATTACCACTTTAGGGAAGGTTGTGAAGACCAACCTTGTCCTATCACAGATCGGGACTGCGATGGTTTTGACGACGATATAGACGTTTGTCCTAAAATTTATAATCCCGATCAAACAGATACTGATGGAGATGGAAAAGGAGACGCTTGTGATGCATGTCCTGATGATGATACAAATACCTGTGGTATTATAGATACCGATGGTGATGGAGTTGCCGATCAAGAAGATAATTGTCCTAACACTTCAAATGCAGATCAGGCTGATGCCGATGGAGATGGGGTAGGAGATGTTTGTGATAACTGTGTGAATACTAGAAACCCTTTACAAGGCGATAATGATGGAGACGGAGTAGGAAATCTTTGTGATAATTGTATAAATACGGTCAACCCTGCCCAAGTTGATACCGATAAAGACGGCATAGGAGATCTTTGTGATTCAGGTGAAGTGGTACCTCCTTGTGAAATTGATGCTCCCAATACCGACTGTTCAGTAGCTAATTTACAAGGAAACACCGGTTTTGTTCAAATTTCTGCCAATTTGCCTTTTGAATTGATAGAAAATGGAAATGTGGCAGGTAACGTATCGGTTGTCATTTCCGGAGGAAGCCTTACAATTCTATCTCAACTTAGTGTAGCTTATTTATATACTGATTATGAAATTGAAGTATCTGCAAACAGTGATGGATCAAATAGTATATCTATGTGTGGATCACCAAATTTTGCAGGTGTATTGGATGTTGGTTTTGGCAATATTGGCGCAAGTTATCCCTACTATGTAAGGATGAAAGCCAATATCTGTCCTGCTGCACCATAATGAAAAAAAATTAACTTTCGCAGTTTTGTCAACCGGGGGGATGACTGATTTGTGAAGTTGATTTTTATTAATCACCTATAATTATTTTCAAAATAATTAGAAGGTGTTAATAGAAGAGGCTGTCTGGAGTATTCCAGACAGCTTTTTCATTGTAAAAAAGTTAAAAATATTTTAATTAGTTATTTGAATTCCATAAGTTTGCACGTCTTAAAAAGTAAAACACCATAAAATCTCCCCCTGATTTTAGTGTTTTATGGTAATTTCTTATGTTACTTAATAATCTCATTTAATTTTTCGATTATTCTTCAAATATTAACTAAATAATTTAAGAATTTTAATCAATAATTTGTTTGGAAGTATTTGACTGTTAAATGATTGAAGTTTTTCATTTTTTTTTTTTTGGAATGAACTTTGAACACGAATAAACTGTAAAAATTTTTAATAAACCTCAGGACAGTAAAATCAAATAAGAAATAAGCTGTTCATTAAATAATGTAACCCCATATATGAAAAGATTTAATTTTTTGTATTTATTACCGGCTTTAGCTATTCTGTCCTGTAGTAAAGATTCCGTAACCGAATTAGAAAAAACAGAACAGCAATTAACAGGAAAAGAAGAAATAACGGCAAATGTAGAAGTTGCTTACCCCGAGGATTTTGGAATTGTTTCCGAAGTTTATTTTGCAGGTCAAAAAATTGCAGTTGAAGAGATTGATGGCGAATTTGTTTATCAAGGCGACATCATTTTTACTGCTAACATGTTGACTTCCAAAGATGTAAAGTTAGTTTATGAAAAAGGAGAAGTACCTTCTCAACAAAAAAGCGTTGGAAGGACTTCCAGCAGATGGACAAACAACACTGTTTATTTTTCTGTAGATAACAATTTGCCCGATAAAAACAGGGTATATGACGCCGTACAACATTGGGAAGCAAATTCTTCTCTAGATTTTATTGAATCTTCCAGCCAATCGAATTACATTTATTTTACCTCCGGTTCAGGATGTTCTTCTTACGTGGGAATGATAGGCGGTAAACAAAGCATTACCCTTGCTAGCGGTTGCTCTACCGGAAATGCCATTCATGAAATTGGTCATGCCATTGGGCTATGGCACGAGCAAAGCCGTGTGGATCGAGACAGTTATATTAAAATAAATTTCGCCAATATTCAGAGCGGAATGGAACATAACTTCAAAACTTATCAAGAAAGCGGATTTGATGGTGCTGAATTCACCAGTAACCTTGATTTTAGTTCAATTATGATGTATAGTTCCTATTCATTTTCTGCAAATGGTTTACCTACTATTGTGAAGGTTGATGGAAGCACTTATACTACTCAAAGAACAGCACTTTCTGCGGGGGATAAATTAGGAATTAATAGCATGTACCCTGGTAATGGTGGTGGCACTATAACGCCGGAACCTACTTATATAAATGGTGAATCTTACACCATAAGCGGACTTATCGTACTGCGTTATAACGATGGTTGGTACTACTATTCCCGCTATGGCTGGAGAACGGTTGAACTTAAAACTGGATATTGGTTCTATGTTTAGTTTATTTTTATATAATTTAAAAAACCCGGATTTAGAATCCGGGTTTTTTTATGCCCAATTTTTAGTTATAACCTATTAAGAATCAATATTATAAATTGGGTATCCCCATTTTACCTGTGTAAATATTCCCCAATTCTAAGTTCGCCTATACATTGTAGAATAAGTTTATAAAAATTTTAAAAAATTTTTATAAACAAAATCCGAAAATTATAAAATAATATCCCGAATTATTTTATAATTCAAATTCCATATTCCTAAAAAACAATACTTTATTCTCCAATATACCATAATCCGACTCATTTATTTTTATGAAATTTGGGGGATTTCCTCTATATACTAAACTACATATAATGCTTAGTTTAGTAAAAAGATATAGGCCCCCTTGGTTGTATCTTTTTATAAAGTGCCCCTCCTCAAACACTTCCAAATGCGTCACCCAATAGTTTAAAAACCCCAGAAGGATCAACTTTTATTTAATTTCGATTTTGAAAAGAAAAGATTTTTCAGTTTAAACCGACTATTGTTTCTAATATCAAATTAGAACAAAATGATTATGCAATTTCCTGAATCTGACCACTCATAAAAGGGAACTAATCAAGGGATTTGTCAACTTAAAAAAGTGAATTATAAACATAATTACAATATCTATTAACCATTCGATTATTTATCAATTAAAATTATTTATAATGAAAATCACTAAAATTCACCTGTTATGTTTAGTAGTAACAGGTTTGTTATTTACTTCTTGTAGTAAAGAAGATGAAAGTAGCCTTAGTGGACTAGTTGAGGATATGGCACCACAAACTTCTACTTTGTCATTTGGAGCTGTTTTAAATGATTTGGTTTCCAATAACATGGCTAATGAACAACGTATTCCAGGAGATGTTCCTGCCTGTTCAGACGCTGCCCCGGTAAAAGTCCGGGTTGCATTAAAAGATGCACAGGATGTCTGGGTAGCAGGACAAAATGGAGATGCCGGCGGATTTATTGAAATTCCTGTAATTCCCAATGGAGAAGGTGGTTGGATGACTAAGGAGTCAGACGAGGTAGTATTACCTCAAGGTCAGTACACCCTGGAATATTTTGCGGTATTGGATGCAGGTGATAATGTGCTTTGGATCGCGCCCCGGGAAAATGACGATTACGGATATTCCAACTTTGCGGCTTTCGTGAATGATCCCCTTCCAATTAATATCAATTTAAGAGATGGAGTAAAAAAATACGTAAATGTAGAGGTATTATGTTATGATGAGCGTTTTGCCGATGAATTTGGATATATGTTTTTTAATTTCACGGCAGTGAGAGTAATTATTTTAGGTGTATACGGTAATATATGCGATGATACAGGAAGACACTCCCCAGCGCATTTTAGATTTGATGTTTGGACCTATAGTGGTGATCCATCAAATCCTAAAGGAACTCCTTTGTTCAATGCGAATGATCCTTTGATGAATGAGCATGGGGTTTATGAGGATACCGGAGATGAGTACAGCATGCCATTATGGGTAGCCTTACCTGATAACAATGATGTAAATGATCTGTTTTACGCAGAAATGTGGACGGTAGACGAACAGGGCGCCCCAATGGCCTCCGACCCTATAAGAATGGGCGAATTCACCCAGGAAGGTGTAGAATCATTATTCTATTCAGATAATGGAGTTGATAGGGCGAAATACCTTCACTTTAGGGATGGGTGTGGAAGTGATGGAATGCAGGACGATTCTGATCCTACATTTTTCTTTCCACCAAATTAATAGGAAATTGTTTTTGCAGTAAATTCATATTCCTTAATGATCCTTCAATTTGAACAGGATCGGAAAAGAGAATAAACGACCAAAGAAGATTTATACAGGTGAATTTAAATAATGAGAGGGGCAATTTTGCCCCTCTCATTATTTTTTTAATCCAAAGGAAAAATCCTTATGGCAATTATAGAACCTTCCAGTTTCCAAAGATTCAATTTAAAAAGAAGCCTTAATACCTGATTCCCATTCATCTAAAAATTCCTGAATTTCTTCAATAAACTCATCGGGTTTATTGAATTGGTTTATTGTGCAGTGTAATATGATTTTTTCACGTTCTTCAGATAAACCGGTAGTAATTGTCCAGGATAATGCATTGGGGCAATCCAACAAAGTAAAACGGACCCCTCCGTTTATTTTATCGTAACTAATTTTAAATTCCCCCCATAAAGTTGATCCTATAAAATTTTCATCATAATTTTCAAGAAAAAGCATAGTTTCAGTAAAATTTTCTATGCTTTTTGGCTGAATAGAATCTTTAATTAATTCTTGTGTCACCTTTTTGTCAATAATTCTAAAGAATTCCATTTTTAATATTTTATAAATCTTTAAATATCTCTAATTAATGTTTTTAAATAATTCTGGTTTTTAATTGAAAATCAATTTGTTATGCTAAAATCCAACCGCAGTATCATCTCCGCGCTTATCGGCACCACCTTCCAGTTTTCCGTCGGGCAATCTTAAGATTGCGTCAACTTTTCCAAGGATACGAGAATCCCCTTCATTTATATTGTAGCCTTTGGCTTTAAGCTTTTCCATCAATTCTTTGTCAAAGGCATTTGGTTCAAACAAAATCTCATCGGGCAACCACTGATGATGGAATCGGGGAGCGTTAACCGCTTCCTGCATTGTCATATCAAATTCTGCCACATTTAAAATTGTTTGTAAAACAGAGGTGATAATTGTTGAGCCTCCAGGGGTGCCCACCGTCATCCAGAATTTTCCGTTCTTTTCAACTATAGTTGGGGTCATGGAACTTAACATCCGTTTTTCCGGTTCAATGGCATTTGCTTCCGCACCTATAAGTCCAAACATATTTGGAACTCCCGGTTTAGCGCTGAAGTCATCCATTTCATTATTAAGAAAAAATCCTAATTCTTCCACATAGAGTTTAGAACCATAAGCACCGTTTAAGGTTGAGGTTACCGCGATGGCATTTCCAAATTGATCGACAATAGAATAATGTGTGGTTTCATCGCTTTCATAACCTGGAATTTTTCCGTGTTCCAGTTCAGATGAAGAAGTAGCAAGCTCAAAGTTGAAACTATCCATCCTGTTTTTCAAATATTCATCGCTTACAAGCACATCCAGAGGAACATTGACAAAATCTGTATCACCAAGGTAAAAACTCCTGTCGGCATAAGCGCGGCGTTCCGCCTCGGTAAGTACCTGAATAGTTTTAATATTGTTATGGCCATATTCTTTAATTGGAAAGTCTTCGGTCATTTTCATGATCTGGGCCAAAACAACACCGCCACTGGATGGTGGTGCCATAGAAATAATCTTAAGCCCTTTATAGTTGAAGGTGATGGGTTCTCTCCAAACGGTTTCATACTTCCTAAGGTCTTCCAGGGTGATGATTCCACCATTTTCCTGAATGAATTCCGCCAGAATTTGACCGGTTTCCCCGCCGTAATATTCCCCTCTTCCTTTAGCGACAAGTTTTTCAAGGGTTTTGGCCAAAGCAGGATTTTTTATAGTGTCTCCCGCTTTAATTGGTTTTGCATAAAGAATTTGAGTTTTGTTTACCAGATCAAATGCGTCTTTATATGAATTAAAACTTTCGGCCTGCCCGGGAGTTACCGCATAACCTCTTTTTGCCAATTTAATAACCGGGGCAAGGATTTGACCTAATGGAAGGGAACCCAATTTTTTATGAACCGCAAATATTCCGGCTACCGTTCCCGGAACTCCTATTGCCAATGAACCCACCTGACTTTTTTCAGGGATTGCATTGCCATTTTCATCCAGATACATATCTTTTGATGCGGCCAAAGGTGCTTTTTCCCTAAAATCCAAACTTCCAATCTCACCATCGGCTTTTCTGAAAACCATAAATCCGCCACCTCCCAGGCTTCCCGCAAAAG
>Ga0307487_1003102_pt1 | contig 10059 bp, 9 predicted proteins | sample CBIW12metaG_FD_203665 | JGI IMG/M metagenome (GOLD analysis project Ga0307487, IMG submission 203665) | Sea-ice brine microbial communities from Beaufort Sea near Barrow, Alaska, United States - CBIW 1.2 | ecosystem: Environmental > Aquatic > Marine > Coastal | place: USA: Alaska | collected... | reverse complement strand
CGCGAGTACGTAGCGCATGTCGTCATGGGAAATGTCGTAACTGCCGTGCATCTGGTTCATGCGCCGAATTCCGGCACGGCCCTCATCGGACTCCATGCCACGATCGGCGATGGTCTCCAGCAAGATCGCGGTGTCGTCGTGGCGCTTCTGGACGGCCTCGGTGAACTCACCGGTGTCGTACAGCAGTTGGCCGATCGACGGGACGGCGTACGTGCGGAACAGGGCGAAGCTCAACGCCTGCTGGGAGTCCCACGGGAACTCGTGCTGGGCGACGATCTTCGCGATTTGCTCGAAGTCTGTCTCTGGGTCAAGGCGAGCAATCTCGCGCTGCCAGTGATCGCGTCGCAGAACTCTGGGAACCATGGGTCGACACTACCGTGACAGTTCTACTGTCATCCATGCTTTGCAACGTCAGCTGTTCTACAACGTCAGCTGCAAGAACTCGCAGATGTCGTCCAGCGCCTGCTTCGCCACCGGGACGGGTCCCGGGAGGCTGATGAAGCCATGCAGAGCGCCCGGATACTCCGCGAAGCGCACCGGAACGTCGGCAGCGGCCAACGCATCGCGGTATCGGCTGCCATTGTCCTTCAGCGGATCCATCTCAGCAGTCAGGATGAATGCCTTGGGCAGATCAGCATGCGAGGCAGCGCGGATCGGCGAGGCACGATGGTCCTCGGTGCCGTAGACGTCACCGAGGTAGAGGCGGCAGAACGCGCGCATATTGGCCGATGACAGCACCGCGGCCTCGGCGTGCTCATCTTCAGACGGCCACCGGTCGTACATCTCCACTCCGGGGTAGATCAGTACCTGGGCGCGCAGCTCAGGCCCGCCGGCGTCGCGGGCATCGAGACAGGTGACGGCGGCCAGGTTGGCGCCGGCGCTGTCGCCCATGACTGCGACGCGTTGCGGGTCGATGCCCAATTCGTTCGCGTGCTCGATGACCCACTCGACCACGGCTCGAGCGTCGTCGACCCCCGCGGGGAAGGGCTCTTCCGGGGCGAGCCGGTAAGCCGGCGACACGACAACGCAGCGATTGCGCTCGGCCAGGCGACTGGCCAGCCACTGCGACTGCTCGGGATTGCCCTGTACCCAGCCGCCGCCATGGAAGTTGATGACGCACGGCAGCGGAGCACTGCCAGCTCGTGGCCGGTGCACCAGCGTGCGGCAGCCAGCGACCTGGATCTGCTCTGTGGTCGCACCCTTGGCAACCGTGCCGAACACCCAGCGGCCGACGAATGACTTCTGCAGCTTAGCCCGCTTGGCCCGGTGCGCGGGCAGGTCGTCGACCTCCTCGATACCAGTCTCACTCGCCTTCAGCAGCCGCGCGAAGATCCGAGTTCGCAACGCCGTGGTCGGACGAGCCATATGCGTACCGCACTTTCGATCGGGTCGGTCTGAGCCCACCGTAGCGACCCCTCAGATATGAGCCGGGGCCCGCTTGCGGCGAAATGGGCTGCCCAACACCGCGCCGATCAGCGCTGGCACGAGCCACAGCAGGATGAAGAAGATCACGTCACCGAGCGTGAACGACAACGTCGAGTCCATCACGACGCCCGCTACATTGACCGCGACACTGATCAGGACCGATGCGACCAACCACAGTCCGGCCACCAGCAGGAACCCGCGACGGGCCCCGTCGATCGCTGCCCACACCAGTGTCACCACGGCCACGATCAGGAAGAACAGCAGGCCTGCGCCGAGTGCGTCAGTACTGTCGCTGCGGTCCAACAGCGCCTTGTAGGCAATGAACAGCGCGGTCATGACTGCGACACGGAGCACCGCGGCGGCGAGAAGACGAGGCATCAACATGGCGTCAGTGTGGCCCCAAGCTGGACCAATTACCCGGAGGCGCGCAGGCTACCCCGAAGCGCGCAGGGCCCACTGCCGCACCAGATCGATACGTTTTTGCAGCTCGACTGCCGATGCCTGGGGCGCGGCCGGTCCGCCGCAGGTCTTGCGCAGCTGAGCGTGAGTGACGCCGTGCGGCTGACCGGTGCGGTGGTGCCACGCGCCGACCAAGCCGTGCAATTGGCGACGCAGGTCATCGCGGCGCGCGAACACCGCCGCCTCATCGACCTCCGGCACGGGCGACTTCGGGGCCGCAGCTCGCTTGGAGCGCGACCTGCGCAGCAGATCTGCCACCTGATCGGGTTCGAGTAGACCGGGGATCCCGAGGAAGTCCAGCTCATTCTCGCTGTCAGTCAGTCCGTCGTAGCCAAACTCACCTCCCCCGAATTCGGCCCCCGCGAATTCGGCCCCCGCGAATTCGGCCCCCGCGAATTCGGCTCCGTCATAGACGAACCTGTCGAAGGAGGCATCGCTGCCCAATGCGGCGTACTGACCGTTGAGCTCATCGGATGCGCCCTGATCGGACTGTGCCTCGGCCAGCATCTCGGCCTCTGCAGCGAACAGATCAGCCTCGTCCTTGATGGGTCGGCCGATGACGTGATCGCGCTCGGCCTCCAGATTCGATGCCAGAGCCAACAGGCGCGGGACGCTCGGGACAAAGATCGAGGCAGTTTCGCCCTTGCGGCGGGCGCGGACGAAACGGCCGACTGCCTGGGCGAAGTACAACGGAGTGGCCGTGGTCGTGGCGTAGACGCCAACGGACAGCCGTGGCACGTCGACACCCTCACTGACCATGCGGACAGCCACCATCCACGGGGTCATACCGGCTGAAAATTCCGCGATGCGCGCGCTGCTGCCCGATTCATCGGACAGCACGACGACGGGCTCTTCCCCCGTCAGCTCGGCCAGCAACCGGCCGTACGCCCGGGCGCTGTCCTGGTCGCTCGCGATGACCATGCCGCCGGCATCGGGGACATCGCGACGCACCTCGAGGAGTCGCTTGTGCGCCGACGTCAACACCTCGCGGATCCAGGCGCCGTCTGGATCAAGCGCGGTACGCAACGCCTGCGCCGTGGCAGCACGGTCCAGCGGCTGGCCAAGCCGAGCCGCGACCTCATCACCGGCGCGGGTGCGCCACTGCATCTCCCCGGAGTACGCCATGAACAACACCGGCCGCACGACACCGTCGCGCAGGGCAGGGCCGTAGCCATAGGAGTAGTCAGCCTCGCTGACCATGACACCCCCCTCGGCGAGGTTGTAGCGGACGAACGGGATGGGGTTGTCGTCAGAGCGAAATGGCGTGCCGGTCAGCAAGATGCGCCGCACGGCGGGATCGCACGCCTCATCGACCGCTTCCCCCCAGGCCATCGCGTCGCCGGCGTGATGCACCTCGTCGAGAACCACCATGGTGCGCCGGCTCGCGATGCGGATGTGGAACGCATTGGGGTCAACTGCCAGTCCGGCGTACGTGACGGCAAACCCGACGAAGTCATCAGCCAGCCGGCCCTGCACCGACAGCGCCGGATCAATCGGCAGACCGATGCCGGCCGCGGCCAGTGCCCACTGGGTCTTGAGGTGATCGGTGGGGGTCACGACGACGATGCGATCGATGACGCCGCGCGACATCAGATCGGCAGCGATCGTGAGCGCGAACGTGGTCTTGCCAGCGCCTGGCGTGGCGACCGTCAGGAAGTCCCGCGGTTGCGTGCGTTGGTAGAGGTCGAACGCCTCCCGCTGCCAGGCCCGGAGGTGCTGGCCCCCGAGACTCTGGCTACGCGTCACCCGAGGAGTCCCCCTCGTCGCCTTCGGACTTCATGCCTTCCCAGATGTCTTTGCACTCAGGGCAGACCGGGAACCGCTCCGGATCACGACTCGGCGTCCAGACCTTGCCGCACAAGGCGATGACGGCATTGCCCATGACCATCGCCTCGGTCAACTGGTCCTTGGGGACGTAGTGGGAGAAGCGTTCATGATCGCCCTCCTCCGTGCGCAGGTCAGTGCGCTCGTCCAGAACGGTCTCTGATCCTCGCCCGAAGAATGCCACCTGATGATGATAACGGTTGCTGAGTAGCTTCGGCAGCCGCGACCAAGGCGCGTCGGAACCTGCCTCGATCAGCACCTGCGATATGAGCCCGCGGTCGATGCCGATCGAGCCGGCTCAGGTCCAGTCGCGGTTGTCGACGATGACACCGGCGCTCTGCGGCAGCAGATCGACAGCGTGCACTTCGCAGGCGAATCGCAAACCCTGACGGATCCGGTCACGCACGTCAGCGACGACCTGGTCCACGACATGATTGTCACCAATGACGACTTCGCAACGCAGTGAGTCGCGGTGCTCGGTGCGATCGACAACGATGCGAAACTGCGAGACGCCGGTTACCGCTCCGATGGTCCGCGTGGCCTGCGCAGGGTGCAGGAACATCCCACGGACCTTGATCGCTTGACCGACCCGACCCAGAACTCCGGCCAGGCGCGGGCGACCGTCGGATCCGTGCAGCCACGCCGAGATGTCGCCCGTGCCAAATCTGATCAGCGGGTATTCCGGCCGGAACAGTGTGACCACAATCTGCCCCTCGCCGTCGCTGATGGGTTCACCGGTGGTCAGGTCACACACCTCGACGAGTACGTCATCGGGCACGATCAGTCCCGTACCGGGCGACTCCTCATATCCCAGCAGACCAGTCTCGGCCGTGCCGTAGGCCATCAATACGGTCGGGACGAAAGCGTTGAGTTCATGGCGCAAGGTCTCAGGCAATGGTTCGGCGGTGACGACAGCGCGCGACATGGTCCAACTGCTGCGATCCAGGCCGAGCGAGACGAACTGGTCGATGAGCGACTTCAGATAGCTGGGCAGCCCTGTGTAGGCCGTGAGCGGCAGGCTGCTGATGGCTTGTGCCTGCAGGTCCACTGAACCGATGCCGCCAGGGACCACCTGCGAGCCAAGCGCGCGGCATGCCTCATCGAACATGATTCCGGCGGGCGACAGGTGATAGCCGAAACAGTTCAGCACGGTGTCGGTCGGCCCGAACCCTGCGGCCTGCAGGGACGGCGCCCAGCGCCACGGATCTGGCCCAGCAAGCTGGGGCTCGTACAGCGGACCCGGAGACTGGAAGATTCGCACGACCTCCGCGTTCGTGTCGAGCAACCCACCAAATGGTGGATTGACACGTTGGGCCTCCAGCACGTCGTCCTTGGTCTGGATCGGCAAGGCCGCGAGGCTGGCAGTCGTGCGCAGATCGGCCGGCAACAGTCCAGCTCGTTCGAGCCGTGAGGCAAACGCCGGCACCTGAGTGGCGCCGTCGATGACGCGGGCCACCTGGCCATCAAGAAAGTGTGAGTCGACGCGACGAGGCGCCCCAGAAGTTGTCATGGAATGTCTCCTACAGCCAGCGCTTGCGACGCTTGTAGTGCTTGACATCTCGGTAGCTCTTGCGAGTTCCCTCTTCGCCAAGCCCGAGATAGAACTCCTTGACGTCCGGGTTCTCCTTCAGGCTCGCGGCAGAACCCTCCAGCACGATCCGGCCCTGTTCCATGATGTAGCCGCGGTCAGCGATGTCGAGGGCACGGCGAGCGTTCTGCTCCACGACCAACACCGTCAACCCGAGGTCGATCTTGAGCCGTTCGATGCGCTCAAAGATCTCCTTGACCAGGATCGGCGCGAGGCCGAGCGAGGGTTCGTCAAGCATCAGCAGGCGAGGGTTGGCCATCAGAGCGCGACCGATCGCCAGCATCTGCTGCTCGCCGCCCGAAAGGTAGCCGGCCACCCGAGTTCTCAGATCGGCCAGCTTGGGGAACAGGTCGTAGACCATGTCGAAGTTCTCTGCGGTCTGGCTGCGAGAACGCGAGTACGCGCCGGTGAGGAGGTTCTCCGACACGGTCAAGTGCTCAAAGACGTGACGGCCTTCCATGCACAGGCTCATCCCGGCCTTGACCCGTTCTGGCGGATCCATCGCGGTGACGTCCTGGCCATCGAAGATGATCGATCCTTCGGTGACCTCGCCGTGCTCAGAAGGCAGGAGCCCAGTGGCTGCCTTGAGTGTCGTTGACTTACCGGCGCCATTGGAGCCCAGCAGTGCGACGATCGATCCCTGAGGCACGCTCAGCGACAACCCACGCAGCACGAGGATGACCTCGTCATAGATCACTTCGACGTTATTGAGTGTCAAGATCGATTCGGTCGCCGGGGTCTCCGGGGTCGCCGCGGTGGCGCCCTGGGACTCACTTGGTGTCATGCTCTTGCCCTCCTGGTTGGGGGGTGGAGCGGCCAATCGGTCGGCCGCCCCACCATCGTCCGCAGCGTGTACCTACGGGCTGACGTTCTCCTCGACCGTCTTCATGACGCCATCGGCGACCTCATAGACGCCGGCACTGTTCGAACCGCGGTGCGAGTCCTTGGAGAACTCCGGTGTTCCCATGACGTCGCCCGTGTCGATCGGGCCCATCGTCTCCAGGGCTTCACGGATGGCCGGACCGGTCGGGTCATCACCGTTCGCGATGGCGGCGCCGATGCCTTCGGCCATGACGTGCATCGTGTACCAGCCCTGCAGGTAGTGCAGACCCTTTTCTTCCAACGTGCTGCCCTTGGACTCCAAGAACCCGGCAGGATCGGCATTGCCGGGCTTGTCAGTGACGGGGGGCGAGACCGAGGTGATCATCATGGTTCCGTCCGCGGCTTCTGCACCGGCGGTGGTGATGAACAGCTCGTCCGAGCACCAGTTGAGGCACACGATCTTCATGTCCAGGCCCTGCGCCTTGAGGTCCTTGGCCACCTGAGCGGCGGGGCTCGAGACGTTCTGGATCACGATGTACTTCGCACCTTGGGACTTCGCCTGCGACAGCAGGCCGACGAAGTTTGCCGTGGCCGGCATCGGATACGCCTCATAGCCCAGGTCGAGGTTCTTGTCCTTGATGTAGGCCTCGCCATCGGCGACCGGCGCGGTGCCGAACGGCGAGTCGTTGTGGAACACCGCGACCTCAGCAGCGCCGCCGGCGTCCTCGGCGATCCACTTGAGCGCGATACGCATCTGGTCGGAGTAGGTCGCCACATTCACGAAGTTGTACGGCGAATCAGCCGGATCGGTCAGCGGCTCGGCAAGCGAACCGGACATGAACGGCAGCTCATCCGAGGCGACCTTTCCGCGCAGTGCCTCGGTGTCGCCGGTTCCCCACCCCTGGATCACGGCGGCGCCATCTGACACGTATTTCTTGTAGAGCTGTTCGGCCTTGGGCACTTCGTAGGCGTAGTCGTTGGAGTCGGCCTCCAGCATGCGACCTTCGACGCCACCTTCGCTGTTGCGCCACTCGATGTAGTCGACCATGCCCTCGTTGTAAGGCGTGCCGACGTCACCGGTGCCACCGGTCAAGTCGGCGATGATGCCCACTTTGATCGGTCCGTCGCTGCTGGCTTCAGAACTACTTGGTCCTCCACATGCAGCCAACGCCAGTGCGGTGGCCCCGCACAGCGCGGCGACCTTGAAAGGGATTCTTCTGGACATGTGCTTCTCCTTCGACATGTTCTTCTCCTTGAGGGGGTGATGCGATTCGACCCGAACGTGCCGGGTCAGTAACGGAACGGCCAGAGACGTATGTAGTCCTTCATCCGCTGCCAGATGCGATCCAGACCGCGTGGCTCGAAGATCAAGAAGACGATGATGATCAACCCGAACGCCGCATTCTTGATCGCCGGCAACTGTTCGGCGATGAACGGGAGGTTGTCCTTGACGACATCGCTGAACTCGGTGAGCAGCGGCGGCAGCAGGCTGATGAACGTCGCGCCGTAGACCGCTCCGGCGATACTGCCCAGACCGCCAACGAGGATCATCGCCAGATAGGTGACCGAGACCTCGAGGGTGAATCGTTCCCACGTGACGGTCTCGGTGTAGTGAGCCGTCAGCGCGCCCGCGAGTCCGACGAAGCCGCTCGACACGGCAAAGGCCAACACCTTGGTGTGGGTGAGATTGACGCCGATCGCCTCGGCCGCGATGTCCTGGTCACGCACGGCCATGAAGGCGCGACCCAGCCCGGTCCGGAACAGATTGCGGGCCGCGAGCGTGCTGATCACGGCGACGACCAACAAGATCCAATACCACTGCCACTCGAAGGTGAGCCGTTCCACCTTGAAGGCGCCGACTTCGAGCCGCGGGACCGAGATGAAGCCCTGCCCCTCCGTGAGCCACTCCCACCGCCGCGCGATGAAGATGATGATCTCCTGCGAGGCGAGCGTGGCAATCGCGAGGTACAGACCCTTGAGCCGCAGCGCTGGAAGCCCGAAGAACGCGCCGACGACGGCCGTCAGCAGCACAGCGAGAATGATGCTGACCACCACCGGCATCCCGCCACGTGAGCTGAAGATCGCCGATGAGTACGCACCAACAGCCAGGAATCCACCCTGGCCGAGGGAGATCTGGCCGGTGAATCCGGTCAAAATGTTGAGTCCGACGGCGCCGACCACGGCGATCAGGATCGTGTTGACGATTCCGAGCCAGTAGTTGTTGACGAGATAGGGCAAGGCCACCAGGCCGAGGATCATCAGGGCGAGCCTGGCGTACTCGGCCCGTGTGTGGCGCAGGGCCAACTCAGAGCGATAGGTGCGGTGGTACAAACCTGTGGAGGTTGCCATGGCCTAGACCCTCTCGATGCGGACTTCGCCGAACAACCCGTACGGCTTGATCATCAAGATCGCGACGAGGACGACATAAGGAATGACTGCGGCCAGGCCCGGATCGGCGTAGCCCGAGACCATCTGCTTGAGGACGCCGATCGTGAGACCGCCGACGATGGTGCCGGGGACCGAATCAAGACCGCCCAAGATGACGACGGGAAAGACCAGGAGTCCGTACAACGCGATGTTGCCGTCGACTGCGGCGATATCGGCCAGCAGCACGCCGGCGATCAGCGCACTGAGTGCCGCCAGCGCCCAGGCCATCGCGAAGACGCGGCGCACTGAGATCCCCGTCGTCATGGCGGCCTGTTGGTCATCAGCCACCGCACGCATCGCGATGCCGTGACGAGACCAACGAAAGAACAAGGTGAAGGCGGTCAGGACTACCGCTGCAATCGCGATGACGTACAGCCTGTTCAGCGGCACCGAGCCGCCGAGGATACCGACCGACCGGGTCGGAAGGATGCTGGGCATCGCCCTGACCGAGGTTCCGAAGAACATCTGGACCACGGCCTTGAGAAACAGTGAGAGGCCGATCGTCACCATGATCACGCTGATCGGGTTCTCACCGATCAGGGGCCGTAGCACGAACCGCTCGACCATCAGGGCCAGCAGGGTCGTGACGATCACACCGAAGACGATCGCCACCGTGATCGGCAGTCCCAGCAGCACAAAGGCCGCATAGAACGCATAGGCGCCGATCAGCAAGAACTCACCCTGCGCGAAGTTGATGACGCCGGTCGCCTTGTAGATCAGGACGAATCCCAGCGCTGCGAGAGCCAAGATGGCCCCATCTGCCAATCCGTAGATCAACAGGTTGATGAACGTACTCATCGGCGTCCGCTCCAAACAGGCCGGCGGCTCAGGCCCGCAGGCGCCTCGTAGCTCATCAGGTCGAAGACCTGGAGGGTCAGTTCGCGTTTCACACTCGTACCGTCCTGGTAGGTGATGTTGCTGCTGACATCGACAGCTGGAGCACCACTGGTCAACGCGGCGATGATGTCGGCGTACCGCTCTTCGATGACCGAACGGCGCACCTTGCGCGTACGGGTGATCTCGTCGTCGTCGGGATCGAATTGCTTATGCAGCAGGACGAACCGATGGATCCGGTTGCTCTCACGTAGTTCGGTGTTCGCCCGGTCGAGCTCTTCGGCAATCAGCTCGTACACCTCGGGCTTGGACACGAGGTCGGTGTAGGTCGTGTAGCTGAGCCGTTCGTGCTCGGCCCAAGACCCGACTGTGGCGAGATCGAGCGTGACCAGTGCGGTCATCTCGCCGCTGAGTCCGGACTCGTCCGGGACGCCGCCAAAGACGACGGCTTCGTCGACATACGGTGAGAACTTCAGCTTGTTTTCGAGGAAAGCGCTGGAGAACTGGCTGCCATCGGAGGCCCGCAGGACGTCCTTGACCCGGTCGATGACCACCAACTGACCGTGGTCGTCCAGATAGCCGGCGTCGCCGGTGTGCAGCCATCCTTCGGAGTCGACAGCCTCGGCGGTCGCCTCTGGGTTGTTGAGATATCCGGCAAAGACCGACGACGAGCGCAGCTG
>Ga0307487_1003101_pt1 | contig 10062 bp, 9 predicted proteins | sample CBIW12metaG_FD_203665 | JGI IMG/M metagenome (GOLD analysis project Ga0307487, IMG submission 203665) | Sea-ice brine microbial communities from Beaufort Sea near Barrow, Alaska, United States - CBIW 1.2 | ecosystem: Environmental > Aquatic > Marine > Coastal | place: USA: Alaska | collected... | reverse complement strand
GGCGGCTGGAACCGGCGGGCGCCTCGACGTCGGGAGCTTGGTCGACGGCGCTGGATCCGTCGTGGGTCTCGGGCTGAAATTCTGTCGTCATGTGGGAGTACCTCTCGCGTCGTGGAGCTGACAGCCAGTGGGAGTGAGGCAGTTCGCGCGCGGCGAGGTTGCGGCCCCCCGGCCCGCTCATCGAATCTCTTTGCAGTGTGTCCCACGTCACCGGATAGTGCCAGTCGAAGTGTCACGGTCGCTCAGCCGATAGCCTCTGAGCGATGAGTGAGCATTACGGTCCCGAGGCGTGTGAGCGTTTCGTTGACGAGCCCCCAAAACGCGCCGGCCGCACGCCGTTCGAGCGCGACCGAGCCCGCGTGGTCCATTCCTCGGCCCTGCGCCGGCTGTCGGCCAAAACCCAGGTGATGGGTGCTGGCAGTGACGATTTCGTGCGCAATCGGCTCACCCACTCACTCGAAGTTGCCCAAGTGGCTAGGGAGTTGGGCAAGGCGCTTGGTTGCGATCCAGACATCGTCGATTCGGCGGCCTTGTCGCACGACCTGGGACATCCGCCGTTTGGTCACAACGGCGAAAATGCCCTCGACCAGGCAGCTGCCGACATCGGGGGATTCGAGGGCAATGCTCAGACATTGCGGTTGCTCAGCCGGCTGGAATCGAAGGCCTTCGCACCTGGCCGCAAGGGTCAACAGGGTCGTAGCGTCGGACTCAACCTGACCCGTGCGACCTTGTCGGCGTGCGTGAAGTATCCGTGGGCTCGCGGGGATTCACCCGGAGATGCTCCAGATGCGGCGGGCAAGTTCGGTGCCTACGCAGATGACCGGGAGGTCTTTGACTGGTTGCGAGCAGGTGCGCCCGCACAGCGCCGTCCCATCGAGGCGCAGGTCATGGATCTGTCCGATGACATCGCGTACTCGGTGCACGATGTCGAGGACGGTGTCTTTGGCGGGTTCTTCGAGCTCGATCCGGCTGGGCTCGATACGGCGTCAGTATTCGAAGTGGCGCACGACTGGTACGACTCGTCGGTTGACGACGCCCGCATGGCAGCGGCGCTCGACCGCCTGCAGGCGTTGGTGGAGTGGCCCACCGCGTCCTTCGACGGCAGCCGGCCCGCTCGTGCTGAGCTCAAGAGCCTGACCAGCGCGCTGATCGGACGCTTTGCGATGACGGCTCAGGCGGCCACAGTGGAGCAGTGGGGTGCAGGTCCGCTGACTCGCTACGGGGCCGATCTTGAGGTGCCGCCGGACACACGTGACGAGATCACCGTGCTGAAGGCGCTGGCAGCGCACTACGTGATGCGCACGGATCAACGCGCCACCGTGCAGGACCGACAGCGCGAGCTGCTGCTTGCGCTGGTGGCGGTACTCGCAGCAGGGGAAGGGCGCGATCTGGAACCCGACTTCGCTGCCGACTTCGCCGCTGCCTCCGATGACCCCGGACGTCACCGCGTCATCATCGATCAGGTCGCGAGCCTGACCGACGTGTCAGCGCATTCATGGGCTCTGCGCCTGCTCGACTGACTGTCGGACAAGAGCCGTAGGATCGGCCCATGGCAGGTCGGATCAAGCAGGAGGACATCCAGCTGGTCCGCGAGCGTGCTCGCATCGACGAAATCATCGAGCAGTACGTCACGCTGCGCAATGCTGGCGGTGGGTCCCGCAAGGGTCTGTGTCCCTTCCACGACGAGAAGTCGCCGTCATTCAACGTGCGCCCCTCGGTTGGTTCGTACCACTGCTTCGGTTGCGGGGCCGGCGGCGACGTCTACCGCTTCCTGATGGAGATCGAGGGACTCAGCTTCGTCGAGGCGGTCGAACGGCTGGCCGCCAAGTACGGCATCACCCTCAAGTACGAAGAAGGCGTCGCGCCCACGGGTCCACGACGTGACCCCCAGCAGCGCAACCGGCTGCTCGAGGCGCATAGCGTCGCAGGCGAGTTCTACGCCGCCTACCTCAGCACCGCGCCCGACGCCCAGGCTGGGCGGCAGTTCGTCACCGACCGCGGCTTCGACCAGAGCGCTGCCGAACGGTTCGGCATGGGCTTCTCGCCGCGGTCCGGCGAGGCGCTGGCAGACCATATGCGTGGCAAGGGATTCACTGATGACGAACTGGTCACCGGCGGTCTCTGCGCCCGCGGCAATCGCGGCCTGTACGACCGGTTCCGCAGCAGATTGATGTGGCCGATTCGCGAGATGACCGGTGAGATCATCGGTTTCGGTGCTCGCCGGATGTTTGACGATGATCGCATCGACGCCAAGTACCTCAACACCTCCGAGACGCCCATCTACAACAAGAGCAAGGTGTTGTACGGCATCGATCTGGCTCGCCGATCCATCTCCAGTGCGAGCCAGGCCGTCATCGTCGAGGGCTATACCGACGTCATGGCCTGTCACGAGGCCGGTGTCACGACCGCCGTCGCCACGTGTGGCACCGCCTTTGGCGAAGACCACGCCCGGGTCATGCGCCGCCTGATGGCCGATCACGACGCCTTTCGCGGCGAAGTCATCTTCACCTTCGACGGCGACGAAGCAGGTCGCCGGGCAGCGCTCAAGACATTCAGTGGCGATCAGCAATTCGTGTCGCAGACCTATGTGGCGGTCGAGCCGCGCGGTATGGATCCGTGCGATCTGCGGCTGGCCGATGGTGATGCGGCCGTGCGCGACCTGATCGGTTCGCGGGTGCCGTTGTATCGCTTCGTGCTCGACAACGTGCTGTCCAGTTATGACCTGGACCGTGGCGATCAACGCATCGACGCCGTGCGTGAGGCAGTCGGACTCTCATCGGCCATTCGCGACCGCTCCAAGGTCGACGAACTATTCCGTGAAATTGCTGGGCGCGTGGGAATCGACATCGAACTGGTGCGAGCCGAGCACAAACGGATGGCGGCCCAGCCCACACCGGTCAAGCCCGAACTGATCCGCCGCGAGGCCGCGCAACCCGAGACGTCGACCGATGAGGCGGCGCCAGCGCCAAGTGGTCCGCCCATCACGGCCGGGTTCGGCGCCCCTGAGCTGGCCGATGAGCGTGAGGCGCTCAAGGCGATCGTGCAATACCCCGAACTGGCCCGCGACCACCGCGATGATCTGGACATCGATGACTTCACCCACCCGGCCTCGCGGGCACTGTGGCAGTACCTGGGGTCGACCCGGTGGCCTGAGAAGCCTGATCCCACCTGGTTTCCCGGGGTGGCCGACCGGGTCGAGGATGCGTCGCTGCGACAGGTTCTGGAGATCGCCGCTGTTGAACCGCTTCGGGCCAAGGAGAGCAAGGCCGAGGCGGTCGTCGCATCGGTCCTGGCGCGGCTGCAGGTGCTGACGCTGTCTCGCAAAGTCAATGAGGTCAAGTCCAAGTTGCAGCGCACCAATCCGATCGAGCAGGCCGAGATCTACAACCGGATGTTCGGCGAGCTCATTGCGTTGGAGCAACAGTTGCGTTCGACGCGCGATCGGTCCCTCGGCATCCCCAGCGCGCCCGCCGAATAGCAGTCGTCCACAGGCTCGTCGGAGTCGTATCCATGTGTGCCGTCCGCGGCCCACGGTGGACAGATGGACTCCTACTTGAGGCACCTCATTTCGCAGACACCGCTGACCGCTGGCGAAGAGTGTCGGTTGGCCATGGCGGCTCGTGCGGGCGATGGAGACGCCAGATCGGCCCTCGTCGTGGCGGGCATGCGGTCGGTCGTTCAGCGTGCCCTGATGCTGGGGCTGCGTGATGAGCAGTTGCGCGACGGTGTCCAGTCCGGTGCGCTGGGCCTGATTCGCGCGGTCGACCGCTTCGACCCCGACCGTGGCGTGCGGCTGGCGACATTTGCGTGGGCGTGGATCGGAGCAGCATTGCAGACCGAACGACGTCTCGAGGTCGAGCTCACCGCCGATCAGGCAGAGGTGCGTGAGCCGGATGAGTCATGGGCCTGGCTGGATGGGCTGGCGCCGCCGCTTGCTGAGGTACTGCGCCTGCGATTTGGTGCGGGAGCCGAGCCTGCGATGTCCCGCCGAGCCGTCGCCGCACGACTTGGACTGACCGAGTCGCGAGTGCGGACGATGGAGGCCGAGGCAATGCGACATCTGCGTGGTCGCCTTGCTAAGATCGGACACCGTGCTTCGCCTCAGTGCGTAGTCGATCCCCCATAGCTCAATTGGCAGAGCATTCGACTGTTAATCGAAGGGTTCTTGGTTCAAGTCCAAGTGGGGGAGCAGAGCGGGCCTCTGATCAGCAGGGATGCGAATCCCTGCAGATCAGGGGCTTTTTTGTTACCCAATGGCTACCCATTTACTGCTCGGCCGCCACGGGAGTGCAGCTAGCCGGTGCCAGACTCGGGCACGATAGGCACCCTGGCCGAGTCTTAGTCGAACTCCCAGATGGTTCCGAAGTCGGCGTCGCCGGTCATCGTGCCGGCGAAGCCGTCCCGCCCTTCGTCCTCGCGGACAGCGTGAGGTAGCCCGTCAATCTCGGTCGAGACTGGGACCCGTGAAATCCCAGTGACAGGCGGGTCTGTGCAGCCAGCGGGGGATACCCTCGGGTGTGCTCCGCATCCTGCTTGTCGAGGACGACAATGACATCCGTCGGGCGCTTGATCGCGCTCTGACAGCCCAGGGCGTCACGGTGGAGGCAGTGGCCAGAGGTGCAGATGCGCTCGGCAGACTCGGTGCCTTCGAACCAGATGCAGTGATATTGGACCTCGGACTGCCCGACCTAGATGGCGCGGATGTGCTGGCGATGATCCGATCGCTCGGCTCAGTGCCCGTGCTGGTGGCGACGGCGCGTGACGACGACCGCGAAGTCGTCCGGCTGCTCGATGCCGGAGCGGATGACTACGTGGTCAAGCCCTACTCGGCGGCACAGTTACTGGCGCGCGTTCGCGCAGTTCTTCGTCGTGGTGGACAAGACGAGGAGACGACCGATCCGGTACTGCGGTTCTCTGGGCTTGTCATCGACCCGGCGTCCCGCGAAGTCCTGCTCAACGGGCAGCTCCTGACGCTGACGCGCAAGGAGTTCGACCTGTTGCACTATCTGGCCCAGCATGTGGGCCGTGTGGTTCCGAAGGATCAACTTCTCGCGGACGTATGGAACATGCCCTGGGGTGGTGGTGATCGAACGGTGGACGTCCACGTGTCGTGGTTGCGACGCAAGCTCGGCGAGTCGGCAGCTGAGCCGCACTATCTGCACACTGTGCGGGGCGTGGGCCTGAAATTTGTGGATCCGACATGACGCTTCGCATGCAGATCATCGCTCTTACGACGGGTATTACCGCTGTCGTGCTGGTGATCTTCGCGGTTCCGCTAGCGCTCGTGATGCGCCAAACCGTGACTGACCGTTCGGTCAGTGAACTGCAGAGCATCACCCAGGGTGTGGCGGACTACCTCAGCACCAACGGTCGCACTGATGCCCAGTCGAAGGCCTATGTCGACCGGGTCAACACCCGCTCTGAGTCGGTCATTTTCGTGCTGCTTCCGGACGGGACGAGCATCGGTCAACAATTGCCGGACAGCGTCCCTCCACCCGGAATCAAACCTCCCGGCGACGGTGACAGCGACCGGGACGACCGTGACCTTGGCAAGGTCTCCGATGCGAGGGTGCAACGCATCGGTGATGGCTGGGTCGTCACTATCGCCTCGTCCAGTGCGTCTGGCCGGGCACTGGTTCGCGGGTATGAGAGTGACGATGAGGCCAACGCACAAGTGTATTCCCGATGGGCGCTCATCGGAGGCGGTGCTGTGGTGCTCGTCCTCGTTGCTGCCGGAGGGGCAGAGTTGTTGTCACGGCGTCTGATCCGGCCGTTGGTGGCCACGGCCGCAACAGCTGGTGCACTGGCGCGGGGGGACCTCGACGCCCGTGCACCATTGGCAGGAGCGCCAGAGGTGAGCGAGGTTGCCTCGGCTCTCAACATCTTGGCCGACCGCATCGAGCAACTGCTGGCTTCCGAGCGCGAGACCGTTGCTGACTTCTCGCACCGACTCAGGACACCGCTGACGGCGATCCGGCTCGATGCGGAGGCCCTAGGGGACTCCGACCGATCCCAGGACCTGATCCGACACGTGGCCATTCTCGATACGACTCTGACGGCGTTGATCCGGCACGCCCGTACGCCTGAACGAGAGCGTGGCGATCGTCGCTGCGATGCGCACGCGGTCGTGGAGGACCGGTTCGACTTCTGGTCGCCGTTGGCCGAGGACCAAGGCCGCTCGTTCACGCTCGATTCTTCTGGCGACCGGGCCTGGTGGGTCGGGTGCCGCGAAGACGATCTCGCGGCAGCCATCGATGCGCTCCTGGAGAACGCCATCGCGCACACACCTGAAGGAACGACGGTGCAGGTTCAACTGAGATCGCTCGACGACGGTGTCATGATCGCGGTGCTGGATCACGGGTCCGGCATCCCCGCGGGGGCTGGCATGCGTGGTCGAAGTGACCGGGGATCGACCGGCCTCGGCCTGGACATCGCTCGCAGCTGTGCGGAGTCGACCGGCGGGCACCTGCAGGTGGAACGTGCCGACGGCATCACTACCGTCCGACTCGTCCTTCAGGCTCCCCACAGCGAATGTTGACCTGGATTTGACGTTGCGCTGAGGTCTCCATGATGCGGTTGCACCGATCGTGGAGATATGAACAAGAACTCAGCACTGACATCTCGTGCTCACCTGGTCGCCGCGTCACGGCGTCAGTTCGTCGCCATTGCGGCAGCCGCCCTCGTGTCCACCGGTGCGCTCACTGCAACAGTGGCCGCGCTGGACTCGACCCAAGCGACCGTCCCCGCCACGACGGGGAACACTTCCATCTCCGGCAATGCTGCGGGCACCACGAGCAGTTCGAGCGGGTCCAGTTCGTCGGCAAGCAGCGGCATCAGTGGATCGCACTCCTCGAACGGGAGTCCCGATGGCGGGAGCAACTCGTCATGAACGCCTCGGAAGTCTGGAACGACTGGTCCTGCCGGGTCCGTGTGACCGTACAGCGGCCCGCGGCTCTGTCGGCGGCCAAGCGACAGCTCGTCGAGATCATGGACGACGTCGCCCGTGCGGCGAACCGTTTCGACCCGCACTCGGACATCTCGCGCGTCAATGCCGCAGCAGGGCGGATGATCCCGGTTGGTTCTCGGACCATCGGCCTGCTGGATGCTGCGCTAGACGCGGCGGCCGAGACCGGCGGCGCAGTCGACCCGACGATCGGCAGGCACCTCCTGCAGGCCGGCTATGACGAGGACATCGAGATCGTCCGAGGGCGCGGCGAGGCGACGCAGCACTCCAATCTGCCGCTGCCCCGAGCGGACTGGACGAGTGTGCGGATCGACCACGCGTTCGGTCTCGTCGGCGTCCCCGAGGGGGTCGCTCTCGATCTCGGTGCGACGGCCAAGGCCATGACAGCCGACATCGCGGCCATGTCGATCTCTTCGAACCTCGGTACTCCGGTGCTGGTCGAGATCGGCGGTGACGTCAGCGTGTGCGGCAAGACGCCAGCCGGTTGGCTGATCGCGGTCGCCGAGAAGTCAGGTGGGCCCGGGCAGACTGTGACGCTGACGCGCGGTGGCCTGGCCACGTCCTCGACGATCGCTCGTCGTTGGCGCGCCGGCGACGCCGATCAGCACCACATCATCGATCCCCGGACTGGTAGCCCCGCAACAGGTCCTTGGCGCACAGTGTCTGTCTGGGCCGACACGGCAGTCCAGGCGAACACCGCCAGCACCGCGGCCTTGGTGCTCGGTCCGGGCGCTGAGCACTATCTGCGCGAGATGTCCTTCGCGGCACGCCTTGTCGCCGTCGATGGCAACATCCGCACGATCGGCAACTGGCCGACCGAAGCAGCGGTGGCGTCATGACGCTCTGGTACGTCGCCCGCGCGGCCGGATTCGTGGCGTTGCTGATGCTCACGGCATCGGTCACACTCGGCGCGCTTGCATCCACACGGACTGGTGCCAACACGCCGGGCGGGCTGGACCGCCGCTACCTGCGTCAGATGGCACACCGTTCCTTCGCCGTGGCCGGGCTGCTGCTCATTGCCTTCCACGCGACACTCATCGTTCTCGACAGCTTCGTCGACGTATCGCTGTCAGGCGCCCTGATCCCGTTCACATCGGCCTGGCGCCCGTTCGCCGTCGGCCTTGCATCGCTCGCGCTCTACGCAACGGTGGCGACAGCGATCTCCGGCGCCGCGCGCGGACGACTCGCCTCCTCCGCCGCGGCCGCTCGGCGGTGGCGAACCGTGCATGTCGCTGCCTACGCCGGGTGGGCGCTCGCCATGGGACACGGGATTCTCGCCGGCACCGACACCGGAACGATCTGGTCGACCGCGATCTATGTGGTGTGCGCCATCGCTGTCCTCATGGCAGTGGCGACCCGCCTGCGGGCCCGCCCGACCCCGCTGCCCATACCCGCCAGGAACCAGTACGCAAGGAGTCTACGATGACGAATCTGACCGACGAACCCACCGCAATCGCCACCTACATCCACGGCGCGCCGCGACTCCTGGCGGGGACGACAGGCGACCGACGGGTCGACCACACGCTCCACCTGAGTCTTCATGGTGATCCTGTGTTGCGCCGTCGGTCTTGGCTCACTGACGCGCTCCGTGGTGCCAGGCTGCTCGGTCGCGGCGGCGCCGCGTTCCCGGTGGCGACGAAGCTGGAAGCAGTTCCCAGTTCAGCCACGACTCAGGTGCTCGTCAACGGCAGTGAGAGCGAACCGGCCAGCTTCAAGGACCGCACGCTCATGACCTCGGTTCCGCACCTAGTTTTGGACGGCGCGCTCGTCGTGGCACACGCACTCGGGACACACCACGTGACCGTGGTCGTTCACGACTCAGACGCTGTTGACTCGCTCCAGCGCGCGATCCGCGAACGTTCGGACGCCTCCGGCGTCCGGGTCGTGCACACCCACGGCGGGTTTGTCGGCGGTGAGATCCGCGCTGCGATATCCGGCCTGAACGGGGCGATCGCACGTCCGCCGGGCCGGCGAGTCCTACCGCACGTGGCCGGGATTGCCGGCCGACCTACTTTCGCGTCCAATGTAGAGACGTTCGCCCAGATCGCGCTGCTCGCTCGACTCGGCCCGGTCGATTTCATGCGCACGGGAAGCAACGCCGAACCGGGGACCGTGCTGCTGACCATGCTCGGTGACGTCCGGCAGCCGGGTGTCGTCGAGGTGCCCCTCGGCATCCCGATTGCCACGCTGCTGCCTCGGGAGCCCGGGCCCGTGCTGCTCGGCGGGTACCACGGCAGCTGGGTTCGCGACGTCGACGGGCTGCCGCTGGAGCGTGGCGCGCTCGCCGCAGTAGGCGCCACCCTTGGCGCCGGGGTCATCGTTCGCCCACCGACAGGAACCTGTCCAGTGGAGGACGTCGTACGAGTGGCCCGATGGCTCGCGGACCAGTCGACCGGCCAGTGCGGACCGTGCTTCTTTGGTCTGCCTGCCATCGCCGACGACTTGGAGAGCCTGGCCCATGGCGGTGGTCTCGAGCGACTGACCGCCCTACGGCGTCGACTCGGGCTCGTCACCGGGCGGGGCGCCTGCGCCCACCCCGACGGCGCAGCGCGCTTCGTGGGCTCGGCGCTCGACGCGATGGCCGAGAACTTCCAGGCCCACGCCATTCACGGTGACTGCGGCCGCGCCCACAGTTACGTCCTTCCCATCCCCGGAGCTGCATCATGAGCACCATCGACATCGACTGGACCCGCTGCGACGGCCACGGGCTGTGCTCCCGACTTCTTCCCGAGAAGATCACTCTCGACGAGTGGGGCTACCCGATCATCGACGGTCGCGAACTACCGCCCGACCTTGTCCGGTCGGCGCGAGCAGCAGCCTTGACCTGCCCCGTGCTCGCCCTTCGGATCACCCGGAGGCAGCCGAAAGCAGTTGTGGCAGGACCTGGAGCTATCCCACGACGCTGACCCCTCACATGCGGCGGGCACTCATCAACTCTCTGAGCTCGGAGTGATCAGTTCGTAAAGTCGGTGGCCATCGGCCAGCGATCTTGCGGAGTTCCCCATTCAGTTCGAGGTCGAGCCCGGGCTGGATACTCGAGGCGAAGCGTCGGCGCTGTGGATCGAACCGCATTGCTATTTGGCTCTGGTTGGCTCTGT
>Ga0307487_1003100_pt1 | contig 10062 bp, 10 predicted proteins | sample CBIW12metaG_FD_203665 | JGI IMG/M metagenome (GOLD analysis project Ga0307487, IMG submission 203665) | Sea-ice brine microbial communities from Beaufort Sea near Barrow, Alaska, United States - CBIW 1.2 | ecosystem: Environmental > Aquatic > Marine > Coastal | place: USA: Alaska | collected... | reverse complement strand
GCAAGCGTTTTTAAGTTGAAATAATTAATTTAGCCAAAAGCAAAAACAAATTTTTAAATGAAAAAAGTTAACCTCCTGTTACTGTTAATATTAAACCTAATCCTTATTTCCTGCGGAAGTAATTCGAATAAAAAAATAAGTGATTTTTCTTTGAGTATTAGCAATTCTAAGGCAGAATATCAGCTGGGAGAGAGTATTGAAATAGCATTAAAGAATCCTAAAAACAGAAAAATAGACTCTACCCTATTCTATTTTGAAAACAATTCCCTGAAAACCGAGCCTGGAGCAACTGAGCTTGAAATACCGCTTAAAGATCAAAAATTAGGGAACCAAACTATCCGGGCGGTGGTTTATTCTGAAGATGCAGCAGATTCTATACAGATTGATGTGAAAATTTTCAGTAATATCCCTCCAGATATCTACACTTACAGGATCATTAACACCTATCCGCATGACAGGGAAGCTTACACACAGGGACTGGAGTTTTACAATGATACTTTATATGAAAGCACAGGACAATACGGAAACTCTTCATTGAGGAAAACAAATTTTGAAACCGGGGATATCCTTAAAAATGTAAAATTGGCCGATCGTTATTTTGGGGAAGGCCTATCTATTCTAAACGGTAAAATATACCAACTTACCTGGAAAGAAGGAGAAGGTCTGATCTATGACCTGGAAAGCCTTGAAAAAACAGGTTCTTTCAAATTCAATCAAAGCAAAGAAGGCTGGGGTCTTTGCAATAACGGAAATCAATTTTATAAAAGCGATGGCTCCGAGAAAATATGGGTGCTCAATGGCATATCTATGGCTGAGGAATCCTTTATCCAACCTACTACCCACAAAAGTATTTCTACCCAACTTAACGAATTGGAATGGGTTGAAGGAAAAATTTATGCCAACACCTATCAGCGCGATGGAGTTGCAATAATAAATCCCGAAAATGGAGCTATTGTAGGATTAATTGATTTTCATGGACTGCGCGACAAAGTTACCCAACATCCAAAACTGGATGTTTTAAACGGAATTGCATACAACCCGAACACCAAAAAACTTTACGTAACCGGGAAAAACTGGGATAAGCTGTTTGAAGTTGAAATTATTAAAAAATGAACTATACTCCTGAAATATACGAAATTGGGATCAAGGTCACCAAAGAGGACCTTGACGAGTTAGAACACGTAAACAATGTGCGTTATGTGCAGTGGATCCAGGATATTGCAAAGGCTCACTGGGAAAACCGCGCGGGCAAGGAATTTATGGAATCCTATTTTTGGGTTGTTGTCCGTCATGAAATTGATTATAAACAACAGGCTTTTTTGGATGATGAATTGTTGCTGCAAACTTTTATAGGCGAACATACTCATGTTACCTCCGTTCGCCACGTAAACATCCTTAATGAAGCGACCGGTAAAATCCTGATCCAGGCAAAATCCACCTGGTGCCTGATGGATCAAAAAACAAAAAAACCCGTTAAGATCTCTGAAGAGATGTTACGGGTTTTTCATCAATAAAACTTCAACCCTGGCACCCTGCCAGGGTTTTAAGGTTATTTTATAAAACCCTGGCAGGGATTGGGTTTATAATTTCTTCGCAATACTGTCTACCACAGCTATGGTGTCATCCAAATCTTTATAAGAAAGGGCTTCGGTAATAAACCAGGTTTCAAATGCGCTTGGAGCCAGGTAAATTCCATGGTCCAGCATTCCGTGAAAAAATTCCTTAAAGGTATTCGTGTTTCCAGTTGCCGCCGCTTCAAAATCAATTACAGGCTGATCTGTAAAATGAACAGACATCATAGATCCAATCCTGTTAATGGTATGCTTGACATTATTGGATTTTAAAGCCTTTCCTATCCCTGCATGCAAATAGGCCGTTTTTTTATCGAGGCTCTCAAAAATTTGCCTGTTTTGATCCAGTTCAATCAACATTGCAAGTCCTGCGGCCATCGCAAGAGGATTCCCACTCAGGGTTCCCGCCTGGTAAACCGGCCCTAATGGAGACAGATAATCCATGATTTCACTTTTCGCAGCAAAGGCTCCCACCGGCAAGCCTCCACCAATCACTTTTCCGAAAGTAATAATATCGGCATTTACGCCCAATCGCTCCTGAGCACCACCCGGGGCCAACCTGAACCCGGTCATGACCTCATCAAAGATCAGCAGAATGTCATTTTGATCGCAAAGGCTGCGCAGACCTTCCAAAAATCCTTCTTGTGGAGGAATACAGCCCATATTTCCTGCAACAGGTTCTAAAATAATACAGGAAATCTCATTCTTGTTGGCTTCAATTAATTGTTGCACACTCCCCAGATCGTTGTATTTAGCGAGTAAGGTATCTTTAGCCGTTCCCTCTGTAACTCCCGGACTGTTCGGACTTCCAAAAGTAATGGCCCCACTCCCGGCCTGGATTAAAAAGGAATCGCTATGCCCGTGATAACACCCCGCAAATTTGATGATCTTTTCCTTATTGGTATATCCCCGCGCCAGTCTTACCGCGCTCATACAAGCCTCGGTCCCGGAATTCACAAAACGGATCTTATCGATATTCGGCACCATTTTAACCGCCAACTCGGCGATCTTCGTTTCAATCTCAGTAGGAGTTCCAAAGGAAGTTCCTTTTTTAGCCTTTTCAATTACCGCATCCACCACCGGCTTATGTGCATGTCCCAAAATCATTGGACCCCAGGAATTGATATAATCTATATATTTATTTCCATCGGAATCATATAAATATGCACCCTGGGCACTTTCAATAAAAATTGGATGCCCGCCAACTGCTTTAAAAGCTCTTACAGGGGAATTTACGCCTCCGGGAATCACTTTTTGCGCGTCTTCAAAAAGTTCACTACTTCTTTTATAATTCATATGTAAATATTTATTATTTTTTATTGGTCATATGTAATTCGCATATCTTCACTAGTGTTTGCATCGAATTTCCGCTATGCTCATTTCATAATTGTTTAAAATTTATCTGGTGCAGATTGTACATTCAATTCCTGCCCAACAGCAATATTATTGCTGTTTAAATTATTGTTTTGCTTTAAAATTTCTACGGTGATATTAAACCGCTTTGATATGGAGTATAAAGTATCTCCCTTTTGAACAATATAACCAATGAAATTATTCTGTTTGACCACTGGCCTATTTCTGCTTTTTTTCCCCAATACCTCAGCATCAAACCTATCTAATTGATAACGTTCTATTAAATCGATCAATTTTGCCGGATACTTCCTGTCGGTCGCATAACCCGCTGCCCTCAAACCGTTTGCCCAACCTTCATAATCATCCGGATCTAACTCAAACAAACCACCATAACGTCTGCGTTCTGATAAAAATAAGGAGTGGTCGCGATAGGAATATTTGGAATCTCTATATTTTCTGAAACATTCCTGAGAGCGGTCATCGTCATGATAGACTTTATCTCCCTGCCATTCGTGGCATTTTATACCAAAATGATTATTTGCCCTTCGGGTAAGTTCCCCTTGTCCGGCACCAGATTCCAAAATCCCCTGGGCCAGGGTAATACTCGCGGGAATATTGTAAAGCTTCATTTCCTCCTTCGCAATTTCAGCGTATCCGTCTATATATTCTTCAACAACATCTGTATAACTTTTTGCGGGAAGCCTTCCATTTCGTGCTTCCGCAGGGGTATTTTCATTTCTGCCTGATCTTTGCTCCGTTTTTCTATCGTTATCTCCGGAAACCACCTTTTTTTTACTTCCGCAGGAACTAACCAAAACAAGTATGAAAATTAAAATAAAAAATTGCCTGGATCTCATTCTAAACATCAATTAGGGGAAAATTTTTCTTTAATAATAATTTGTTCATTCCGGAAATTCCCTGGATTCCTCCCGTATGAATGGCTAAAATACGGGAATTTGGAGGAAATACCGATTTTTCGATCATATCAAAAATTCCGAAAAGCATTTTACCTGTATAAACGGGATCTAAGGGGATCTGGTATTTTTTCTGAAAATCGTTGATAAAAAAAATTAATTCCGACGAAACCTTTGCGTAGCCTCCAAAATGATAATCGGTTATTAATTTCCAGTTCTCTTTTGAGGTATATTTCGAAATTTCCGGAATCAAAAAATCGCCTTTTAAGGCTGAAAAACCAAGTGTTTTTTGAGTATCCAAAGTCGAATTTATTATCCCGGAAACCGTGCCGCCGGTACCGGCAGAACAGCAAATAAAATCGAACTCTTTATCTGAACCGGATAATATTTCCTCACAACCCTTCACTGCCAGCTCATTTGTTCCGCCTTCGGGCAGCAAATAAAAATCCCCGAATTTCCTTTTCAGCTTTTCTTCAAATTCCGGCAGGTGCTTTTCCCGATAAACAGATCTTGAAACAAATTCGAACTGCATTCCGCAGGAAGCCGCAAATTTTAAAGTTGGATTTTCGGAAAAAGTTTTTTCGAGATCTTCGCCAAGCTCCTCTCCCCTTATCACCCCGATAGTTTTAAATCCGAGCATTTTTCCTGCAGCCGCCACGGCAGAAATATGATTTGAAAAAGCGCCACCAAAGGTAAGAAGGGTATCTTTATCCTGATTTTTTGCCTCTAGCAGGTTGTATTTTAACTTTCTGAATTTATTCCCGGAAACCTCAGGATGCAACAGATCTTCCCGCTTGACATAAAGAGAAATACCAGAAGCCTCAAAATTCCTAACAAAAACGTTTGGAGAATTTTTTAAACCGAAATTTACAGCTTCATTCATACTGCAAATATCAAAAAATCCCTTCGTTTATTGGCAGGAACAGTCACACTTTTGATTTTTTATTTTCAACTAAATAATCGGTGAAGTTCCATAAATGTCTTTTTCTGACATAATTGAGATTAGATTCATTTGCATAAGCTTCGCGCTCAAATGATATGTTTTTATAAGCCAGATACCCATTTTTGAACTGAACTAAACGCAGCAGAAATTCAATGGCATACCACAAATAAAAAGGAAGTATCAACATTTCAATTTGTTGGCTTAAATGTATTCGTTCGTGATTCATAAACACAGAATTTTTTGCCAGCGCTTTATGCTTTAGGATGACAAATGGCCACAGACAGATCCCATTAAAACCTTTTGCCAGTAAATATTTGTTCACCACTACAATCATGAGAACAAGATAAGAAATTGTATTTTTGCACAATGAGCAGTTATAATAAAAAAATCCCCCTGGAGGAAGGTGATTATTACCTTACACCTGAAGGCTACAGATGCTTTACGGAACAATACCATTTAAAACGCGGCTCTTGTTGCCAAAGCAGCTGCAGGCATTGCCCTTATGGTTTTGACAAAAAAACGGGACTTTTGAAATAAGTTACAAATTAAGTTCATAAAGTTTTGAGTGCCTAAAATGCCTAAAGTAAATAATCCTCGGGGCAAGCCCACGAGGCATTAAAATTCCAAATTTCAATAACCAAATTCCAAAAAAAAAGAAAAAAATAACGAGGCAAGCCTCGGGGAATTAAACCCAAAGAGATTAAACCAGGCATCAATTTTTTCCGTAATCCATTTATTTAAAAAGTTTGTAATTATTCCCGGGTATCCCTTCAATTTCCTTTCTATTTTTATCTAGTGGCATCAGGAAATTTTCTCCAACTTTAAATTTTCGGGATCCGTCTTTTGCTCCTTCCAGAGTTATATTATTGCCATTTTCCTCCCAGGCGAATTTCCCTTCAGAAATAAACTCCTTACTTTCCTTTTCCGGAGTACCCAGATAACGCAATTTTAACAGATATGTTTGGTCTTTCTTAAGGCTTATGGAAGTGTCAATTCCCTCACAATCCTCGCTTGGAAGAACCCCCGTGTATGTTCCTTTCCAATCCAGGGAGTTTCTGGAAGTATGAGCATCATTTAACTCAGGCTCCTGCAGATTGATCCCTGTCTCTTTATTATCACTATTTTCACTTGTATTTGAAGGTTCTTCCTGATCTTTACAGGAAAGCATACTCAAGATCATAAATATATAATAAGCTGATTTTTTCATTTAATAATAATTTGATTTTCGAAGTAAATTTAAAAAACAAAGCATAAATATATGAAAGTAAATTAATTTTATGCTACTTTGAAAATGATCTAAACAAAACAAATTCATGAGTTTTAAAGAACAGATATTACAAGGAATTCCAGATGAACTTCCTGTTATAAAATTATATGATACTTCCGTAAATCACGCGCCCCGGCGTAAGGATATTTTAAATGAAGCAGAAAAAAAATTGGCATTAAAGAATGCCCTTAGATATTTTGATCAAAAACATCACACTACGCTGCTTCCCGAATTCAGAAATGAACTGGAAACCTATGGTAGAATATATATGTACCGTTTTATGCCCGATTACGAGATCTATGCAAGGCCGGTAGAGGATTACCCGGGAAATTGTTTGCAGGCAAAATCCATTATGCTGATGATCCAAAACAACTTAAACCCGGAGGTGGCGCAGCATCCGCAGGAATTGATCACTTATGGCGGCAATGGTGCTGTTTTCCAAAATTGGGCCCAATATTTACTGGTTTTGCAGTATTTGGCACAAATGGAAGAAGATCAAACTTTGGCAATTTATTCGGGGCACCCAATGGGATTGTTTCCTTCCAATAAAAACGCGCCCAGAGTGGTTGTTACCAACGGAATGATGATCCCCAATTATTCCAAACCGGATCATTGGGAAAAACACAACGCACTTGGGGTAACCCAATACGGACAAATGACTGCAGGGAGCTTTATGTACATTGGCCCGCAGGGAATTGTGCACGGTACCACCATCACCGTTTTAAATGCAGGGCGTAAAATTGCCAAAAACAACGAAGATCTCAGCGGAAAATTATTTGTCACCTCCGGACTTGGAGGAATGAGTGGCGCACAACCCAAAGCAGGAAATATCGCAGGATGTATAACCGTTTGCGCTGAAGTAAATCTGAAGGCTGCAAATACCCGTTATTCTCAGGGCTGGGTAGACATTATAGTTTCTGATTTGAATGAATTGACTCAATTTGTTCTAAAAGCAAAAGAAAACAAGGAAGTGGTTTCAATCGCTTATCACGGGAATATTGTTGAAGTATGGGAACATTTTGACAAAGAAAATATTTACATAGACCTGGGCACAGATCAAACTTCGCTTCATAACCCATGGGCCGGTGGCTATTATCCGGTTGGCATGAGTTATGAGGCTGCCAATGAAATGATGGTTGAGGATCCTGAACAATTTAAAGAAAAAGTAAGGAAAAGTTTGCGCAGGCAAACCGATACGATAAATAAGCACACTGCAAAAGGAACTTATTTTTTCGATTACGGAAATGCTTTTTTACTGGAAGCCTCCCGTGCCGGAGCAAAAATTTATAAGAATGAAAAAGGGAATTTTGTAAGCGCTTCTCATTTTGAAAAGGGCATAGATACAGATATTCCTTTTGCCTACCAATCTTATGTGCAGGATATTATGGGACCTTTGTGTTTCAATTATGGTTTTGGTCCTTTCCGATGGGTTTGTGCCTCGGGCAAGGAAGCTGATCTGGATAAAACCGATGAAATTGCCGCTTCAGTTTTGGAGAAACTTAAGATTAATGCTCCGGAAGAGATTCAATCCCAATTGCGGGATAACATACATTGGATAAAAAATGCCAAAAAAAATAAACTGGTCGTAGGTTCAAAAGCACGGATCCTGTATGCAGATGCGGTGGGCAGGATTGAAATTGCCAAAGCCTTTAATGATGCCATTGCTGAAGGAAAAATTGGTCCGGTAATATTAGGCCGGGATCACCACGATGTTTCCGGTACCGATTCCCCATACCGGGAAACCTCGAATATTTATGATGGCTCAAAATTCACAGCCGATATGGCCATTCAAAATGTGATTGGAGACAGCTTTAGAGGAGCCACCTGGGTGAGCATTCACAATGGTGGTGGCGTTGGCTGGGGAGAGGTTGTGAATGGCGGATTTGGAATGGTTCTTGATGGATCTAAAGAGTCTGAAGAAAGGTTAAAATCTATGTTGTTTTGGGATGTAAACAACGGTTTGGCAAGGCGTTCATGGGCGAGGAACGATGAAGCCATTTTTTCCATTAAACGTGCGATGGAACAGGAACCAAAACTTAGAATTACTTTACCAAATATTGTAGAAGATTCACTATTTTTAGATTGAGATTAATGAACAATTAAAACCTGAATTATGAAATTCTTAAAAATTACAACCGTCCTGCTGCTTTTTGGCGTATTCATGACTTCATGCAACACTGTAAAAGTAGCTACAGATTATGACCAAAGTGTCAATTTCAATCAATATAAAACCTTCGCATTTTTCAAACCAGGTATAGACAAGGCCGAAATTTCGGATCTGGATAAAAAAAGGATCCTACGCGCCATTGAAACTGAAATGACCGCCAAGGGTTTTACAAAATCTGAAGATCCGGATCTATTGGTGAGTATCTTCACCAAAACCAAGGAAAATATCAATATTTATCAGGATAATATGTATGGTTACTACGGCTGGGGATGGAATCCCTGGTATTGGGGAGCAGGATCAAACACGGTATCCACTACCAGTGAAGGAACGCTTTATATCGATTTTATTGATGCCGGAAAGAAAGAATTGGTTTGGCAGGGAATGGGAACCGCAGCCCTTGCCCAGGAAGTCAATAGAAAACAGGAACGAATCAACGAAATTGTAATGAAAATCCTGGAAAAATATCCTCCGGGAACTAATAAATAATCATAATTTAACGCCTCCTTCGGGAGGCGTTTTTAGTTATAAGTTAAAAAGCATTATCTGCGTCACGATCCTACATTTTCTTGGGTGTTTTGTATCTTTATTATCCGGTTTAAATAGTTTATTATGACAGAAAAAATAGAATCAAATGAAATTTTAGACAGGCTTCCCATTCATTTACGGCAATTTATAAAACCGCAAAATTATGAGGAATACACCGCGATCAACCAGGCAGTTTGGCGATATGTAATGCGCAAAAATGTGCAATATCTGAGCAAAGTAGCCCATAGTTCCTATCTGGACGGATTAAAACAAACCGGAATTTCCATAGACCACATCCCGAACATGTATGGAATGAACCGGATTTTAAAGGAGATAGGCTGGTCTGCGGTAGCTGTAGACGGTTTTATTCCCCCTGCGGCATTTATGGAGTTTCAGGCTTATAACGTATTAGTGATTGCAAGCGATATCCGGCAACTGGAACATATTGAATACACACCTGCCCCAGATATTATCCACGAAGGCGCAGGTCATGCTCCCATTATTGCAAATCCCGAATATGCCGAATATTTAAGACGTTTTGGAGAGATTGGATGTAAAGCTATTTCCAGCGAAAAAGATTATGAAATGTATGAGGCCATCCGATATCTTTCAATTATAAAAGAAGCTGAAAATACTTCAGAAGAAGATATTGGAAAAGCTGAAGAAAAGGTGAATTACCTTCAAAATAATATGGGCATACCTAGTGAAATGGCACAAATAAGAAATCTTCACTGGTGGACAGTTGAGTACGGGCTTATAGGCACATTGGAAAATCCCAAAATTTACGGTGCCGGTTTGCTTTCTTCAATTGGTGAAAGTGCCTGGTGCATGACAAATGAGGTAAAAAAACTGCCTTATACCCTAGAAGCCTCAAAACTGGAATTCGATATTACCAAACCACAACCCCAGTTGTTTGTAACCCCTGATTTTGCATATTTAAGTCTTGTTTTGGAGGAATTCGCGAATACAATGGCATTGCGCACAGGAGGCTTGGAAAGCATTAAAAAATTGATAAATTCCAAAAATCTTGGGACCATTGAACTGAGTACCGGAATTCAAATTTCGGGAGATTTCATTAAAGTTATAGAACATAACGGGCATCCGGTTTATTTTCAAACCTCCGGAAAAACTGCCCTGTCCTACAGGGAAAAAGAATTGGTTGGCCACCATAAAAATAAGTATCCTAACGGATTTGGATCTCCAACAGGTAAATTAAAGGGTATTAATCTTGCTATCGAAGATATGAGCCCGCGGGACCTGCGCGCTTATGATATTTATGAAAAAGAAAAAATAGTTTTGGAATTTGAAGGAGGCGTTGTTGT
>Ga0307487_1003099_pt1 | contig 10063 bp, 11 predicted proteins | sample CBIW12metaG_FD_203665 | JGI IMG/M metagenome (GOLD analysis project Ga0307487, IMG submission 203665) | Sea-ice brine microbial communities from Beaufort Sea near Barrow, Alaska, United States - CBIW 1.2 | ecosystem: Environmental > Aquatic > Marine > Coastal | place: USA: Alaska | collected... | reverse complement strand
TCTTGGTTGTTGGATGTTTTTGGGTTGCACTTAAAACATACCAAAGCCAAGAGGATTCTTTAACCTTTCTTAGAATTATTTCCTGAAAATCAGCCGGTTATTAGTTTCTGGATGGGCACTAACTAGGCAGCCCATCGGCTGGATCGCCCCGGGGATGTGCACCGGTTCACGGGCACAGGCTTCGAGAGCCGCTTCTATTTCCGCCACAGAATAGTGCGGTCTATTGCTCATGGGTGAGAACCTGCGATTGATCAAGGTGGGTATGTAAAGTAGAAAAGGTCACATTAGCCCCCTCAATCATCTTATTCATGTCATTCTGGTAATGGCATGCCAGATCCCTGCCGAACCAATGCCGAAAAGCCATCCAGGAGTTATCCAATCGATGGATATTAAAAAAGCTGGCACCTGAGTTCTCACTGACACCCAGGGTATGCTCCAGATGTTGGGCAATTAAGCGCCCCCCTTGGGTAGAACCTTCTATCACATAGAGCACCCCCAAAATAAAAGCGCTACTGCCGTCCAGCCTGAGTGCTACAGGGGGACGGATAACAGAGGAAGAGTCACAGCCCAGCGCCCGACAGTCACTGGCTAGCAGGGGCACCCGTGGCAGATACCGGTAATCCGGATCTGGATGTCGCGCTAGAAGGGCCGCTGTAGCGGGAATCAGCTCTGACTCCAGGGATTCATAGAACGCCAACAGGGATTGCAGTAGCTGGCCGTACTCGGCCTCCGTCAGACTGCTGGACAGCAACCTTTGTAGCAAGGACTGAGCTTCCAGGGCCACATGGGCGGGCCGGGTTTACTTACGCAGTTGTTCTAATATTGGTTGATCCATAGCGCATCCAAGATGTCATTTTAACGGAAGCAACAGTGCTGCTTTCTGTGAAACCTACTGAGGAGGATCCCTCATTAGGGCCACTTGAACATGCGGATAAGGGGTAACCTGCTCGTTAGTCTGCTGAAGCTTGCGAGTTTGCGGGCGCTGATAGTACAGAACCGACCCACTCTACCATCTGGGTCAGGAGCATTTGGATCCAGAAAGCAATGATCAGCAATAACCTATACTGATCCGGTGCTTCTGTGTTGTATGCGGCAGTATTTTAGCATAAATCGACAAACAAACATTTCAGGTAATTGTCAAAGTTTGTGATTTTGGCGTCCATCGGTGAACGTGTCCGGCCATCGAACCTTTTCAGGTATAGTCGGCTTCCAGTTGTGGGGCAATAGCTCGTCGATTGAGCTGTTCTTCTGCGTCGGCAGGCGGGTTAGCACATCTTTCAGGTAGGCGTAGGGATCGTGCCCATTCAACTTGGCAGACTGGATTAGTGTCATGACGGCCGCCGCAGAAAAACAATGCCATTGATGAGCTGCTACCGCAGAGCTGGACGGCGGCGGTCATTAACAAGGTGTGATAACCGGCCGCTTACAAAAAACAGGCAAATCTGGGGAGAGGAGATTATTATGCGGCGTCAATTAGATTCGAATCAGGGCTTGGTAGCGATTTCCAGAAAACGGTAGCCAACGCCAGGTTCCGTCTGGATATAATTCTGCTCTGTCGGATCATCACCCAGCTTTTGCCTGAGCCTGCCGATCAGAATCCGTAAGTAGTGGGTATCCTTTGTATGAGTCGGCCCCCAGATATCTTTCAGCAGTTGCGATTGGGTGACGATTTTGCCGGATGCCAGCATCAGGACATTCAACACCGCGAATTCTTTCGGGGTTAGCCTGACAGGCTCTCCATTTACTGTGACTTTTCGCAAGGATAGGTCAATGTGCAATGCGCCATCATCAAAAATCACCGATACTTCAGTGGGCGAACCGCCGTTGCGCCCATAATTTCGCAACTGAGTTCTGACCCGAGCCAGCAATTCATCCACACCGAACGGCTTGGTTACGAAGTCGTTTGCGCCAAGATCGAGAGCTTTAACTTTTTCCAGCTCGCGGTCCCTGACTGACAGGATGATGACCGGAACCGCCGACCATCCACGCAAAGCAGCAAGCACATCGGAGCCATCCATATCTGGCAGGCCCAGGTCCAGAATGACAAGATCCGGTGAGTTTCTTGCGCACAGAGCCAGCCCGGTTTCGCCATTTTCAGCCTCCAGTAACTCGTACCCTTCGGTTTTCAGGCTGATACGCAGGAATTGCCGAATCTGGGACTCATCGTCGATGATCAGAATGCAGGGCTTCTCCCGGTTTTGTATTGATACAGTCATTCACTGGATTCCAGGTTGGACTCTTGTTCCGGCGATTCTATCAGGGGAAGACTGATTACAATCGTTGCCCCTTGATTATTCGGGCCCTCCATTGCCTGAATACGCCCGCCATGGGCGGCAACCATGCCGTGACAGATGGCCAGTCCAAGGCCACTACCATAGGGGCCGCGATCACCTTCGCCGCCGGTGAAGAACATATCGAAAACCTGACTTCTTTGGCTTTCGGGAATACCTAGCCCTTCATCGGAAATGGCGATCATAAGTTCATCTCCTTTCCGGTAGGCATGGATGCTCAGTGTTGATCCGTCCGGGGCGAATTTTGCTGCGTTTTCTAGAACGTTTACTAGCGCCTGCTCTATCAGAGCAGGGTGCACAAAGAGCAAGGGCAAGTCATCAGCCACATCCCGCTCTACCTGGACTTTGACCATCAGATTTCTGGTGCGTCTAAGGGCAGAAGACAGGATATCAGTCAATGCGATCCAGTCTCGCTCGATCTTGAGCGTTCCGTGGCCGAGTTTGGTCATGTCGAGCAGGTTACGGATATAGCGATCTAGCCGCTCACCCTCCCCCAGAAGGGAATCCAACAGACTTTCCCGGTCTTCATTCGACAACCGATTCCACATGGACTTCAATGTGCTGGCCGATCCAATCATGGATGCGAGAGGTGTACGGAGGTCGTGCGATATCGAGGAAAGTAGCGCGGAGCGCAGCCGTTCAGTTTCTTCGGCAACCCTGGAGGCGGAGAGGTTTGCGGTCAGTTGGGTTCGAAACCACGCTAGGCCCAACTGGTGCACATAGACGCCAATGGCAAGCCCCCGATAATACTCAGGGGTCATATCGTCTACCCGTAATCCTAGAACTGCGTAGACCTCATCATCTGCCTCGATAGGCTCAAAGCGCCAGGGCAGACTGTTCAGGGTATCTGAAAAAACACCACTGGGCTTTCCATTACGCATGGTCCAGTCGATAGCCGAATAGGCTGCTTCGTTTAGCATCTGAGTCGCCCCGCCACGGGTGACCACTTCAAAATTACCATTGTCAGTACTTCGTTGAACAATGATGAGCGGTATCTTCAGTTGTGTGTAAAGTGCTTCGATCGCTTCATGCTGTACCGTCGAAATATCGGGTGCGGAGGCCAGGCGACGAGTGAATTTCAGGTGTGAATCTGTCAGGTCATTTGAGGCACGCAGCATCTGAACCTGGTCTCTGAGCCGGCCTGCGAGGTTCCCGCCCGTGACCGCGACAATCAGGAAGAGGACGACGGTCAGAAGTTCATCCGTATCCACCATGTGGAGGGTCAGTCGGGGTTCGGTGAAAAAATAGTTGTAGGTAAGAAAGCTCAGCACAGCAGTAAATAAAGCTGGGCGAATACCCGTTCGGGCTGCGACCCAAAGCACTGATGTCAGGAAGATCAGGGACAGGTTGCCTAGGGGAAGTACGTTCTTAAGTCCCATCGAAACCGCGCCCGCAGCACCGACGCTGGCCACCGCCCAAGCATAGTCACTCCACTCAGTGTAAGTGCCGATACTTTCAAACAACTGCTGGCGCTGTTTGCGCGGGACAGGGACAAAGGTGATTTCAAAGGCCTCGGCTTGTTTAAGCAGGCGGCGGCTGGTAGATATCCGGAACCGCCACCAGGAGCTGTGAGAGCTACCCAGAATTAACGTGGTGATGTTCTGCTTTTTTGCGAATGCCAGAATTTCTTCTGCGATGTTATGACCTCTAAGTCTTCTTACCTCCGCACCTAACTTGGAAGCGAGGTCAAAGATATGCTCTAGACCCTGCCGTTGATCAGGGCCTGCCCGTCCGTTGTCGACGCTTACGACTATCCAGTGTGCTTTTCGGCGTTCCGCCAGTCGCCATCCTGCTCGAACGAGTGCTTCGCTCTGACCCGAGCCATCAACCGCAACTAGATAAACCTCCAGCCTGTCCTTAGATTTGCCCTCTCTGGATGTCATTCAGCCTCTACCCGACAGGAAACTCTGTCTTTGCGTAGCGCACGTGGGATTTACGCCGTACGGTCAGAGTGTAACCCAGAGTGAGAGGACCAAGGCGACCAATCAGCATCACGGCCATAATCACCAATTGACCTGCGGTGCCAAGCTCACTGGTTGTGCCGCGAGACAAGCCAACGGTGCCAAACGCCGAGACGACTTCGAAGGCGATGCTGAGGAAGTCATCCTCAACCAGAACACTTAGCGTTAACACCGCTACAAAAACAATTGCCATTCCTATAGTCGCCGTTGCCAACGCCTTGATTACCGCCTCACTGCTCAAAGAGCGCCGAAGAAGAGTGACGTTGTGATTGCCTCGGAGAAAAGACCGGGTTGCTGCGATCAGGATGACAAATGTAGAAATTTTTATGCCGCTGGAAGTAGAGTTGGGTGCGCCGCCGATAAACATCAGAAGCAGCATCAAAACACTGGTTCCGGCGGTTAGCGCACCTATATCGAGAGTGTTGAAGCCAGCCGTTCGTGGCGTCACCCCCTGAAACCAGGCCGCCAGGAGTTTATCCCAGAAGCTGTCCAGGGTGCCAAGGGTTGCGGGGTTACCAAATTCCAGCAGCAGAATAGCGCCAGTCGCAGTCAGGTTAAGCAACAGGGTAGCCAGCAAAATAACCTTTACATACACAGATAACCGCGACCAGCAGCGCTTGTCCAATAGCTCCATCATGACGATATAGCCGAGGCCGCCGGTTATGAACAGAGCGGTGACCGAGAGGCTGATGCCTGGATGATCCACATAGGCTGACAGGTTATCCGGTGATAATGCAAAGCCGGCATTGTTAAATGCGGAAATGGTGTAGAACAACGCCTCATAAAGGCCGTCCGTCCAGCCAAGCTCGGGTACAAAGAATAGGCTCAGAACAACGATACCGATGGCTTCAGTGGTCAACGCAAAAACCGCAATGGACTTGCCGGCCCCTCTGGCCGTCTGGAGTGAGATTTCGTTGAATGCTTCCTGGGCGACGAGCTGGTGTTGCAGGCGAAGTCTGAAGCCCAAGGCGAGGGCAGTTAACACGGCAAATGTCATCAATCCCAGGCCCCCGAGCTGAATCAGGGTCAAAATGACCAATTGGCCGAATAGCGTGTACTGACTGCCCGTATCCACAACGATCAAGCCGGTAACGGTGACCGCCGACGTCGCAGTAAACGCGGCTTCCATCCAGGTTACGGGCTCAATTGTGGCAAAAGGCAGCTTCAGCAAGCAGCTGCCAATTCCTATAAGCACCAGAAACGCTTTAAGCAAGAGCCGGGGCGGGTTGATGCTCCTCTTGGGGCTTGATCCCTTGCGCTCGGTTCGATGCGACACCAGATCCAGGAAGTGCACCTTCATAGGCGGTTGACGAGATCTCTCAGGTCATCAATCTGACCGGCAAGGACAAGTCGGTCACCATTGCGGATCTTCCAGGTGTGATCAGGATGGGGGTGGGCTTCCTTCATCCGCTTCACCACCAGTGCTTCAACGGGCTCACCATTTATAATCTCGCCGATGGTCTTGTCGATGAGGTCCTCTGTGGTCTGAAAATCGACGATGAAGTAATCATCGTTGAGACTAAGGTAATCGTGCACCATCGGGTAATTCAATTCCTGGGAGATTCGGATACCCATCTCGTGCTCTGGCGCGATGATACGGGTTGCCCCGAGGCGTTCCAGAATCCGGTGGTGCTGGTTTGTCAGTGCTTTGGCCCATACTTTCTGCAATCCCAGTTCTCGAAGTTGGAGGGTTGCCAGCATGGTGGCCTCAACATTTCGGCCAATGGCGACCACCGCCGCATCGTAACTGCCTGCGTTTAATTCAACGAGGGCGTTTTCATCGGTTACATCGGCGATAACAGCGTGTGTAATTTCCTCTGCCAGGCGGTCAACACGTTGCTCATCCGCGTCGAGGCCAAGAACTTCATGCCCCAAACGGGTGAGTTCTCGCGCAATTGTTGCTCCAAAAACACCAAGGCCGATGACGATGAATTGCTGTTTTTCAACCATGAGGATAGATGCCTCCGCAGCTTTCTGTAAAAGGCGGTGTGAGTGGAAATAATCGTCGCACAGACTGACCAAAGGTTCGCTTCAAGGCCCGTAAAAATATCGTAAAAAATCAACGGATGCCGTCCTAAATCCCCTGCGAATATGGTTTGCTTACGCCTTTCGCGGCAAATCCGGTCTTAAATAGGGGTAGGGGTGTGAAAGCCATAGAACGAGTCCGGTTGGATCGGAGCATGGTTGGCCAAATCATAATCGCTACTGCGTGGCTTGGCTTTCTGGCTATTGCAAACAGACAGGCATCGCAACCAGTGGTATCCATTTTCCCGTATCTGGCTCCGGTCGTTTTTTTTGCTTGGGTGAATGGTGCAAAATGGGGCTTTCTATTCGCCGGTTTGGCGACTCTGGCTGCTATCCCGGGTGATTACTTTGATACCCACACAAAAGCAGATTTGTTCTTTGCCGGCTTTTCGACCTACGCGCAGTTGACCGGAGCTGCAATAGGTGTAGCGTTTGCGAAAATGATTCGTGAGAGGTCTGGGCGATCCTGACTATGGCGCTATTCAATATATTGCCTGTTGTTCAAATTCTTGGGTTCTTGCTCATTCTTCTCAGCTTCCTGATGACGCTGCCGGTAAATCTATTGATGTTCGGCAACACACCGGATTGGCTGGCATTTGTGAAGTCTGCAAGCATCTGCTTTATCGTCGGTTTCATCTGTTTCCTGAGTTCCGGTCGAAAGCGGTATGCCCTCAAACAACGGCAGATGTTTATTCTTACGGTATCGGCATGGGTTATTATTCCCTTGTTTTCGAGCCTGCCCTTACTCCTGAGCGACCTGAAACTCAGCGTTACCGATGCATTTTTCGAGAGTATTTCGGGGGTGACAACCACGGGCTCCACCATCCTAAGCGGCCTTGATTCTTTGCCAGCCGATATTCTGCTATGGCGCTCAATCATGCAGTGGATGGGCGGCATCGGGATCATCGGCATGGCCGTGGCAATTCTGCCGTTTCTGAGAATCGGTGGTATGCGCCTGTTTGCTACCGAGTCCTCTGAATGGACTGAAAAAGTGGTACCACGCACTAATCGACTGGCTAACGGGCTTGTATTCAGTTATCTGATTTTGACGATCAGTTGCATTTCAGTGTATTGGCTACTGGGAATGGATCTGTTTAATGCGCTCAATCATGCTCTGACCACGGTGTCGACAGGCGGTTATTCCACGTCTGACAGCTCGATGGGACAGTTCGATCAGCTCTCCATTCTTTTTGCATCCTCTATCTTCATGATGTTGGGTAGTATCCCGTTTTTCCTGTTTGTCAGACTGTTGAATGGGCAAACTCAGCCGCTACTGAGAGATCAACAGATTCACTTTTTTCTCAAATTCTTGCTGCTGATAGCGAGCGTGATCACTCTTTACCGGGTTGTGACTGACGGCACGTTCCCATTGGATGCCTTTGTCCACGCATTGTTTAATGTGACATCGGTGGTCACCACTACAGGGTATGCCTCCCAGGACTATTCTTTGTGGGGACCGTTTGTGGTGGTGCTGTTCTTTTTCCTGACATTTGTTGGAGGTTGTTCTGGCTCCACAAGCGGTGGCATGAAAATTTTCCGCTTTCAGCTCTCCATACTGCTTTTGCGAGAGCAGATCCTTCGGTTGCTTCATCCAAATGCCGTGTTTGCCAGATATTACAATGGGCGAATCATCAGCGATGAAATCGTCGCTTCCAGTGTCGCGTTTTCTTTTATCTTCCTGGCAACCCTCGCGGTTGTCGCAGCGGTTCTGGCATTGTTGGGGCTTGATCTCACAACAAGCCTGACTGGGGCAGCAACCGCATTGGCAAATGTCGGTCCGGGCCTAGGTGATACAATAGGCCCCGCAGGAAACTTCCAGCCATTGCCGGATGCGGCGAAGTGGGTGTTGATGGTAGCCATGCTGTTGGGTCGGCTGGAGTTGCTTAGTGTGTTTGTTATGTTTTCGCCTCAGTTTTGGAGGAGTTAGCCACCATATTTTCATGTGACAGGGCCGAAGTTTGAATAGCCAGCGTTGAGCAAGACCCTACCCTCTGGCAGAGTTTGGATAGCGGCCTTGTAAGCCCAAAAGGACGCCAGTGTTAAACTTCGATGTCTGCTGTCAATTCATCATCAGGAGATCCCCAACTTCTTTTTTATCGGCAGAGGTAAACCTTCGTAGATTTCGTCCAATGGTTCTGCCGCCAACGCCCTCAATTCTTTGTTTTTTATCCGCAATTCCTTGAGCAGACTGACTAAGTCGTCTTTCCGGCTCTTCCTGACCCCAGTGGCTGTGGGGTGTTCGGCCCGCTTCAGTTTTGCCCTCTTGGCTTCCTCTAGATCCACGTTTATTGCATCGAGGTACTGTTTGAAATGGGGTGAATAGCGTAAATGGATCAGGGTCAGTTACCAGCTTTTGTACCGCTTCGCTTGCCAGCGACGGATGACAATATCGCGAAGCCTACCGACAAGGAACGCGCCATCCGAATCGAGATCCCCCGCGCCGGTGGTCCAGTTGTGGTGGAATGGCCCACCGAGCAGGCTCATCAGTGCGCGGTTTTTCTGCGCGAACTGTTGCCGTGATCCGCATTGATGAAATCTGGCTGGCCACTGAACCATTGGATATGCGGGCCGGACCAGACACGGCGTTAGCGCGTGTTATTCAGGTGTTCGGCTCGGCCAGGCCCCATTGCGCTTACCTGTTCGCCAACAAACGGGGCAACCGAATGAAAGTGCTGATCCACGATGGCTTGGGCATTTGGCTCTGTGCCCGTCGACTGAATCGTGGCAAATTCCACTGGGGTGAATCCTGGCGCGGTGATCAACTGCGACTGACCGATGAACAACTGTCGGCCCTGGTTCAGGGCTTACCCTGGCAGCGCCTCGGAGCTGAGGGCGTGATCTCGATGCTGTAACCACAAGCCGACCATCCAGACTAAAACCAGAAAATCGCATCGTCACTGATGCAGTGGCTTGGCACAATGCTCGGTATGTCACAACGTCCTGATCTTAACCACTTCTCCGCTGATCAACTCCGTGCCCTAGTCACGGATCTGTTCGATCGCGTAGAAAATAAGAATCGAGCGCTTGTACACCGCGATGCGGTGATCGAAAAACTGACCCACGAATTGGCCATTCTTAAACGCCATAGGTTCGCCAAACACAGCGAACAACTGGATGCGATTCAAGGTCGCTTGCTTGAAGAGTTGATCGACAGCGACCTTGCTGCGGCCATTGAGGCTGAGCTGGCACAACTAACACCCGCTGAAACACCGGCCAAGACCAAAAGCGCTCCGGAGAAACTCGCACTCTCATCGTCGTCGGTCTGACTGTCACAATGATGGTTTGGGAGATTCTGGCCGGTATTATCTATGGCTCGATGGCTTTGTTAGCCGAAGGGCTACATATGGGATCCCACGCAGTCGCGTTGGGCATTGCTGTATTTGCGTACGCCTACGCACGCAAAAACGCAGGCAATAAGCAGTTTTCGTTAGGTACAGGCAAGGTCAATGCGCTGGGCGGATTTACCGGAGCCGTCCTGCTAGCTGGCTTCGCACTCTATATCGCGATTGAAAGCATAGGGCGCTTTATCGACCCGGTCATCATTTCCTTCGATGCAGCAATTTTTGTTGCGGTGATTGGACTGGTGGTCAATGGCGTTTCGGCCTGGTTACTCGGTGGAGGGGATCACGATCATGAACACGGCCATGATCACCATCATTACGGCCATCACGATCATAATCGCCGGGCCGCCTATTTTCACGTTCTCGCCGATGCTTTGACTTCGGTGTTAGCGATTGTGGCTCTGTTGGCAGGTAAGTATGCAGGCTGGAACTGGTTGGACCCATT
>Ga0307487_1003095_pt1 | contig 10074 bp, 6 predicted proteins | sample CBIW12metaG_FD_203665 | JGI IMG/M metagenome (GOLD analysis project Ga0307487, IMG submission 203665) | Sea-ice brine microbial communities from Beaufort Sea near Barrow, Alaska, United States - CBIW 1.2 | ecosystem: Environmental > Aquatic > Marine > Coastal | place: USA: Alaska | collected... | reverse complement strand
AATTTTAATGTCCGTACTTTTTCGGATGCAATTGGCATGGCCGGAAGAATCCTTTGCTATGTTTGAATTTATTTTGGGTAAATGGGCACCGGATGGTGTTATGTCCCCCGAAGTTTATTTAGCTCTGGTAACAATTCACGGTACTATAATGGTGTTTTTTGTATTGACAGCCGGACTAAGCGGTACTTTTAGTAACCTGCTAATTCCATTGCAAATTGGAGCCAGGGATATGGCGTCAGGATTTTTGAACATGATCTCCTACTGGTTGTTCTTTCTATCTTGTGTAATTATGCTGAGCTCTTTATTTATAGAATCAGGGCCCGCCTCTGCCGGATGGACTATTTATCCTCCGTTAAGTGCCTTACCACAGGCTATAGGAGGCTCAGGATTGGGAATGACACTTTGGTTAACTGCAATGGCTATTTTTATAGCTTCTTCCTTGATGGGATCCCTTAACTACATTGTAACAGTTATAAATTTAAGGACCAAAGGAATGTCTATGACAAGACTTCCGTTGACCATCTGGGCATTTTTTGTCACTGCTATTATTGGAGTTGTAACCTTTCCAGTATTGCTTTCTGCTGCTTTACTGCTTATTATGGACAGAAGTTTTGGTACATCTTTCTTTTTGAGCGATATTTTTATTCAGGGCGAGGTATTGAGTCATCAAGGCGGTTCTCCCGTACTTTTTGAACACCTGTTCTGGTTTCTGGGACATCCCGAAGTATATATTGTTATTCTTCCCGCAATGGGAATCGTTTCCGAAGTTATGGCCACAAATGCCAGAAAGCCAATTTTTGGATACAGGGCGATGATTGCCTCAATTTTGGCTATCGCTTTTCTATCAACCATTGTTTGGGGACACCATATGTTCGTTTCAGGGATGAATCCATTTTTAGGTTCGGTATTTACTTTTACAACACTTTTAATCGCAATTCCTTCTGCGGTAAAAGCCTTTAACTGGATTACCACCCTATGGAAAGGAAACCTGCAAATGAATCCGGCAATGTTATTCTCGATTGGTTTTGTTTCTACCTTTATTACAGGTGGGTTAACAGGAATTATTCTTGGGGACAGCACATTGGATATCAACGTTCACGATACATATTTTGTAATTGCTCACTTCCATTTGGTAATGGGTATTTCAGCACTTTATGGACTATTGGCAGGGATCTATCATTGGTTCCCAAAAATGTTTGGTAGAATGATGAACAAGAACCTGGGATTTGTCCACTTTTGGGTAACCGCGATTGGAGCTTATGGAGTATTTTTCCCAATGCATTTTATCGGTATGGCAGGTCTTCCAAGACGTTATTATACCAATACGGCTTTCCCATATTTTGATGATTTGGCCAATGTGAATGTTATAATTACCGTTTTCGCATTGATTACCGCAGGTATTCAGTTGGTGTTTTTATATAATTTCTTTCATTCTATTTTCTTCGGAAAAAAAGCTGTTCAAAACCCCTGGAGTGCGAATTCTTTGGAATGGACAACTCCCGTAGAACACCTTCATGGAAACTGGCCTGGCGAAATTCCTTCGGTTTACCGTTGGCCTTACGATTACAGTAAAACCAATGAAGATGGCGAATACGTTATTAAAGGACAGGATTTTATTCCTCAAAATGTACCTCTTCAGGAAAATGAAGAAGAAATGAGTCATTAAAGAATAATTATCATATTAATAAAAAAGCCTTTTCTTCCGGGACATTCGGAATGAAGAGGCTTTTTTATTTTATCTTTGTTTCTACAAATACAGCTAATATGAACGAACACCTGGATCCAACCGGTGATAATTTTTCCTCGGAAGAATTGGATGTGGATAAAGCTTTACGGCCTCTCTCCTTTGATGATTTTGCGGGACAGGATCAAATCCTTGAAAATTTAAAGGTGTTTGTAAAAGCGGCTAACCTGCGTGGTGAGGCTCTGGATCACACCCTATTTCATGGCCCTCCCGGACTTGGAAAAACCACGCTCGCCTATATTCTGGCAAATGAGTTGAATGTAGGCATAAAAGTCACTTCCGGTCCCGTTGTGGACAAGCCGGGTGATTTGGCGGGATTACTTACCAATCTGGAGGAGCGCGATGTTCTTTTTATAGATGAAATTCATAGGTTGAGTCCCATAGTTGAGGAATATTTGTACTCGGCGATGGAGGATTACAAGATTGATATCATGATTGAATCCGGTCCCAACGCGCGTACCGTTCAAATAAATCTGAATCCGTTTACCCTTATTGGTGCAACAACCCGTTCTGGCTTGTTAACTGCACCTATGAGGGCGAGATTTGGTATTTCCAGTAGGCTTCAATATTATTCTACAGAATTACTTTCCACCATAGTTCAACGCAGTTCCGAAATTTTGAGAGTCCCAATATCCATTGATGCCGCCATAGAAATTGCAGGCAGAAGCAGGGGCACACCGCGTATTGCCAATGCGCTTTTGAGACGTGTTCGGGATTTTGCCCAAATTAAAGGGAACGGTAAAATTGATATGGAAATCGCTAAATTCAGCCTTAAGGCACTTAATGTGGATGCTCATGGGTTGGACGAAATGGATAATAAAATCCTCACCACGATCATCGATAAATTTAAAGGTGGTCCCGTAGGAATCTCTACCCTGGCAACAGCGGTAAGCGAGAGTGCCGAAACTATCGAGGAGGTTTATGAGCCTTTTTTAATACAACAGGGATTTATTTACAGAACTCCGCGTGGACGTGAAGTTACAGATGCCGCCTATAAACATTTGGGCAGGATCAAAGGAAATCTTCAGGGAGGGTTGTTTTAGGGTATCCTGTTAAAAACCTAACGGGTTTCAAAAAAACTTGTTTGGATAGTCAGAAAGTGTGATGATTACTTTAAATATCAATGTTTAAACCTAACAGGTTTCAAAAACCTGTTAGGTTTAGTTGAAAAATCGGGTTTCAATCACAACCCATTGGGACTCTTAGATTTTGTAGAAAATATTTGTGATTATGAAACAAGATGTTTTAGAACCAGGGGGCAACCTACCATATTTTTAACAGGGGAAATAATAAAGAAAATATTTTTATTGAACTTAAAAATTATGATCATTTTCTAAAATTGATGATCAAACACATTCTGCCTGTTGCTAATGTATATGCTTATTGCCTTTTAAAGAACCATTTTCATTTCCTGATAGGAATTAAGGAAAAAGAAGGTTTGCCTAATAAATATAAAGAAAAACCTTATCTGGCATTTTCAAATTTTTTCAATGCATATACAAAGTCTATCAATAAGATGTATAGCAGGACAGGAAGCCTTTTTCAGGAACATTTAAAGCGAAAAAGGGTTGAAAATGAAAGTTATCTAATTCAATTGATAGCTTATATTCATTTAAATCCGGTAAAACACGAGTTTACTTCTGATTATAAAAAATATAAATATTCTTCGTTTCAAAGCTATGTTTCCGGGAAGAAATCAAATCTTGATAGGGAATTTATTTTCAATTATATTAATCCCGAAGACTTTGAATATTGGCATGATGAAAAAAGAATTGAATCTGAAGAATTATTAAACTTCTTAATGGGAAGTGAATAGACCAAATAGCTATAAAAACTGGTTGATTCTGATTGGAATTTCAACGTTTAAACCTAACAGGTTTCAAAAACCTGTTAGGTTTAGTTGGTTAAAAAGTTATATTTTTGGTTGAATATATCAATGTTCAAACCTAACAGGTTTCAAAAAAACCTGTTAGGATTAGTTGAAAAATCGGATTTTTGCTGAATAAATTATAACCCATTATCTCTAAAATGAAATTTCCCACAGTTTCCATCTTTCGGTTTTATGCCAATTCAGGTGGGATCCTAAAAAATCCATTGCCCTTTCACCATGAGAATTTTGAGAAACTTGGCGATAGCTTTCGGCTTGAGATAGGATTTGGCAAGTCGGTTATTTTTTCTAGGGATGCCGGATTTGCCCAATATGCACTTCAGAAAAATCAGAAGAATTATAAAAAGTCCACCATTCAAACAGTAGACGTTGCGAAATATGTTGGGAAAGGTTTATTGACTTCAGAAGGTGAACATTGGCGCAAACAGCGTAAACTTATCCAGCCGGCTTTTCATAAGAAGCAACTTGTGCAATTGCTGGATACCATTCAGGCCGCTATTTTAACCGAATTGGATAAAATTGAAACCGGGAGTGCTATGGATATATTTCCCATTTTTAACGATCTTGCTTTTCAAACAGTCGTGAAATCCCTGTTTAGCAGCGCTGTTGGAGAAAAAGAGATCTCCCGACTTCAATATATTACCGAAGCCACACAAAAAATGTTGGTAAAGGAATTGCGACAACCTTATTTAGGATGGTGGTTTCATCTTGGCGGCAGTATAAAACATCATGTAGGATTGACACAGGAAGCCAGGAAAATTTTGAAGACCCTTGTTACAAAACGTAAAAGCAGCGGAAAACGGGAAGACGATCTTCTGGATATGCTTTTGGATGCAAGGTATGAAGATGGGAACGCGATGGAAGAAGATCAACTTATAGATGAAATCCTGATTCTTTTTACTGCAGGACATGAAACCACCTCCAACGCGCTAACATTTACTGTGGAACTTCTTGCAAGAGATCCCGGTTCTCAGGATAAAATTGCTGATGAAGTTGAAAAGGCCGCTCAGAACACCAATGGATTATTTGAATTTATCCAGGCTTGTCCTTTCACAAAAAATGTGATAGAAGAAGCCATGCGGATGTATCCTCCTGCATATTTTATAGACAGGGTGAATATAGAAGACGATGTGTATAATGGAATGTCTATCCCGAAAAATTCCAATTTATTGTTTTCAATGTACGAGATCCACCGTCATCCGGATTTGTGGGAGGAGCCGGAACGCTTTATGCCTGAGCGTTTTGCCGAAGGAAATGCACAAAAACATTCCTCTCACTATTTTCCCTTTGGTGCAGGACCCCGGATGTGCATAGGGAATAATTTTGCGATGTACGAAATGATCCTGGCAATTTCGGCATTGATCAAAAAATACAGGATTTCGGCTGGATCAGAAAAAATCGCCATACATCCCCTGATCACCTTAAAACCTAAGAATGCTTTTCTCGAGTTTAAAATTAGATAAATCTTGTTGAATAATCCATCAAAATATACGCAACTCATAAAAACCGAAGCCAAACGATTGGGCTTTATGTCTTGTGGAATCTCCAAAGCCGGTTTTCTGGAAAAAGAAGCTCCCAGGCTGGAGAATTGGCTTAATGAAAAAATGCAAGGGGAAATGCAGTATATGGAGAACAATTTTGATAAACGCCTGGACCCCACAAAACTGGTTGAAGGTTCAAAAAGCGTGATTTCACTTCTGCTGAACTATTTTCCCCAAGAAACTCAAGCAGAAGATTCTTATAAAATAAGTAAATATGCGTATGGCACCGATTATCATTTTGTAATTAAGAATAAATTGAAGCAACTTCTTCAATTTGTGCAGGATGAAATAGGGGAAATTGACGGGCGTGCATTTGTGGATTCTGCTCCGGTGTTGGACAAAGCCTGGGCGGCAAAAAGCGGCCTGGGCTGGATAGGCAAGAATTCTAATTTGCTTACCAAACAGGTAGGTTCATTTTATTTTATTGCTGAACTCATCGTGGATCTTGAACTTGAATATGATTCTCCGGTAACAGATCACTGCGGAAGTTGTACAGCCTGTATTGATGCCTGTCCAACTCAGGCAATTGTAGAACCCTATAAAGTAGACGGTAGCAAATGTATTTCCTATTTCACAATTGAATTGAAAGAAGTATTGCCAAACTCTGTAAAAGGTCAATTTGAGGACTGGATGTTTGGCTGTGATATCTGCCAGGATGTTTGCCCCTGGAACAAATTTTCCAAACCGCACAATGAGCCTTTGTTCAATCCGCATCCGGAATTGCTGGAAATGGATAAAAAAGAATGGGAAGAGCTCACAAAGGAAACATTTGATGAGATTTTTAAAAAATCGGCTGTAAAACGAACAAAATTTGTCGGATTAAATCGAAATATTCAGTTTTTAAAAGATTAAACTGTCCTGGTAATAACTAGAAACCGCATTATTGTTTTTGTCCATCGCGGGTTTTTCAATGTCCAGAGTTCTCAAAAATTTGGTAATTTCGAATTTAATTTTTACCCTCAATTGATGACAAATCCCAAAATAATATTCATAGTTTGAAATAATATCAAGATAAGATTTAATCTTAAACCTCAGATGAGGCCTTATTTTTTATAGAATGATTTTAAATTAAGCTTTTATTTTATATTTCCTCTCCTATCCACCTCTTTTAAGCTTCTTTTTTGCATATAAAACACCTTCATGCACTCCATCTTGTTATCTTTGGTATTCAGTTAAAAAAATAACACATGAGCACGGAAAGCGAAAGAAGAGAAGCTTTAGAATATCACGAAAAACCAAAACCGGGAAAGATTGAAGTAATTCCTACCACAAAATATTCAACTCAAAGGGATCTATCCCTTGCATATTCCCCGGGAGTTGCAATTCCCTGTCTCGAAATTGAAAAAGACAAAGAGAATTCTTATAAATATACGGCCAAAGGAAATTTGGTTGCGGTAATATCAAATGGAACAGCGGTTTTAGGTCTGGGAGACATAGGTCCCGAAGCCTCTAAACCGGTAATGGAAGGAAAAGGTCTTTTGTTTAAAATATTTGCAGATATTGATGTTTTTGATATCGAGGTGGATACAAAGGATGTAGAGGCTTTTATTGCCACAGTTAAAAATATCGCCCCTACTTTTGGTGGGATCAATCTTGAAGATATCAAGGCTCCGGAAGCTTTTGAAATTGAACGTAGGTTAAAGGAAGAATTGGACATTCCGGTAATGCATGATGATCAGCATGGTACCGCCATAATTTCATCGGCGGCATTGATCAATGCCTTGGAGGTCGTAAATAAGAAAATTGAAAAAGTAAGAATTGTGGTCAGCGGAGCTGGAGCTGCAGCTGTTTCCTGTGCCAGATTGTATAAAGCTTGTGGCGCGAAAGCGGAAAATATAGTCATGATTGATAGTAAGGGGGTAATAAGAGCGGACAGGCCAAACCTTACTGAAGAAAAAAGGGAATTTGCTTCCGAAAGAAAAATAGATACCCTGGTTGAAGCCATGAAGGATGCCGATGTGTTTTTGGGTCTTTCAGTTGCCAATATTGTCACCCCGGAAATGTTGCTTAGCATGGCCAATGGGCCCATTGTTTTTGCGATGGCCAATCCGGATCCGGAAATAGAATACAACCTTGCCGTTTCAACCCGGAAAGATCTGATCATGGCCACAGGCCGAAGTGATCATCCTAACCAGGTAAATAATTTATTGGGATTTCCGTTTATTTTTAGGGGAGCCTTGGATGTTCGTGCCACGAAAATTAATGAAGAGATGAAAATGGCAGCAGTATTGGCCCTGGCGCAACTCGCCAAAGAACCGGTACCCGAACAGGTGAATATCGCTTATGGGGAAACAAAATTGAATTTTGGTCCTGAGTATATTCTTCCCAAACCCTTTGATCCAAGGTTGATCGCTAAGGTGCCCCCGGCTGTGGCCAAGGCTGCCATGGAAAGCGGGGTTGCAAGAAAGCCAATTACCGATTGGCATGCATATGAAGATGAATTGATGGAAAGAATGGGGAATGACAACAAAGTTTCCCGCCTTTTAATGAACCGTGCCAAAACTAATCCAAAACGAATTGTATTTGCGGAAGCAGATCATTTGGATGTGTTGAAAGCTGCCCAGATTGTATATGAAGAAGGTATTGCCTTCCCTATTTTATTGGGTAGAAAAGATGTCATTAAAGAATTGATGGATGAAATTGATTTTGACCACGATCACAATAAAATCACCATTATCGATCCAAAATCTGAAGAGCAGGACGAACCTCGAAATGCCTATGCCAAAGTATATTGGCAAGCACGATATCGTAATGGTGTTACCAAATACGATGCTCAAAAACTAATGCGCGAACGAAATTACTTTGGAGCCCTAATGGTAAACGTAGGTGATGCAGATGGATTGCTGTCCGGTTATTCCAGAGCCTATCCTACCGTGGTTAAGCCAATATTGGAACTTATTGGGATGGGCAAAGGCGTAGATAGGCTAGCTGCTACCAATTTGATGAACACCTCGCGTGGTCCTTTGTTTATTAGCGATACTTCAATAAATATTGATCCTTCTGCCAAAGATCTGGCCAAGATCGCACTTATGACAGCAAAAACCGTTAGGCTTTTTGGAATGGAACCTGTAATAGCTATGATTTCTTATGCAAATTTTGGTTCTTCAAAACACGAACATGCCATTAAAGTGAAAGAGGCAGTTGCATATTTGCATAGATATCACCCCGATTTATGTGTTGACGGCGCTTTGCAAATTGATTTTGCCTTGAATCAGGAAATGCTGAAAAGCAAATTCCCATTTTCAAAACTGGTGGGTAAAAAGGTTAATACTTTGATCTATCCAAATTTAGAATCTGCCAACAGCACTTATAAACTCATTAAGGAACTCAATAAAAGCGATTCAATAGGACCAATTTTGATGGGAATGAAGAAGCCGGTGCATATTTTGCAATTGGGAGCAAGCGTTAATGAAATGGTGAACATGGCAGCGATCGCCGTTGTAGATGCACAAGAAAAAGAAAGATTGAGGAAGAAGGGAAAATAGCCTTTTACAGGAAGTTTGTTTATCGTTTGAGGCTCTATTTTATTTTAGTACATTTGGTTACTAAACATTCGTTTTATCCATGATCTATCACTTAAAGGGGCAATTAATAGAAAAAAATCCTACTCATGTTGTAATTGATTGCAACGGGGTAGGATATTTTATTCATATATCACTACATACATTTTCGCTTTTAAATAATTCAGAAGCTATACACTTATATACCCATTTACAGGTAAAGGAAGATTCCCATACTTTATATGGCTTTATGGAAAAATCGGAACGGGAGTTGTTCCGATTATTGATTTCTGTTTCGGGAGTTGGATCCAGTACCGCGCGTACTATGCTGTCTTCCCTGGAACCTAAACAAATTATGGAAGCGATCGCCTCTGGTGATGCGGCTACTATTCAGAAAATCAAAGGAATCGGAACCAAAACTGCACAAAGGGTGATTTTGGATTTAAAAGATAAAATTTTAAAAGTGTTCGGTGTTGATGAAATTTTTGTTTCTCAAAACAATACAAACAGGGAAGAAGCGTTATCTGCACTGGAAACCCTAGGTTTTTTACGTAAACCGGCCGAAAAAGTTGTTGACCGAATTATGAAAGAAACCACCGACCCAACAGTAGAAACTCTTATTAAGCTGTCTTTAAAGAATTTGTAATTTCATTATAATCAACTTGAGAAATAATAACTTTATATTGGGTCGATTATTTTTGGTTGGTATCTTCTGGTTAATTGCTTTTCCAAACAATTTATTTGCCCAGGAACCACCTACAACCCAGGATTCTACCCGCACAGGTCATGTGGTTGGGGAAATTTCATTCCCAAATCCCAATAATATAATTATGGGATATGAATATGACCCTATTTTGAACAGGTATATTTATAGCGAAAAACTAGGGACTTATAATCTTTCCGTACCACTTATTTTAACCCCCGAAGAATACCAACAGCTTGTAATTAAGGAAGAAATTCGAAATTATTTTAAGCAAAAGAATAATGCCATCGCGGGAAACAGGGAAGGAGATCCTGAAGCGCAACAAAATCTATTACCGGGTTATTACGTAAATTCCGGATTTTTCGAGAGTGTATTCGGCGGGAAGGAAATTGAGGTAGTTCCCCAGGGTAGTGTTGCTATGGATTTGGGACTGCTTTATACAAAACAGGATAACCCGGCTTTCTCCCCAAGAAACCGGAGTAACTTAACCTTCGATTTTGATCAGCGCATTGAACTTAGCCTATTGGGCCAGGTTGGAACCCGACTAAAAGTGATCGCCAATTATGATACGGAATCAACTTTCGATTTTCAAAATCAGCTTAGGTTGGAATACACTCCAAACGAGGATGATATTGTGCAGAAAATTGAAGTAGGAAATGTGAGTATGCCTTTGAACAGTGCTCTTATTCAAGGCGCAC
>Ga0307487_1003093_pt1 | contig 10076 bp, 10 predicted proteins | sample CBIW12metaG_FD_203665 | JGI IMG/M metagenome (GOLD analysis project Ga0307487, IMG submission 203665) | Sea-ice brine microbial communities from Beaufort Sea near Barrow, Alaska, United States - CBIW 1.2 | ecosystem: Environmental > Aquatic > Marine > Coastal | place: USA: Alaska | collected... | reverse complement strand
AACAACAAGGTCGGAGTGATCGGCACCGAGGGCACGATCAAGTCGCGCGCGTACGAGGATGCCTTTGCTGCGGCATCCGACATCGAATTGTTTACTCAGGCCTGTCCGCGATTTGTTGAGTTTGTAGAGGCTGGCATCACAACTGGTCCAGAAGTGCTCGCAATTGCCGAAGAATATTTGGCACCGCTGAAGGCCGCCGAGATTGACACCCTCGTATTGGGCTGCACGCACTACCCACACATTTCGGCGGCCATCCAGTACGTGATGGGTCGCGAAGTTACCCTCGTATCGAGTGCAGAAGAGACTGCATACGACGTGTACAGCACCCTGGTTGCCCACAATCTGTTGCGCGACCCGACCAAGCCTGCCGACCACACCTTTGAGGCGACGGGCCCAGACAAGCTCGGCTTCACCCGTTTGGCTAGCCGGTTCATGGGCCCCAATGTTGTACGGGTCGAAAATTTTGAAACTGGCGCGATTAGCCTCCCGCCGCTGCCCTAGGCAGCCACACCACAATCCAGCTCTACTGTTAGGAACAAGAACATGGCACGTCACGATGGTCGCGAAAACAACGAACTTCGCACAGTAACTATTGAGCGCGGATGGAGCGACCAGGCAGAAGGCTCTGCACTGATTTCGTTCGGCAAGACCAAAGTGTTGTGCACGGCATCCTTCACGAATGGTGTTCCTCGTTGGCTGACGGGTAAGGGCAAAGGCTGGGTCACCGCAGAATATTCGATGTTGCCACGCAGCACGAACAGCCGAATGGATCGCGAAGCGGTCAAGGGCAAGGTTGGCGGACGCACTCACGAGATCTCGCGCCTCATTGGCCGCAGCCTGCGTGCTGTTGTCGACATGAAGGCCCTCGGCGAAAACACGATCGTGATCGACTGCGACGTGTTGCAGGCTGATGGCGGAACACGCACCGCAGCAATCACCGGTGCCTATGTTGCACTTGCCGACGCCATCGAGTGGGGTCGTGACAAGAAGTTCATCGGCAAGAACGCAAACGCCCTGTTCGATTCCCTTGCCGCGGTGAGTGTCGGAATCATCGATGGTGAGCCCATGCTCGATCTCGCCTACGTCGAAGACGTCCGTGCAGAAACCGACATGAACGTCGTCGTCACCGGCCGCGGTCTCTTTGTCGAAGTTCAGGGAACCGCGGAAGGAGCCCCATTCGACCGCCGCGAACTCGACTCGCTGCTCGACCTTGCGCTCGCAGGGGCCGTCGACCTCACCGCAATGCAGGTTGCATCACTCGCTGAAGGTGCAGCCGGGTCTGCGGCAGCCGGAACCGACTCGAACTAGTGCGTGTCGTCCTCGCCACCCACAACGCCCACAAAGTCGCTGAGCTGCGCCGCATCCTTGGTCCAGCGCTCGACGGGCTCGAGCTAGTCGCTTACGACGGGCCAGAGCCGGTCGAGGATGGCGACAGCTTTCAGGCGAACGCGCTCATCAAAGCGCGGGCGGCATCCGCCCACACAGGGTTGCCGGCGCTCGCCGACGACTCCGGAATTTGTGTTGATGCGCTTGACGGTGCCCCCGGCATCCATTCGGCTCGGTATGCGGGAACGCGCAACGATGGCGACAACCTCGAGTTGTTGCTGACAAACCTTGCGGGAGTGGATGATCGTGCTGCGCAGTTTGCCTGTGCGGCGGCGCTCGTGGTTCCCGCCAGCGTCGACGGTGCCGAGCCCCGCGAGTTCGTTGAGCTCGCGCTCTGGCCCGGCACAATTGCCACCGAGCGCAGCGGTGCGGAGGGTTTTGGATACGACCCGATTTTCTGCCCAGACGGCCAGCGCGGCACGTCTGCAGAGCTGACCTCTGAGCAGAAGGATGCGCTTAGTCATCGTGCTCAAGCGTTCGGCGCCATCATGCCCGTCGTGCGCGCCGAATTGCTTGGCAGTCAGTAGCGCACGCCCCACGGACTCCAAGAGGAGCACAACAACGTAGGGTTGAGTCGTGTCTGTACATGATGATCCCCACGCAGTTGACCTTGAACTCCCCATCGCGGCCCGTATTGCGGCAGCCAGTAAACGGCATGGGGAAGACGTCATTGTCGAGCGCGCTGTCTCTCTGATCGAGGGCAACAACGAGGGCAAAGAGTTCCTGTTGATCGTTGGTGGCGAGCACGCTCAGGGCATCCTCGATGGTGCCCCTGTGCTCTATTGGCCCGAGTTGTGGGGAACACGAGCTCTTCTGCATGCCTGGAACGATAACGCTGCGGATGCCGTGCGCTCCGCCCTCAGAAATCAAGCCTGGCGTGTGCGGGAGATGGCAACTCGTGTGGTCGCCACTCGTCGCATCGACGCTCGCGAGCAGCTGTTGAAGCTGTTGGAGGATGAGACTCCTCGCGTTCGTGCAGGCGCAGCACGTGCCTTGGGCACTGTCGGAATCGCCGAAGACATTGAATTGATTTCGCCGCTCGTGAAGGACGCTGAGATCGAAGTTCGTCGCGGCGCCCAAGTGGGCATGGACGCGATCCGCAAGCGCACGACGAGCTAGCTGATCTTTCAGTAGCGTGCTCGGCTCGATCCGGCGGATCTAGTCGTTGAGGTTTTGGTCGAAGTCTTTCGGCTTGAGCGCTAGCTTCGCTGCGTCGTCGTTGAGCGTTGTTGCTCGACCAGATTCGCGCGCCTTTTTTGCCTTATAGGAAGAGCGGAAGTAGTGGTACGCGGTGGGAAGCACCGAAATGGTGACGGCGGCGAGCAAGATCAGGTCGATGTATTCGACGATGAAGTCGCGCAGTGGCGGGATGTAGCCGAGCAGGAATCCTGCGTAGGTGAGTCCTGAGCCCCAGATCAGGGCGCCGATGGCGTTGTAGAGCGAGTACTTTCGGTAGTCCATGTGCCCAACGCCGGCCGCGACGGGGGCGAAGGTGCGCACTACGGGAACGAAGCGAGCAAGAATGACGGCAAGTCCACCGAAGCGGGCGAAGAATGCGTTCGTTCGACGCACGTTTTCGACGCTGAACAGTCCAGTCTCTTTGCGTTCGAATACTCGTGGGCCCACTTTGTGCCCTATGAGGTACCCGACTTCTCCACCGAGGAACGCGGCGAGGCTGATTGCGAGGCACACCCACCAGATGTCGTACTGAATGACGCCGGTGAACGTGAGGATGCCGGCGATGACCAGCAGTGTGTCTCCGGGGAGGAGGAAACCGACGAGCAGTCCGGTCTCCGCGAACACAATGAACGCGACGCCGAGCAGGGCGAACGCCCCAAAGCCCTCAATGAGGTTATTGGGGTCAAGCCAGGGGATGAGGCTAGTGCCTACCAATTGGTTCTCCAGAATCGTCGGCTAGGTGCGCGTAGTCGGCGACGTTAGCAATGAACTAGTGAAGACTATCGCGTGTGGGAAGGTCCGCGCTCGGGGGAATACCCCCGAGCGCTTTCGCCGAGAACCTGCGCTACCGAGCGAAGGTGCTGGAGCCTCCGTACTTCTACTTCTTGTGGATTGATGAACGATCGAGGTGCGTCGGAGCGAAGAGCTCAAGTTTGGTCTCGACGAGCACCACTTGGGGCCCGCCGGCGGCGAGAGCAGTGGCGACAGCGCTTGGGGCATCCTCGATCGAAACTTTGCGCGCCGAGATTCCGAATGACTGTGCGAGCGCAACGTAGTCAGGCCGAGCAAGCTCAGTCGCGGTTGCTTCACCAAACTCGGCAACCATATATTCCCGAAGGATGCCATAGCCGCCGTCGTCGATGATGAGCCAGGTGACGTCGAGATTGTGTTGAGCGAGTGTGGCGAGCTCAGCAATTCCGTACAACGAACCGCCATCGCCGCTAACGGCAAGCTTGGAGGTGCCGCCGTCGGTGTGAGCAACGAGCGCCGAACCAATCGCCGCGGGCAGCCCGTAGCCGAGTCCTCCGGCTCCCTGGCCTGAAGCAGAGATGCCGTGTTTGGGGTCCCAAGCAGACCAGGCCCAGTACGCGAGAATTGTCATGTCCCAGAACGTGTCGGTGTGCGCGGGTACTGCTGCGCGCAAGTTGGCCATGAGCGTCAGTTCTTTCTCGAGCGGCTGCGCAGCGAGGCGTGCGGCGACCTTGTCTCGCAGTTCTGCGGCGCGGGCGGCGTTGTCGGCGAACTCTGATTCGCTTGCTCGACCTTCCGGTAGAGCAGCCAGAATTCCGTTCAACGCATCGCGCGCGTCGCCGTGGATTCCTAGTCCCCGGTGGTTTGCCGTGAGTTGACCGAGATCAGCATCGATGTGGATAACCGTGCCGCGCGGGTCGAGGGTGAAGTAGTTGCTAGACAGCTCGCCGAGACCGGTACCGATGACCAGAAGCACGTCGGCGTCTTCTAACATTTCAGTGGAGTACACGTCTTCGGCCCACGATTGCAAGCTCAACGGATGCTCCCAAGGGAATACCTCCTTGCCGCCGAAGGTCGTCGCTACGAGAGCGGGTAGCCGTTCGGCAAGTTGGAGGAGTTTAGCTGTAGCGCCAGCGGCACGGACGCCTCCGCCGGCGTAGATGACGGGCCGCTTGGCTGAGGCGAGTAGTTCGGCCGCGCGTTCGATGAGCGGCTGGGAGAGGTGAGGGGTTCGCCCTCGAATCGAGAGTGCCGTGGGTGCGGGGAAGAGGTCGTCACTAATGCGTTCCAGCAGTACGTCCTGCGGCAACTCAAGCAGCACTGGCCCTGCCGGGGCATCGAGGGCGTGCTGCCAGGCCTCAATTACTGCAGGCACGATTTGTGAGACGTGTCGAACGGTAAATGTGCTCTTGACGACTCCCTTGAATGATGCGGCTTGGTCGGGCAATTCGTGCAGGTAGCCGTGGCGGCCACCGCCGAGTCCGTGAACCGGTATCTGAGCCGCGACGGCGAGGACGGGAATCGATGAGGCTGCGGATTCTTGAAGTGCAGCGAGTGAGGTGAGCGCGCCGGGACCTGCAGACAGGAACAGGGGGGCGACTGTTCCTGTGGCGCGGGCAAGGCCATCGGCCATGAATCCAGCGTTGTTTTCAACGCGTGAGCTCAGGTAGTGCAAGTCACTGCGGCGGATGGCGTCGAAGAGCCCGAGAGCGTGTTGCCCTGGCAGCCCGACGACGTGTCGCCCGCCGAGCGCTTGGATTGTTTCCAGTACAAGGTCGCCGCCGATACGCTCGCTCGCGCTCTTGCTTTCAGGAGAGTGGTGAATGTCAGCTTCTGTGGTTGTGGGAATCATGGTGATCTCAGATTTCGATAATTGCGTCTCAGCGTGATGCTGAGGAAAGTTGTCAGTTGGAAGGTGTCGTTGCTGCGGGGCGGCCGACAACACACGCCGTCGGCTCACCGCTCACAAACCAGTCCGCGATATAGCTCGCCGGGTCGGTTTCGTAATGACGTAGCGCCTCGTCTGAGAGGAACGCAGTGTGCGGGGTGACCACGGCTCGAGGGTGGTTGCGGAGGGCATGGTCGGCCACTGGTGGTTCACTATCGAGCACGTCGAAGCCGACGCTGGCGAGTTTCCCGCTGTCGAGTGACCGAATGCAGGCTTCAAGGTCCACAAGTTCACCGCGTGAAACATTGATGAGGACGGCGTTGTCACGCATGCTGGCGAGTTCGCCTGCGCCAATGAGCCCACGTGTCTCAGGGGTGAGCGGAAGGTGCAGTGAGATCACATCCGATTCGGCAATCACCGTTTCGAGGCTCGCAGGCTCGGCCACTCCGTCTGCGGGGGAACGGAATGGATCGTAAGCAATGACGCGACCGAAGAGCGGTGCTGCCATCCGGGCAAATTCAGCGCCGATCCTGCCATACCCGATGAGGCCAAGCGTGAGATTGCTAATGCGCCGTGGCACCACAGCGAGGTCGTCGGTCCAACCGCCCTTGATCACAGTCTGCACCATTGCCGTGTATTCACGCACTGCAACGAGCGAGAGCATGAGGGCGTGTGCCGCTACCTCTTCGGTCGCGGCATGACCGACGTTGGTCACCCAAACTCCGCGTTCCGTCGCATGATTCACATCAATCATGTCTGTGCCGTTGCTAGTCGCAGCAATAATGCCGAGCTGGGGCAACTGGTCGATTAGTAGTGCGCTGATGTCTGAATAGCCGACGATTATGCCGATCGCGTGCCGTTGGGAGGCATCGATCTTCCCGAGTGCATCACGCCGCATTAGCTCGGTGCTGATGCCATGCTCATTGAGCAGTTGTGTGGCTGGTTGGGGATCAAGATCGGTGAAGTCTGAAAAGAGCACCAGGGGAGCGGTCGCGGACATAGTTGTCCTTTCGTTTGGGCCGTCGAGTGGTCAGAAATTCTCGGCGTGGACGGAGGGGGACTGTCGTTTTACAGAACCTTGGAGAGGAACGACTTCGTGCGCTCGTGTTGTGGATTGGTAATCACGTCTGCCGGCCGACCTTGCTCAACGACCTGCCCGTCATGGAGGAACGCGACCTGATCGCAGACCTCGCGAGCGAAGCCGATCTCATGGGTCACGACGATCATCGTCATCCCACTGTCTGCGAGGCCGCGCATGACATCGAGCACTTCGCCTACAAGCTCGGGGTCGAGCGCACTCGTCGGTTCGTCGAAGAGCATGATCTCGGGATCCATAGCAAGCGCGCGGGCGATGGCTACACGCTGCTGCTGTCCGCCGGAGAGCTGCATGGGATAGTGAGCGTGATGAGACGAAAGTCCGACGCGCTCGAGCAGCTCGCGTGCACGCTCAACCGCCAGCTTGCGCGGTCGGCCGAGCACCTTGATCGGCGCCTCAATAATGTTCTCGAGCACGGTCATGTGCGCGAAGAGATTGAATTGCTGGAAGACCATGCCGGTGCGAATCCGTTGGCGTGTAATTTCCCCCTCGGTCATGTCGTGGAGTTTGCCGTTCTTCTCCTTGAAGCCGACAAGCTCTCCGTCAATCCAGATTCGCCCGCCATCGATTCTTTCTAGGCTGTTGATGCACCGCAGGAACGTGGACTTGCCGCTGCCACTTGCTCCGAGCAAGGACACGACGCTGCCACGGGGGACCTCCATGTCAATGCCCGTGAGTACTTCGTTGTGACCGAACGACTTGTGAACGTTCTTCGCAACAACCATCGGGAGCTCAGGATTCAACTGAGATGAAAACTCGTTGCTCATTTTTTGCTCTTTTCCTGCACGACCTGCAATAACTCGGTGTTAGAAACTCGACCGGGGCGCAGGTTCTTTGCGAGTCGCTTTCCCACACGGGGGCTATGGGTACTGAAGCCACGGTCAAAGCGCTTCTCAAGTTGCATCTGAAGAATGGTGAAGATCGTTGTCATCAACAAGTACCAGAGTGTTGCCACGATCAGCAGCTCGAATACATAGAAGTTCTTCGCGCTAATCGCTTGAGCTCGGTTCAAGAGATCCGGTACTGCGATGACGCTGACCAGCGATGTCATCTTCAACATGGTGATGAGGTTGTTTCCGATGGGCGGAATGATGACACGCATGGCTTGCGGAAGCACGATGCGCCACGTCACGTGACGCTGTCTCATTCCCAATGCTGAAGCAGCCTCAATCTGACCGCGATTGACGGATTGGATCCCGCCGCGCACGATCTCGGCCATGTATGCACCCTCATTGAGGCCAAGGCCAAGAATCGCTGCACCGAAGGCTGTAATGATCACGTTGGTATCGACCGAGAAATCTCCAAAGCCGAGGCGCGGAAAGAATAGCGCCAGGTTGAACCACAGCAGAAGTTGCACGAGCAACGGTGTGCCGCGGAAGAACCAGATATACCCGGACGAGACGGCCTGCATGACACGGTTTTTGGAGAGCCGCGCGATGGCCAGAACCACACCAAGGGCGAGACCCATCAGCATGGCAATTGCCGTGAGTAGTAGCGTCACGCCAAGGCCGCGAAGAACCGTTGCGCCGGTGAGGTTCTCGAAAACGATCTCCCACCTGATGTTGTCGTTCGTGATGACAGACCACATCAGCGAGCCGAGGGCCAGAAGAATGAGTACTCCGGCAATGGCCTGACCAGGATGGCGTACTGGCACCGAGTGAATGGCGCCAGTACCGTGCGCAGCCTTCTCTAGATCTTCGATCTGAGTGTTGGGGATGCTCATCGCTGGTTACGGGATCTCGTTGATTTCGGCTTGCGTGATCGCGCCTACGGCAAGACCATGCGCGTCGAGAACTTCTTCGTAGACGCCAGACTCGATGAGGTGGTTGATGGCGGCTTGCACCGCATCGCGCAGTTCGGAATCATCCTTGCGGAAGACTTCACCGAGCAGCGACGGTCCGAACGAAGCATCGCTGATTGCAGTGAAGGTGTCACCACTACCGAAGTTGGCGGCGCTGTACGCGGCAACGGGGTACTGAGAGAGGCTGGCATCTGCTCGTCCAGATTGCAGCTGCTGCAGGGCATCCGCGTCAGAAGTAAACGCCGTGATGGTCATCTTGTTGTCCGAGCAGACGTCCTGGTTCATCGCTTCGAGAAGCGACAGCTGGTGCGACGCGTCGAGTACTGCGACGTTGAGCCCACAAAGATCGTCGCGGGTCTTGATCCCCTTCGGGTTGTCGGCGAGGACGGTGATGCCCTGAGGAGTATTGAAGTAGGACACGAAGTCATATTTTTCGACGCGGTCGGCATTGATCGTCAAGGCAGCGCTCACGATGTCGAGGCGTTTTGCATCGAGGGCGGGTAGCAGCCCATCGAATGCCAAGTTTTCAATCTTCATCTCCACGCCCAGCACATCGCCGATCGCGTGAAGGAGGTCAGGGTCAAGGCCGATGATGGTGGAATCGTCGTCTGCGAACGATTCGTATGGCGGGTAGTACGCCTCGGTTCCTACCGTGATGATTCCCGACTCAGTGATGCGCGCTGGCAGCATCGCCTGAATGTCAGTGTTCACGCTTGCTGTGGGACGTTCGCTCTCTGGAGCTCCCGAGTTTTCGGCACCTTGGCTTGCACATCCAGTAAGAAAGAGTGCTGAGGCAGCAAGGGCGGCGATCGCGGTTCGCGTCGCGGGGCGTGGCTTCATGGACATTGAAATCTCCTCGTCGTTGAGTGAACTACATCAAGTTCAGGCTGTGGCCTGCACTAGACAGTACAGCATTGGTCACCAAAAATTGCCTCAAGTGTCAATTCAAGGAGGAATTGGCCACCAAATTGGGTGTGAATTGTGGATCATGACTGTCGAGCGCACACCACAGGCGCATCCGACAGAGGTTTCTCTCCGCGGTCTAGAAGCTAGTTGGCGTCGAGGCCGAGGAGAAGGTTCTGCTCATGGCGGTCAACATGCTCAGTGATTAGGCGTTGCGCTTCCCAGCCATCGCGGTGCATGAGCGCGTCGCGAATGGCACGGTGCTCCGCGACGATGCTCGTCACATCACGCTGCAGGGCGACATCCGTTTCTTGGGCAATCGTGATCACTCGCACCACTTGTTGTGCAATGGAGGAATAGAACTCGCTGAATCGGGGACTTTCGAGCAGCGCAATGACAGTTCCATGGAATGCGGCGTCGGCCTTCGCTAGGTCAACCGAAGTAAAGCCCTGTTCTGCAGCGACCTCCATGGCATCACAGGCGTCATCGATTCGCTTAAGCAGGTCGGAGCTAACTGTCGGGGCGCAACGGGCGGCTTCTGACTCGAGCAAACGTCGTACTCGGTAGAGGTCGCGCACATCTTGGCGTTCGTACTTTCGAACCGAGGCGCCCTGGTTGTGCCGGTGAGTTACGAGGCCGTCGGAGGTGAGCGCGAGAAGTGCCTCGCGGATTGTCCTTCGTGAAACTCCGAAGCGCTCGGCGAGGATTACCTCTCGCAGGGGTGAACCCTGCCGAAAGGAGTCGTTCAGAATTTCTTCGCGAATCGCGTCAGCAATCACCGAAGCCGAACGATTCGAGTGCGTTTCGGTCGACATGCCACCCCTCGGTGTTCGTGAGCGAAGATTCGCGCCCGTGGTTAACGTACTCGATCAGTGCCGGGTTGCGAGGCGGTGCGCCGTCGATCCTCGCCGACACGTGCGACGACGAGTATCGATCCCAATGAAGAAACTGTGCGGAAGGCGGGACTTGAACCCGCACGCTCGAAAGCACAGGAACCTAAATCCTGCGTGTATACCAATTTCACCACTCCCGCTGGCCGAATTATCTTATCGCGAGAAGAGGGCGGCAGGTTC
>Ga0307487_1003089_pt1 | contig 10085 bp, 7 predicted proteins | sample CBIW12metaG_FD_203665 | JGI IMG/M metagenome (GOLD analysis project Ga0307487, IMG submission 203665) | Sea-ice brine microbial communities from Beaufort Sea near Barrow, Alaska, United States - CBIW 1.2 | ecosystem: Environmental > Aquatic > Marine > Coastal | place: USA: Alaska | collected... | reverse complement strand
CCCCCGCATGGCGGCGCTGCTCGTGCGCCTGCTCGACGTTGCCGTGGTGTGCGTCATTTCGGGGGGAAACTTCGCCCAGTTCCGGATGCAGCTCGTCGACAACCTCGAGAACGTTTCCGACGAGGCGTTGACCGGCCTGCACCTGCTGCCCACGTGCGGCACGCAGTACTACCGTCACGCCGACGGCGCCTGGACGCAGGTGTACGCGGAGAACCTCAGCGACGACGAGAAGTCCCGGGCGCTCGCCGCCGTTGAGACCAGCGCGCGCGAGCTCGGCTACTGGGAATCCGACACCTGGGGGCCCATCCTCGAGGACCGCGGCTCACAGATCACCTTCTCGGCGCTCGGCCAGGGCGCCCCGGTGGCGAGCAAGGTGCGCTGGGATCCCGCCGGCGAGAAGAAGAACGCCCTGCGGGAAAAGGTGCAGAGCCTGTTGCCCGACCTCGAAGTACGGTCGGGCGGGTCGACATCCGTTGATATCACCCGCCGCGGCATCGATAAGGCCTACGGCATGAAGCGTCTCGCGGAACTGACGGGTGTGCCGCTCTCGGACATGCTCTTCATCGGTGACCGTCTCGATGAGAACGGCAACGACTACCCGGTGAAGGTGCTCGGCGTCGAGTGCGTGGCCGTTACGGGCTGGGAAGACACGGCGGCGTACCTTGAGACGCTCATTCCCCGGCTCGCCGCCCAGCCATAGACCTCAGGGAGTCAGAGCACGGAGCTGGCGTGCCATTCGGCGCGGTGCTCGGTCGAGCAGAACCGCAGGCTGCCGTACCGCGCGGCCGGGTCGGGGGTGGCGACGCCGCAGAGCGCGCACCGGCGTCGGTTCCGCAGTTGCCGGAATGAACGACGCAAGGAGTGACGCAAGGAGTACAGCACAACCCCCACTCTAGGTGCCGTGCCGGGTCGCGCGAACCTAGGGCGTGTGCAGCCGCCGCGCGGTGGGGGATCGCGGGCCGGCTGACGGCCAGGCGTGCGTGAGGCCGATGACTCCGAGCGCAGCCACGGCGCCGACGCCGGCCCCGAACGTATTGGCGATGATGTCGTTCACCGTGGCAAATCGGGCGGGCAGAAAAATCAGCTGCCCGAACTCGATGCAGAAGCTGGCGGCGAGTCCCGCGACAATGGCAATCCACCAGTGCCGTGCCCCGACCAAAATGACGCCGAGCAGGCCGACCGGCACGAAAAGAGCGATATTGGCCGCGAACTCGACGAAAGTGTAGGTCAGCCAGCCGGGAGCGCCGTGGCGCTGCAGCGCCGCGAGGATCGAGACCAGGGAGCCGTGCACGCCCCGATCCACCGGAGCCGGCCAGAAGGCGATGAGGGCGAGCGCCCCGAGATACGCAACGCTCAGCACGACGGTGAGGCGGCGCAGGGCGGCATGGCGACCCAGACGGACCTCGTTCACGCTGGCACCTCCACACGCTCGGGCCGTGGGTACAGAGGGCAAGACGCACAACCCGCACCGCTCACCACTGACCTGACCATGATAGACACTTCCGGGCCCTGCGGTTCGCGGCTGGTGTTGCCTACGAGGAGACGGCGACGCGCTTCGGCAGCGCGAAGACCAGCACCAGGGCGATCACGCTGAACCCGGCGCTGACGGCCATGGCGCTCGTGGCACTGGCCGTGAACGCGGTGGCGAGCGCATCCGACCCGGGCCCCTTCACCGTGAGGGTGCCGAACAAGATGCTACCGATCACGGCGATACCGATCGCGCTGCCCACGCGCTGCATCACGCCGACGACGGCGCTCGCGGCGCCGGCCTCGGTGCGATCCACGGTCGCCACGATGAATTGCACGTTCGGTGCGATGAAGCATCCGCTGCCGAGCCCCGCGATGAGCAGCGGTGCCAGCAGGTGCCAGTTGGTGAGGTCGCCCACCGGAGTCAGCAGCAGAACGAGCCAGATCCAGATGAGGCCCACGGTGACGAACGCCACACCGATCACGAGCACGGTACGGCCCAGAAGCTCCGAGAGTCGGTTGCTCTGCGAAGCCCCGATGATGCTGCCGATGGCGAACGGAATGGACACGATCCCCGATTCGAGGGCGGTGTGGCCGAGGCCCGCCTGCCACAGAATGGAGATGGTAAAGAAGATGCTGGTGAACGCCGCAAAGTACACGAGCGCGAGAATGACGCCGCCGGTGAACGCCGGGTGGCTGAACAGGCGCGGCGGAACGATCGGGTTGAGCCCGCGACGCGCGTACCCGACCTCCCACAGCGCGAACAGCACGATGAGTGCCACGGCGCCGGCGAGCGAGACGAAGGTCCACCACGGCCAGCCCTGGTCTTCGCCTTCGATCAGCGGCACCAGCAGGGCCACGAGGCCGGCGGAGACGAGCAGCAGGCCCACCCAGTCGAGGGCGACACGGGCCGGTGCGGCGGCACCGGGTGTTCCGCCGCCGGCAACGGATGCCTCGGCGCGCGAGGGCAGCAGCCGGGCGGCGGCGACGAGGGCGACGATGCCGATGGGCAGGTTCACCCAGAACACGAGCCGCCAGCCGTTTTCGTCGCCGAAGGCCTGGATGATGAGCCCGCCCACGATCGGTCCGAGGGCCGTGGAGACGCCGATGACGGAGCCCAGAATAGCGAAGGCCTTGCCGCGAGCCTGCGGGGGGAACATCAGCTGGATGACCGCGGTCACCGCGGGAACGAAGATTCCGCCGGCGAGGCCCTGAACGACGCGTGCGACGATCAACTGCAGGTCATTCTGCGCGAGCCCGCACGCGAGGCTCGCGAGGGTGAACAGGGCGAGCCCGGTGAAGAACACCCACTTGTGCCCGATCCGGTCGCCCACGCGGCCGGCCGGGATGAGCGCGAGGCCGAAGGCGAGGGCGTACCCGGAGATGATCCACGAGAGCGTTGCCTCAGACGCGTCGAGGCTCGTGCGGATGGTGGGCAGCGCCACGTTGACAATGGTCGTGTCAAGCAGTGCCATGAACATTCCGGCGAGAAGCACGATGAGCGCCTGCCACGCACGGCGGGAGACGACCGGGGCGCTGCGGAGCTGAGGAGCAGTCTTCGACATGGGTGTCGGTCCGTTCGCGTCGAGATGAATGTCGCTAAGGGAAACAATAAAACCCCCACTCCGCAGAGTGGGGGTTTTATTACTACAGTCGGGGTAACAGGATTTGAACCTGCGACCTCGTCGTCCCGAACGACGCGCGCTACCAAGCTGCGCCATACCCCGATGGCCCGTGGGCCTCACTCAGTATAGGTCCTGTTGGGCCGGTCTGGCGAACCGACAGATCAGCGGGCGTTTCGCCCGCGGCAGCGCGTCAGGCCGCGGTGAGGGTGAGCAGCGTCGCCTCCGGGCGGCACGCGAAACGCACGGGAGCGTAGATCGACGTGCCGAGGCCGGCCGACACGTTCAGGAACGCGGTGCGCAGCCCGAGATTCCACAGGCTGAGGCCCTTCACCTGGCTGCGGGGAATGTCGCAGTTGGTCACGAGCGCGCCGAAACCGGGAACGCACACCTGTCCGCCGTGCGTGTGCCCGGCGAGTATGAGCTGCGCGCCGTGGTTCACGAGGGAGTTGAGCACCCGCTGGTACGGCGCATGCGTCACCCCGATCGTCACCGTGGGTCGCGGTTCGGGAGCAGTGCCCGGGTCGGGCCAACGCTCGTCCGAGAGCGGATCGTTGGCCCGCAGGTCGTCGATTGCGCGCGTGATCAGGTCGAGGCGGTCGCGCCCGATGTGCGGGTCATCCACCCCGAAGAACTCCACGTGCGTGCCGTTCACGTCGAGCGCCTCGGCCGCATTGTTGATGTCGGCCCAGCCGAGGTTCGTGAACACGGTGCGCAGCCGGTCGGTGTCGAGGGTCTCGTGCGGGCCTCCCGCACGGCGCTTGGACGGCCCGGCGAAATACCGGAACGGGTTCTTCAGCTGCGGGCCGACGTAGTCGTTGGAGCCGTTCACGAATACACCGGGAACGTCCTTGAACGGAGCGAGGGCGAATTCGACACCGTCGATACCGTCGGCGTGGCCGAGGTTGTCGCCGGTGTTCACGACCAGGTCGGGTTTCACCCGGGCGAGGCTGCGAACCCACTCCTGCTTGTCTTTCTGCCACGGGGCCATGTGCAGGTCGGAGATGTGCAGCACGCGTATGGGGGCGGCGCCCGGGGCGAGCACCGGAACGGTCACCTCACGCAGGGTGAAGCGGCGGCGCTCCACGAGCGAGCCCCAGGCGAAGGCCGCGAGGCCGGTCGCCGCGACGAGAACGGATGCGGCGGCCACGACGCGCCCGCCGCTACCCGCGCGGGGCGGGGGAGTGCGTGGCACGTGCACGGCGTCCTGCAGTTTCAGAAGATCGAGGATGTCTGCCGAACTCACCCGGCTCATCCCTTGGGCCCCTTTTCCGCCGAATTTCCGGGAGTCGCGGCGGCGGCCGGTGCCTCCGTAGCCACGACGATGGTCACCTCGGAGCCGGGCTTGGCGCCCGTTCCCGCCTCCGGCGACATCGAAACGACCTTGCCCTTCTGGGCCGGATCCGTCGCGGCCTGCTCGGTCTTGGTCACCGTGAACTTGTAGGGCTCGGCGGTGAGCATGGCCCGCGCCTCGGCTTCGGTCTTGCCGACCACATCCGGGATCACCACGCCGCTGCCGTTACTGGAGGACACGGTCACCGTCGACCCGCGATCGGCTGTGGTTCCACCGGCCGGGTTGGTGCTCGCCACGGTTCCCTCGGGCATCTCCGAGTCGACTACTCCACCGTCGGCGAACTCAAATCCGGCAGAATTCAGGGCGGACTTGGCCTCCGACATGGACTTGCCGCGGAGGTCGGGCACCTTCACCTGCACGGCCTGCAGCACCGCGTTGGAGGCTTCCTTGAATGCGTCCCCGCCGTACTTCGCGTTGGCGACCGACATGACGTCGGGCCACATGCGGTGGCGCGCGTCGGACGCTCGACCACTCGGGAAGTACGCGCTGCGCTGGCTCTTGTAGGAGCCGCTCACATTCACGACGCCGACAACCGTGGCAACCTCGCTGCTTGCGCCGCTCATCCAGGTGTCTTTCGCATCGTCAGTGGTGCCGGTCTTGCCGATCACCGGCACACGCGGCGACGTGGACGCATAGGACTGCCGGGCGGTTCCGCTCGACATGACGCGCGACATGGCATACGTCATGCCGGCGGCGACCTCGGGTTCAACCGATTGGGTGCAGGTGGACTTCGGCACGGGCATGTCGGTTCCGTCGGCCGCCACCATCGACTCGATGGCGATCGGCGTGCAGGTGGAGCCGTTGTTGGCGATGCCGGCAAATGCCGTCGCCATCGTGAGCGGCGCGATCTCATTGGTACCGAGCACCGCGCCGGCGCCCTTTTCCAGGTCGTCGCCGTCGGCGCGGTGCACGCCGAAGGACTCAGCCGTGTTCTTGATACCGCAGAGGTCGAGCTCCTTGGCCATTCCGATGAATCCGGTGTTGATGGAACCGATCGTGGACTGGAGGGCGCTGTAGTTGCGGCCGGATTCGTTCGCGTCGTTGCGCGGATTGAATCCGGGGAAGGTCTGTGGGCCGTCGCAGCTGTCCTGGAATGTTCCCCAGTTGGATTTTCGGGAGCTGTCCACACGTTCGTTGAGGGTGTGGCCTTCCTTCAGCCATTCGGCGAGGGTGAAGACCTTGTAGGTAGATCCGGGCTGGAAGCCGAGCGAGCCGCCCTGGGTGCGGTCCGTGTTGTAGTTGATGGCCGTGTAGTTGTCACCGGTCTGGTTCGGGTCCTGCGTGTAGTCCTTGTTCTGGGCCATCGCCAGAACCTTGCCGGTTCCCACGCCGACGCTGGACACCACGGCGCCCACGTCCCAGTTGGCGACGGACTTCGGCACGTTCTCGTCGAGGGTCGCGACGGCCGCGTTCTGCAGATCGAGATCCAGCGTCGTGAAGACGTTGTAGCCGCCGCGACGGAAGTTCGTGAGGCGAGTGTCGGCATCCGCACCGAAGGTGGGGTCGCTCTTGAGGATGGAGGTGACGTAGTTGCAGAAGTAGGCGTTGGCGCCGGCGGTCTGGCATCCGGTGGCCGAGGTGGTGATGGTCGGCTCGATCGGGGCGGCGATGGCCGCGTCGTAGTCTTCCTGGCTGATTTTCTTGTACTGCAGCATCTCGCCGAGGATATAGTCGCGACGCACCTTGTTATCGGCGTAGCCGTTGGCCGCACCGTTGGTTTCGCTGTCCGGTCGGTCGAGCTGATACTTCACCGGGTTGTTCACGATCGCCACCAGGCTTGCGGACTGGGGGAGGGTGAGCTCCGCGGCGGTGGTGTTGAAGTAGTAGTTCGCGGCGGCTTCGATGCCGTACACGGTGCCACCGAAGCCGGTGATGTTCAGGTACTGACGCAGGATGTCTTCCTTGGCGTAGTTCTTGTCCACGCCGATGGCGAGCCGCATCTCCTTGAGCTTGCGGTCGATGGAGATCTCGGTGGCGTCCTTATAGCAGGCCTGCAGTTTGTCGGCGTCGTTCATCGCCTCGCACTTCTGGATGAGCACGTTTTTGACATATTGCTGCGTGATGGACGATCCACCGCGGGTGGCACCGCCGGCGAGTGTGGACACGGCGCCGCTCACGGTGCCCTGCAGGTCGATGCCGCCGTGTTCGAAGAATCGAGGGTCTTCACCGGTGACGGCGGCGTCCTTCACGTACTGGCTGATGGCGTCGGAGGCGACCTCGACGCGGTTCTGCTCATAAAAAGAGGCGAGCAGCACGGGTGTTCCGTCGGACTGCTTCGCGTAGATGTTGCTCTTCTGGGCCAGCTGATCAATCGACAGGTAGTCCGGCATATTCTCGAACACGTTGATGGTGTTGGTGGCGGTCATGCCCGAGAGGGCCAGGGCAGGTGTGACGGCGACGGTCACGAGGACCCCGGCGACAGCGCTCATACCGATGAAGGCCAGGAGCCCCGAGAGGGCTCCGCTCACCGTGCGTTTTTTGGCAGACATAGACTTGAGCGTAAGCGACAAATCTGGAAATCCGCCTCAATAGGAGTCACATGCCCACCTGGGAGTACCTCACAACGCCGTTGATGATTCACAACACCGCCGCAATCCTGAACAACTGGGGCTCTGACGGGTGGGAACTCGTTCAGGTTGTCACCGGTCCGGAAGGCGGACTCGTGGCCTACATGAAGCGTCCGATCGCGGCCGCAACCGTGGAAGGGGCCTAGACAATGTCACAGGTTGAAGCTCGCCTGGTCGAACTCGGCATCGAATTGCCGCCCATCGTGGCCCCGGTCGCCGCGTACGTGCCGGCCATGGTCGCCGGTTCGCTGGTGTACACCGCCGGCCAGCTGCCCATGATCGCCGGGGCGCTGCCCGCCGCGGGCAAGGTGGGCGACGGTCCCGGACTCGTTCCGGCCGACGACGCCAAGGCCTACGCGCGCCAGTGCGCCCTGAACGGCCTCGCGGCGATCAAGGGCGCCATCGGCTCCCTCGACCGCATCACGCAGGTCGTCAAGGTCACCGGCTTCGTCGCATCCGACCCGGCCTTCACCGGCCAGCCCGGAGTCATCAACGGTGCCTCGGAGGTGCTCGCCGAGGTCTTCGGAGAGCGCGGCCAGCACGCTCGCTCCGCCGTGGGCGTGGCCGTGCTGCCGCTCGACGCCCCCGTCGAGGTCGAATTCATCGTGGCCTTCGCCTAAACCAGCCACGCACACACCGATGGCCGCTTCCTTCGGGAGGCGGCCATCGGTGTGTGCAGCGGTGCTACTTCATCTTCTGGCTGATGATCTGCATCACCGAGGTGTCGGCGAGGGTGGAGGTGTCTCCCACCTCGCGGCCCTCGGCCACGTCGCGCAGCAGACGACGCATGATCTTGCCTGATCGGGTCTTCGGCAGCTCGTCCACGATGAAAACCTCCCGCGGGCGGGCGATCGCACCGATCTGCTGGGACACATGCGCCCGCAACACGGCGCTGATGTCCTCGTGCGAGGCGGTCTCCGCCTGGCTGAACTTGATCACCACGAATGCCACAACGGCCTGGCCGGTGACCTCGTCGGAGGCGCCGACGACGGCCGCTTCCGCAGTCAGCGGATGCGCCACGAGCGACGATTCGATCTCCGCGGTCGAGAGGCGGTGTCCCGAAATGTTCATCACGTCGTCCACCCGCCCGAGCAGCCAGATGTCCCCATCGTCGTCGAGGCGTGCCCCGTCGCCGGCGAAGTACAGCGGGCCGTGCTTCGCGCCGGTCGTGCCTTCGAACTTGTCCCAGTAGGTTTCCTTGAAACGCTCCGGGTCGCCCCAGATGCCGCGCAGCATGGCGGGCCAGGGTTCCGTCACCACGAGGAGGCCGCCGTTGCCGTGGCCCACATGCGTGCCGTCGTCATCGAGCACATCGATCGCGATGCCGGGAATGGCAACCTGCGCGGCACCGGGTTTCGTTTCGGTGACGCCGGGAAGGGCGGACACCATGATGGCGCCGGTCTCGGTCTGCCACCAGGTGTCGACCACCGGGGTGATGTTTGCGCCGATGACCTCGCGGTACCACATCCACGCCTCGGGGTTGATGGGCTCGCCCACCGAACCGAGCACGCGCAGGCTGGTGAGATCGAACTTCTGCGGAATCTGCCGGCCGAGCTTCATGAAGGTACGGATGGCTGTCGGCGCCGTGTACAGGATGCTCACCTTGTACTTCTCGATGATCTCCCACCAGCGGCCGGGGTGCGGCGAATCGGGGGTACCTTCGAACAACACCTGGGTGGCGCCGTTCGCGAGCGGGGCGTACACGACGTAGGTGTGGCCGGTGATCCAGCCGACGTCGGCCGTGCACCAGTAGACATCCGTCTCGGGCTTGAGGTCGAACACGTTCTTGTGCGTGAACGCGCCCTGGGTGAGGTATCCGCCACTGGTGTGCAGGATGCCCTTGGGCGCCCCGGTCGTGCCGGAGGTGTAGAGAATGAAGAGCGGGTTCTCGGCGGGGAAGGCCTCGGCCACGTGCTCGGCGTCGACGGAGGCGAGCTCGTCGTGCCACCACAGGTCGCGGTCGTTCCATTCCACGTCCTGGCCGGTGCGCTTGACCACGAGCACGTTCTCGACCGAGGAGTCCCCGGACTGCAACGCGGCGTCCACGGCCGGCTTGAGTGCGGAGGTGCGGCCCTTGCGGTAGCCGCCGTCGGCGGTGATCACGAGCACGGCGTGGGCGTCGTCGATGCGTGAGCGGAGGCTTTCGGCGCTGAAGCCGCCGAAGATGACCGAGTGCACGGCGCCGAGGCGGGCCACGGCGAGCATCGAGATGACGGCCTCGGGGATCATCGGCAGGTAGATGGCGACCCGGTCGCCGGTCTTGACGCCGAGCTTGATCAGAACGTTGGTGGCGCGTTTGACCTCGGCGGTGAGTTGGGCGTAGGTGATGTCGCGGGAGTCGCCGGGCTCGCCCTCGAAGTGCAGGGCGACCCGGTCACCGTTGCCGGCTTCCACGTGACGGTCGAGGCAGTTGTAGGCGACGTTGAGCTCGCCGTCGTCGAACCACTTCGCGAACGGCGGGTTCGTCCAGTCGAGGGTCTTGGTGAACGGCTTGTGCCAGTGCAGCAGCTCACGGGACTGATCGGCCCAGAATCCGAGTCGGTCGGCCTGGGCGTCGGCATAGAGCTCGGGGCTCGCCGCGGACTGCGCAGCAAACTCGGGCGTGGGCGCGAATCGACGAGATTCGTTGAGGAGGTGATCAATCTGAACGCTCATAATTCTGGTGTCGCTCCTTTGCGATGCGTAAATGCAGGCGTGGGCTCGCCACCCCTGAACCATACCGCTATGGATGGTGCGGCAAATGAACGCCCAGCTTCGGGGCGAAAATTTGTGGCGAGCGACCTCAAAAGCCCCCTGGTTGGGGGGTGCCGGTTTAGGGGGCATTTTTGGACTTGCGCTTCTGTGCACGGCAAGTACACTGATATTCGTCAGAACGAGAGTTTTGGCCAGCAACGCGCATGGTTCCCCCCAATCTGCGTGTTGCTAGGCGGCGTCTGTTCCCCCCAATAGGCGCCGCCCCCTCTTTTTAACGCCGTTGGACATCCCCGAGGCACTTTCGACGGCTCACCTGGCCTCTCGCCCGCCCCGTTGGTCGAGGCGCGACGAAGGAGCGATCGCCCGCACCGTTGGTCGAGG
>Ga0307487_1003088_pt1 | contig 10089 bp, 11 predicted proteins | sample CBIW12metaG_FD_203665 | JGI IMG/M metagenome (GOLD analysis project Ga0307487, IMG submission 203665) | Sea-ice brine microbial communities from Beaufort Sea near Barrow, Alaska, United States - CBIW 1.2 | ecosystem: Environmental > Aquatic > Marine > Coastal | place: USA: Alaska | collected... | reverse complement strand
TGACCTCTTTCTAAAAGTTCTTGGGTTGGCACACTCCGTGTAAGAGTGCCAGATCAACTATACGGCTTGGTTGGCACTCGATCAACGTGAGTGCCAATACAGATGCGGATACGGTGAGACAATGAATCAGAGCGAATTGCGTGAGCTGCTTTCAGCTGAAGGCCTTCGCCTGCTGGACTCCCTTCCCGTCTGGCAATCCAGCAATGAGATCGTGCGAACCGTCTCCGAACTCCGAAAAGCCGGCCACAGCCCCGGACTCGTCGCCGCCGCACTCAGCCAATCAAAACTACGCGCAAAAGCGGTAAGCAAGTTTGGTGCATTTGCCGAACGGATGCTCTTCACCGAGGCCGGCCTCGAGCAAGCCACTCGACTCTCCGTCGCCTCACTACACGCAGGCCGCTTTAGCAAGGCTGGCGTGAACTGGGTGGCTGATCTCGGCTGTGGAATCGGTGCTGACGCCCTCGCCATCGCGGGCCTTGACCTCAACGTCACCGCGGTAGAGCGGGACGAAACCACCGCAGCCATCGCAAGCTTCAACCTCGCCCCCTGGAGCAACGCCCAAGTACTCCATGGCGATGCCGAAACAACAGACCTCACCGGAATCGACGGCATCTACCTCGATCCAGCACGTCGCGACGCCCATGTGCGTCTCACCAACCCTGCGGACTGGACTCCCTCACTCGACTTCGCGTTCGGACTCGCCGAGCGCTATCCCACGGGAATTAAGCTCGGCCCGGGCATTGATCGCAACCTGATCCCCGACAATGCTGAAGCCCAGTGGGTGTCCGTCCGTCGCGAAGTTGTCGAGCTCGGACTCTGGTTCGGGGCTGTCGCTCGCGACGGCATCCGCCGCTCGGCACTCGTGATCGGCGATCACGGCAGCGCCGAGATGACTGCACCCGCCGACAGCATTGACGAAGCCACGGGAGCATTGGGACAGTTTCTGTTTGAGCCAGACGGCGCCGTCATCCGCGCACGACTCATTGGAGATCTTGCCCGACAGCTGAATGGCCGGATGCTCGACACATCGATCGCCTACTTCAGCGCGGATGCCGCAGCATCGTCGCCATTCGCGACGTGTTTCGAGATTGTGGCCGACTTCCCTCTCGATAAGCGGTCGCTGAAGAAAGAACTCGCAACGCGCAAGATAGGCACCCTAGAAATCAAAAAACGCGGCGTCGATATTGACCCCGCGACTTTTCGAACTTCGCTTTCGCTTACCGGCGAGAACAGTGCGACATTGATTCTGACGCGTGTTGCGGGCACACGCCGGGCGCTACTGGCGCAGCGCGTGTCGCCCGCGGTTTAGCGAGTTGCGAATTAGTTAGAAGTTTCCGCGAAAGCCGGTCCCGAACTCACTAACGCCAGCGAACAACAACGCAAAACCGGCGATGACGATAATCCCGGTGATCAAGCCAATCACGACGCTGATGTACCCGGTAATGAGGCCGGTGAGCCAGTAGGGACGCGCATACGGCTGCTTCTTCTGGGCCATGTGACCCATGACCACCGCGGCCACTCCGGGTAAGAACCCGAACACGACGAATGACAAAAGGATGCCGGAAATTCCGGTAACCATCGACGCAATCGACAAGCCCTGCGCTGGACCAGCCGGAACCGGCGTGAACGGTGCTTGGCCTGGCGTTGACGGACCCTCGTAGCCGGGGATCGGGGTGCCGCTAGCTGCAGAGTATGGGTCAGCCGATGCAGCGGGAGTCGCTTGGGGCGCAACGGGCGGCACCGGAGGTGCTGACGGGGTCGCGGGAGTCGAGGTAGTGCTGGCTGGCGCACTTGCGGTTGTGGGTACCGCCGTGGTCGTGCTTGCGCTCGACGTGCCTGCCTCTGCCGCACTAGTCGACGCTGCCGCACTAGTCGACGCTGCCGCAGTTGGCTTCTTGGCGGCTGCGCTCTTCGCCGTCGTGGACTTTGCTGCGCCGCTCGTAGTCGCTGCCTTAGCCTCAGGCTTCGCAGCGGCTGCGGTGGTCGTCACGGCAGGCGTCGACTTAGCCGCATTCTGTGCGGCAGCCGGCTTCTTAGCCGCAGGCTTCTTGGCTGACGGTGTCGCCTTTGCCTTGGGCGCGCGCGATGCGACAGGTGTAGCGGGAGTGGGGATTGACGGGGTTGAGCCGTCTGAGTTGTTGGTAGCCATTCGCACACTTTAGCAAGCACAACTCAACAGCTGCCCAGCAACGCCTTCAGGGCCCAAACTCCTGTGCGGGCCCTGAAGGGTACACAACTAGCGTGAAGGCTTAGTAGCCGTTCAGTCCGCCCGCTGCACCCAAGAAGAAGAGCGGAATGAATATTGCAAACAGCACGATGAAGAACCCGACGAAACCGAGGTAGCCGAGCACGAGACCGATGATGGCGAGCACGTTGCCCTGTTCGCCGGTCTTCTTGATCTGGCTGAGTGCAATGTGGCCGGTGACAATGCCGATGAGGCTAAGCCACAGGATCGACGTCACCAAGGAGACGATCGAGAGTACGTTCCACTTGGCAACCGGCGCGCCTGTTGGCGTCGAGGCGTAAGGCGTGGGTTCTGACATGACGGAATGCTCCTTAGTAGATGAAACCGAAAGCGGCGCCACCATATTCTCAGCCTGAGAGAACGCTGTCAATGCGTCTCAACTAGAGCATAACGTGTTCTTAGGACTGAATTTGGGTGACAGGGAGTGTCGAGTCCGCGCTAAAACCGAGCGTCGATGGCGGTTTACCCGCCATAACCAATTGGGCGCCCAATGCGGCGATCATCGCACCATTATCGGTGCACAGCGACAGCGGCGGGATTCTCAATTGGATGCCCGCAGCATCGCACCGCTCTCGCGCGAGTTCTCGCACACGAGCGTTGGCCACGACTCCGCCGCCGAGCAGTAGGCGTGGCACACCACGATCAACACACGCCGCGACCGCCTTAGTCAGCAGGATGTCAACGACTGCCTCACGAAAACTGGCCGCGACATCCGCAATCGAAAAGTCTGTTCCGGCATCGTGTTCACGCTCGACCCAGCGCGCGACGGCAGTTTTTAGTCCCGAGAATGAGAAGTCGTACCGGTGCTTATCCATGTCTTTGGCCTGACTCAAGCCGCGGGGAAATCGGATGGCCTGGGGATTGCCCTCTGCGGCAACCCGATCAATCTGAGGCCCACCCGGATAAGGGAGCCCGAGCAGTCGAGCGACCTTGTCGAAGGCTTCCCCGGCAGCGTCATCAATTGTTTCGCCGAGCAGTTCGACATCGGAAACCAGATCGCGAACGTGCAGCAACGATGTATGGCCACCAGAGACGAGCAGCGCAATCGTCGGAAGGTCGATTTCTGTTCCATCGTCGCGCAACACGTCGGCTCCGACGTGCCCGACAAGATGGTTGACGGCGTACAGCGGTTTGTCGGTTGCTACGGCGAGCGCCTTCGCTGCGGCAACACCCACCATGAGTGCGCCGGCAAGTCCGGGGCCGCTCGTTACAGCAATCGCATCAATCTCGTGAAGCTCTATGCCCGCTTCTCGGAGCGCCTGCTCGAGCGTCGGCTGCATCGCCTCAAGGTGCGCGCGTGCCGCAACCTCAGGAACAACCCCGCCGTAGCGCGCGTGCTCGTCCATGGATGATGAAATGACGTTGGCGAGCAAACGGTTACCGCGAACAATGCCAATACCTGTCTCGTCACAGCTGGTTTCGATTCCCAGCACAAGAGGTTCGGTGGTGTTGTTCGGCAAGCTTCGGTTCGCTGGTGCTGCCTGAGTGACGCTCGCAGGCTGGCTCATACACCCACCGCAGGAGACAGTTTGGGTTCGGGAATGGTGAGGCGCATCACGATCGCATCGACACCATCAGGTTGGTAATAGTTTCGGCGCACAGCGATGCGCTCAAAGCCCAGCGAATCGTAGAGTCGTTGCGCGGCCAGATTGTCGTCGCGTACCTCCAAGAAGAGCTCACCTGCCCCGCGATCGCGAGCCTCCACCATGAGCGCGTACATCAACGCACGCCCGATGCCATGGCGTCGAGCATCCGGTGCAACAGCAATAGTTTGGATGTCAGCCTGCCCAGAACGGAATGGAGCGCGCAAGCCTGCATACGCTTTCACCTGCCTCGGCTCCCCCACAGGGTGCGCGACCAGATAGTACCCGTGATTATCAGCGATGTCAGCACTCATCATGTCGCGGGACCACGCGTCGTTGGCAAATTCGCTCACCTCAATCACCATGATGGCGTCGAGGTCGTCTGTGGTAGCGCGGCGCAATTGCCAGCTCATGCGGTTACTCGTTTCGGTCCTGCGGAGAGGGTGACGTCTGGTGAGCGCAAGTAAAGGGCTTCTTCGCCGGCAAATTCGCGCCCGTTGGCTTTCATGAGGTGCGCCAGCGTTGCCAGGTTTGCGGCGCGCACCGTTGCGGCCCCCCGTAGCGCGTAGTGGTCGAAGTGTGGCACATGTGTGGCGAGCTCGGCGGCGGGCGCGAGCGCGGGTCCGGCCTCGCGGATGGGCAACCCCGCGTCATCCATTCCCGCATAGGTTGACCAATACAGCTCTTTGCGTCGCGCGTCTGTTGCGATCAGGACTGGTGCGGTTTCGCCGAGTGCGATGGCATCATGAGTGACAACCCGATACAGCGGCAGGCCTGCACCGAAGGCAAACGCGCGGGCGGCAACGATGCCCACCCGCAGCCCGGTGAACGGCCCTGGACCCATTCCCGCCACAACACCGGTCAGGTCGGTTACAGCGAGCTTTGTGGCTGCGAGACAGCTGTAGATGAAGTCACCAACGACTTCGGCATGCGTGCGGGTGTCTGCAGAGTCGCACTCCGCGAGCACAACGCCGTGCGCATCAACAATCGCGACGCTCGTTCCTGCCGACGAATCAATCGCTAAAAACATCAAGCCACCTCAAATCTGCCCACTTGGGGCCGAAACCGGTCACGGTCACGGAGCGCGGTTCACCTGCCTCTTCGGTGAAATCATCGTCAGAAGGGTTCGCGTCGCCCGCGCCGGTGGGCCGCACAATGTCGACGTTCAGCCAAGATTCACTGACTCCATCGAGCAAACCTGCACCCCATTCGACCACAACAATGGATGCCTCAAAATCGATGTCGAGATCGTCGAGTTCTCCAGCGCTGCCCAAGCGGTAAGCGTCGACATGCACGAGGGGCGCCTGGCCGGGCGATGATGTCGATGCCGATGCTGACCCCGACTCCGACTCCGACTCCGATGTCGATTGCCCGAGTCGCGGGTGCGTGCGCGCGAGCACAAAGGTCGGGCTCGTCACGGTGCCGCGAATGCCGAGAGTCTCACCAATCGCTCGCGTGAGGGTGGTTTTTCCTGCGCCAAGTTCGCCATTGAGCAGAACGAGGTCGCCAGCGTCGAGCTGTCCGGCGATCACTGACCCGAGATCAGCCATCCGCTCAGGGGAATCGACAACAAGTCTGGTCACGGTTCGTACCTGCGCACCACGCGCTGCCCGATGCGAGTCACGATCTCGTAGTTGATGGTCCCCGCGGCCGTCGCCCAATCGTCGGCGCTGGGCACAGGCATCGCAGAGCCAGAAGAGCGCGGCGAGGTCGAAGAGGTCGAAGAGTCACCAAAAAGCACTGCACGATCGCCCACGGCAACCGGGGCATCGCCCATGTCGACCACGATCTGGTCCATGGCAACCCTGCCAGCTACCTGGCCTCGAAAACCGTTGATCGTGACAGGTCCGCGGTTGGAGGCCTGACGCGGAATACCATCGCCATACCCCAAGGGCACGAGCGCCAGAGTGGTATCGGTCTCCGAGTGGAAGTCGAAGCCATACGACACTCCTGCACCGGCCGAAGCGCGTTTCACAGAAACGACGGGGGCGCTCAGTGTCATCGCCGGCACCAGACCAAGAGCTGAAGCATCCACATCAGCGGCGGGCGCAAGGCCATAGGCGCTGATTCCTAGACGGACCATGCTGAATCGGGCGGCGGGGTGCTTGATCGCGCCCTCCGAGGCCGCCAGGTGACGGAATTCTGGCCGAAGCCCCACCGACTCCGCCATCACGACGGCTGCGGAGAACTGTTGGATCTGCTTGGCGTCATTCTCCGCGCCAGCATTGGCCAGGTGGCTCCAGATTCCTCGCACACGGATTCGTCCGGCAAGTTCGTGCGCCACGGCAGCTTCGAAGAATTGGTGCCAGTCGCCAAGAGCAGCCCCGTTGCGGTGCAGGCCAGTATCGACCTTGAGGTGAACGAAGGCAGTTCCGGATGCCACAGCGACTTCGGTCAGTTGTGCACTGCTGCTGACGCCGAGGTCTACGTTCGCGCGCACTGCTTCACTGAATGCTGCCCCCGGCTGATGCAACCACGCCAGGAGTGGAGCGTCGATGCCCGCGGTTCGCAGCGCAAGCGCTTCGGTCACGTCAGCGACGCCAAGCCAGTTCGCGCCACCAGTAATGGCGGCGCGGGCACTTTCGATGGCTCCGTGACCGTAACCGTCCGCTTTCACGACCGCCATTACCAGAGCAGGCGCGACCAGAGCGCGCAAAGTTTCTATGTTGTGCGTGATCGCGCCGGTGTTGATTGTTGCGAGTCGAAGGTCAGTCATGGTGGGCCTCCGCAATAACGTATGCGATTGCGATGCCAGCGTCATGGCTCATCGACAGGTGAACCGAGGTGATCCCACGGCGTTCAGCAATCGTTTTTGTGGCATTCAGCAGTTCAAATGACGGGTTTCCGAGCGTGTCGGAGACGACCTTCATGTCGTGCCAGGTGACACCACTCGAGTCACCTAAGGCCTTGATGAGCGCTTCTTTAGCGGCAAAGCGGCCGGCAAGTGAGCGCAGCGGTCGCGTCGCGCCATCCTTCAGTTGTTCGCTCTGAGAAAACAGGCGCGAGGTGAGGGTCGGCGTGCGCTGCAAAGCACGTTCGAAGCGGGCGATGTCGACGACATCCACACCGATCCCCACAATCACGGTGAGACCTATTCGACGGTGACAGACTTCGCGAGGTTGCGCGGCTGGTCGACGTCGAGTCCCTTCGCTGCCGAAAGTTCCATACCAAAGATGTGCAGCGGGATCACAGCAAGCAGTGGCTCAAAGAATGAGCCGGCAAGAGGAATGGGAATGACCTCGTCGGCGAACGGCAGCACTGCTGCGTCGCCCTTCTCGGCGATAGCAATGACGCGAGCGCCACGCGCACGGATCTCCTGAATATTGGAGACAACCTTCTTGTGAAGCGAGTTGGGATCGCGCGGGCTGGGAACGACGACGAAAACAACCTGGCCGGGCTCAATGAGCGCAATCGGGCCGTGCTTGAGCTCACCAGCGGCAAAACCCTCAGCGTGAATGTACGCCAATTCTTTGAGCTTCAATGCACCCTCAAGAGCGATCGGGTAACCCACGTGACGACCCAAGAAGAGTACCGACTGGGTGTCCGTCATCCAATGAGCCAACTGCTTAATCGACTGAGAGGTGACCAAAACTTCAGAGATCTTTTCAGGGATCGCCTGCAGTTCGGCAACGTTCTCGCGAATTGCCTCATCGCTGAGCGTGCCACGCACACCCGCAATGTGCAGCCCAATCAAGTACAGCGCGGTCACCTGAGCAACGAAGGCCTTCGTGGATGCCACAGCAACTTCAGGACCTGCGTGCGTGTACACCACAGCGTGTGACTCGCGCGGAATCGTTGCGCCGTGCGTGTTGCACACGGAAATAACCTTTGCGCCGGATTCCATAGCGAACTTGACCGCCATGAGTGTGTCCATGGTCTCGCCAGACTGGCTGATCGAGATCACGAGCGTCCGCTCGGTGAGAATCGGGTTGCGGTAGCGGAACTCGTGAGCCAGCTCAACATCCACCGGAACACGGGCCCACGCCTCGATAGCGTACTTGCCGAGCATCCCCGCGTAGGCCGCGGTTCCACACGCAAGCACAACGATGCGGTCGATGTTCGCGATGACCTCGTCACCGAGGGGCTCGAACTCGGTGAGCTTGACGAGCCCATCCTGAACGCGACCAAGGATTGTATTGGCTACGGCATCCGGCTCTTCACTGATTTCCTTAGCCATGAAGCTCGACCAGCCACCCTTTTCGGAGGCCGAAGCGTCCCAGGCGATATCAAACTCTTCAACCTCAACAGGGTTGCCATCGAAGTCGATGACCTCAACAGCGTCGGGGCGGATTGTGACGATCTGGTCCTGGCCGATAGCGACGGCGCGACGAGTGAACTCAACGAAAGCGGCAACGTCTGAACCCAAGAAGTTCTCTCCGTCGCCCAAACCGATCACCAAGGGTGAGTTGCGGCGAGCACCGACAACAACGCCGGGCTGGTCTTCGTGAACAGCGAGAAGAGTGAATGCTCCCTCAAGGCGAGCAACGACGCCGCGCAGGGCTGCCGTGAGGTCGCCCGTCTTTTCGTATTCGCGACCGACCAGAATTGCCGCTACCTCGGTATCAGTCTCGCTGGCAAAAGTTTCACCCTCGGCCAGCAGCTCATTCTTCAGTTCAGAGAAGTTCTCGATGATGCCGTTGTGAATGAGAGCAAGCTTCGAGTCGCGGCTCAAATGCGGGTGCGCGTTCACATCGGTGGGGCCACCGTGGGTAGCCCACCGCGTGTGACCAATACCGGTGGCACCATTACCGAGCGGTGTTTCGGCAAGGTCATCAAGCAGCATCTGAAGTTTGCCAGCACGCTTGCGTGTTTTTAGCACCCCGGAGTCGTCAATAATGGCGACACCAGCGGAGTCGTAACCCCGGTATTCGAGACGTTTGAGACCGCCGAGGAGGACCTCAAGGCTTTTGTTGTTACCGACGTAACCCACAATTCCACACATGGAAACGAGTTTAGTTCCCCAAGCTGGGTATCGGTGCGCCGTTAGGATGAAGGCGATGCATGAAAACGGCTCCGCACACGCTCAAATCTCTCCCTTTCTCGAAATCGATCGGAGCGATTGGAGCAGACTTGCGCCAAAAATGGAGGTTCCGCTCACCCAGGCAGAGCTGATTGAACTCCGCGGACTCGGCGACGAACTCGACCTCACCGAGGTCTCAGAGGTCTATCTTCCGCTGAGTCGACTACTCAACCTGTATGCGGAAAACGCTCAGCGGCTTCATGCCGCCACCACGCAGTTCCTCGGCGCCACAACCACGCGCACACCATTCGTCATCGGCGTTGCCGGCTCGGTAGCCGTCGGAAAGTCCACCATCGCGCGATTGTTGCGCGAACTTCTCTCGCGCTGGGACGGCACCCCCCACGTCGAACTCATCACCACCGACGGGTTTTTGCACCCCAACGCCGAACTCGAACGCCGCGGCATCCTCGAACGAAAAGGGTTTCCCGAAAGCTATGACCGCCGTGCACTATTGCGCTTCGTCAGCAAAATTAAGGCTGGCGTCACCGAAGTGCGCGCCCCGTTCTATTCGCACCTGGCCTACGACATCATTCCCGATGCCGCCATAACGGTGCGCAAACCCGACGTGCTCATCGTCGAAGGGCTCAACGTTTTGCAACCGCCGACCCCCGGCAACAGACTCGCCGTCAGCGACCTCTTCGACTTCACAATCTATGTGGATGCCCGCACAAGTGACATTGCTCACTGGTACGAGGAGCGCTTTCTTCGCCTCCAGCGCGGGGCATTCAGCAACCCGCGCTCATACTTCCACCGCTTTGCCGATCTCAGCGAGAGTGCCGCCCGCGCACGCGCTCAACAGGTGTGGAAGCTCACCAACGAGCCCAACCTCGTCCAGAACGTACTGCCGACGCGACCTCGCGCATCACTGATCTTGCGCAAAGACGCCGACCATGCGGTCTCGAAAGTGTTGCTGCGCAAGACCTAGCGTGCCGCGCCGCCAGTATTCGGGCGGATCAGCCGGTGTCGAGTTGTCCGGTGTCGGATCGGCCGGTGTCGGATCGGCCGGTGTCGGATCGGCCAGCGTGGGGCGGGACTAGTTGCCGAGCTGAGTACGAACGACTGCGGCGAGACGATCCGCCATCTGTTGCGCAACGTCGTGGTGCTCCGCCTCAACCATCACGCGAACCATTGGCTCAGTTCCTGATGCACGCAGCAGGACCCGGCCGGTGTCGCCCAGTTCTGCCTCCACGGCAGCAACCGCATCGGCGATTACTGTGTCGGATCCCAGCGAGTGATGGTCG
>Ga0307487_1003087_pt1 | contig 10092 bp, 12 predicted proteins | sample CBIW12metaG_FD_203665 | JGI IMG/M metagenome (GOLD analysis project Ga0307487, IMG submission 203665) | Sea-ice brine microbial communities from Beaufort Sea near Barrow, Alaska, United States - CBIW 1.2 | ecosystem: Environmental > Aquatic > Marine > Coastal | place: USA: Alaska | collected... | reverse complement strand
CGAGCTCGGTCGGTAAATCTCTCAAACATATGATCGCTCCCTTGGCGCCAGGGCAGTTGGTGCCGTTACATCGAGAGTAACGAGCCTTTGCGCGCTATGGGCCGATGTTCGCCCTAGGCGTGACGGATGCGTGCCGAGGCCGGTTCGCGCAGCCTCACAAATCGACGTCGGGGCTACTGAACGGCTGAGGTCAGCCGGGCGAGATTGTCCAGCACGGTGGAGCGCAGCGGCTGCTTCATCCATTCCTCCAGGGTGAGCTCCCGGCTGTCGGCGCGGTAGCCGTCTTCGACCGCACGCAGCTCCTGCACGAACGAGCGGCCGCGCACCATGAGCGACACCTCCATGTTCAGGCTGAAGGAACGCTGGTCCATGTTGCTCGAGCCGATCACGGCGACGTCGTCATCGATCGTGAAGTGCTTCGCGTGCAGGATATACGGCGCCTTGTACATATAGATCGTCACCCCCGCCCGCAACAGCTCCTCATAGAACGACCGCTGCGCGTGGTAGACGAGCGCCTGGTCGCCGATCTCCGAGACGAACAGTTCCACGTGCAGGCCCCGCTGCATCGCCGTGGTGATCGCGTACATCATGGCCTCGTCCGGCACGAAGTAGGGGCTCGTGATGATGATCCGCTCCTGCGCGTAATACAGCAGCGCCAGGAAGAGCCGCAGGTTGTTTTCGCCCGTGAACCCGGGGCCGCTCGGCACCACCTGGCAGTCGAGGGCGTCGCCGACCAGGCGCGGGTGCACCGGTTCTACATCGCGGGTCAGCAATTCCTCCGTCTCGCTGTACCAGTCGGTGATGAAGATGGCGTTGAGCCCGGCGACGATGGGGCCCTCCAGCCGGGTCATGAGGTCTTTCCACTGCAGCCCACGGCGAATGTTGCGGCGCATGTTGTACGACCGGTCGATGATGTTCTGCGAGCCCATGAACCCGACGACACCGTCCACGATGAGCAGCTTGCGGTGGTTGCGCAGGTCGGGACGCTGCCATTTGCCCTTAAGCGGTTGCAGCGGGAGCATGAGCTGCCAGTGCACCCCGGACTCGGTCATCCGCTTCTTCGTGCGGCCGAATCCCGGCTTGCGCAGGCATTGCAGGTGGTCCATGAGCACGCGCACGGTCACACCGCGCGCGACGGCCCGCTCCATGGCGTCGAAAAACGGGGCCGTGGTGTCATCGAGGGAGAGGATGTAGAACTCCACGTGCACGTACTTCGTCGCCGTGTCGATGTCCGCGATCATCGTGTCGAAGGCGTCCTGATACCCGCCGATGAGGCGCGCGCTGTTGTCGCCCACGAGCGGCATGGCCCCGAGATTGCGGTTGAGTTCCACGACGGAATCCAGCCAAGAGGGCCATGGGCGGTCGTGCTGCACGCGTTCCATACCCTCGGTGCTCTCGAGAATGAACTGGTTGATCTCCGCCTGCATCGCGAGACGTTTTTTGGGCAGGGTGCGGTAGCCGATGAGCATGAACAGCAGCACTCCCACGTAGGGAATGAAGAAGATCGTGAGCAGCCAGGCCATGCCCGACATGGGCCGCCGGTTGCGGGGCACGACGATGATCGCCACGACTCTGACGGCGAAGTCAACGAGAAAGGCCAGGAGTATGACGATGGTTGAGCCATCGATACCGAACATTCGAATCAGGTGACGGGCTTATCGAGACCGAGGCGCGCGCGCTCTTCGGCCTCGATCCTGGCGTAAACCTTACGTTCGGTGCGGTCGGCGTGGAGAATTGAACGCAACAGCATCCAGAACAGCAGTCCCAGAAAAATGGTGGGGATCACTGAAAAGAGTGCGTTGGCCCAGAAGTTCTCGATCACGCGTCCAGACTACCTGCTATTTGTTGATGAGTCCGATCACGCCGGAGAGCAGGAAGTACACGCCGACACCGCCGACGATCACCCAGATGACGATCCGGTTCGTCGAGGGCTTCCTCGGGTCTTTGTCGGGCTGAAGATCGTCGGGCGGCAGAATCGTCATGGCTACTTCACCAGGGGGAAGAGGATGGTCTCGCGGATGCCCAGGCCGGTGAGGGCCATCAGCATGCGGTCGATTCCCATGCCCATGCCGCCGGTCGGTGGCATGCCGTGCTCGAGCGCCCGCAGGAATTCCTCGTCGAGGCGCATCGCCTCCGGGTCGCCGTCCGCGGCGAGTCGGGCCTGTTCCACGAAGCGTTCCCGCTGCACGACGGGATCGACGAGCTCGGAATACCCGGTGGCGAGTTCGAACCCACGAACGTAGAGATCCCATTTTTCGACGACGCCCGCGATGGAGCGGTGACCGCGTACCAGGGGGCTCGTGTCGACGGGGAAGTCCATCACGAACGTGGGGCGGGTGAGGCCGCCCTTCACGAAGTGCTCCCAGAGCTCCTCGACGTACTTTCCGTGGATGGGGTGGTCGATCTCCAGGTTTTCCCGGGTGGCGAGAGCCTTGAGCTCCGCGATCGGGGTGTTCGGCGTGATCTGCACGCCCGCCGCAGCCGACAGGCTGTCGTACATGCTGATGCGCGCCCAGTCGCCGCCGAGATCGAACTCGGTGCCGTCGGCCCAGGTGACGACGTGTGATCCGGCGATGGCAAACGCGGCATTCTGAATGAGGCTCTGCGTGAGGTCGGCGATGGAGTTGTAGTCGCCGTAGGCCTCATAGGCCTCGAGCATGGCGAACTCGGGCGAGTGCGTGGAATCGGCGCCTTCGTTGCGGAAGTTGCGGTTGATCTCGTACACCCGGTCGATGCCGCCGACGACGGCGCGTTTCAGGAACAGCTCGGGTGCGATGCGCAGGAACAGCTCGGTGTCGAAGGCGTTGCTGTGCGTGGCGAAGGGACGAGCGGATGCCCCGCCGTGCATAACCTGCAGCATCGGGGTCTCGATCTCCAGGAACTCGAGGTCGGTGAACGTCTTGCGCAGGCTCGCGACGGCCGTGGACCGGGCAACGACGTTGCGGCGGGCCTGGTCACGATTGATCAGGTCGAGGTAGCGGCTGCGCACGCGGGTCTCTTCGCTGAGCTCGGTGTGCAGGTTGGGGAGCGGGAGCAGGGCCTTCGCGGCGATCTGCCAGTCGCTCACCATGATCGACAGCTCCCCGCGGCGGCTGGAGATGACCTGGCCGGAAACGAAGACATGGTCGCCGAGGTCGATCAGGTCTTTCCACTGGGCGAGCGATCCCTCGCCCACCTCGCCGAGGGACACCATGACCTGGATCCGGGTGCCGTCGCCGGACTGCAGGCTCGCGAAGCACAGCTTGCCGGTGTTGCGCGAATGCACCACACGGCCGGCGAGGCCGACGACGACGCCGGTGACGGCATCGGCTTCGAGGTCACCGAAGCGTGCTCGCACGGCCGGGATGGTGTCAGTCACCGGAACCGACACCGGATAGGCACCGCCGGCCGGGGAGACGGCCGCGGCGTTCAAGCGCTCGCGTTTGCCCAGGCGCACGGCCTTTTGCTCGTTCATCTCTGCGGGGGTGAGCTCTTCAGCGGGGTTGGTGCTCATGCGGGTCTCCATTTGGTGCGGGCTGGCGCTTGGTGCGGGTGCTGCCGGGTCGTGGTGCGGTTACGCCACGTCGAGTGACACGTTGTCGATGAGCCGCGTGCCGCCGACGAGAGCGGCCACGAGCATCCGGGCCGGCCCGACGTGGCCTGCCCCGACGGGCAGGAACGTGAGCGGGTGAACGACGACCAGATAATCCAGTTTAACCAGCGTCTGGGGGTCGATGAGCGCATGAGCCGCGTCGAGTGCGGCGGCGGGACCGGCGGCGGCGGCCGACTGGGCGCTCGTCAGGCCGGCATACAGTGTGGCGGCGGCGTGCCGTTCGGCCTCGCTCAGGTTGCGGTTGCGGCTGGACAGGGCCAGTCCATTCGCCTCCCGCACGGTGGGAACCACGTCAATTGCCACGCGAACGTTGAGGTCGGCGACCATGCTCTGCACGAGGAACACCTGTTGGGCATCCTTCTGGCCGAACACCGCCGTGTCGGGGTTCACAATATTGAGGAGCTTCGCGACCACGGTGAGCATGCCGTCAAAATGTCCGGGGCGGGAGGCGCCTTCGAGGAGCGCCCCGACGGGACCGCCCGCGACGCGGGTGTCATTGCCCAGGTCCGGGTACATTTCGCGGGCGTTGGGTGCGAAGACGAAGGTCACACCTTCCGCGGCAAGCGCCTGCAGGTCCGCCGCCAGGGTACGCGGATACCGGTCGAGGTCCTCGTTCTCCCCGAATTGGAGCGGGTTGACGAAGATGGACACAATGACGATGTCGCCCAACGCTCTGGCTCGCCGAATGAGCGCAAGGTGCCCCTCGTGCAGGGCGCCCATGGTGGGCACGAGCACCACGCGGGTGTCGCCGCCGACCATGGCTGCCACGTCCCGGGTCTCGCACACTCGATTGCGGAGCTCGTCAATGGTGCCAATGACTTCTGGCATGGTGAGCACAGTCACTCGTCCTCCGGGTCGTGGTCGTCGAATGGTCCGCGTGGGCCGTCATCAAGCCTGTCACGAAGAAGGCTCGGCGGCAGACCCTCCAGATCCGACAGATCGACCGCACCGGGAGCAAGGCGACCAAGCGCATTCTCCATGGCGGAGCGCACCAGCGGGCCGATGACGGCACCCGGCTGTTCGATGCCGATGTCGGCGAGCAGCCGGGTGGCCTGTTCCACGATCGATGTGGAGAAGGCGGTGGCCGTCTCAACCGCCTCGGCGTAGCTCTCCCGGTCTCCCTCGGCCACGATGATGGGCTCGCCGCCCATCTCCACAACCAGAGCCTGCCCGATGGGCAGCACCGGGGTGGGCGCCGTCACGGCGAAGTAGCTGTCGGTAAGCCGCGTGAGATCAAGACTCGTGCCGGTGAACGCCATGGCCGGGTGAATCGCCAGCGGGATGGCGCCGCCGGCGAGGGCGGGAGCGAGCACCGCGGTGCCGAACCTGGCCGAGGTGTGCAGCACCAGTTGTCCGGGCTGCCATGTGTTGGTGGCCGCGAGACCCGCCACCAGTCCCGCCAGCTCGGCGTCCGGCACCGCGAGAATGACCAGTTCGCTTCGTTCCACAATTTGCGGCACCGTGAGGATGGGAACGAGCGGCAGAATCGCTTCGGCTCGATCACGACTCGACTGGGAGATGGCGTTGATGCCCACGAGAGCGTGGCCGGCGCCAGCCAGAGCCGCGCCGAGGATGGGTCCGACCCGCCCGGCGCCGATGATGCCGACGCCGAGCCGTCCTGGTCGTTGAGTCATTCGGCTGGTCCTGTCAGTGGGATGGTGTCGCGGGGATCGTTGGTGTCAATTTCGGCCGCCGCGATGGCGCGGCGGGAGACGAGGTCGAACAGATGCAGGGCCTCACCGCGGTTGATGACACTGAGCCGGGCCGATACCGGGCCGCTCACGGTGTGCAGGGTGGTGGCGGCGAGGCCCAGGCGCCGCTGGAGCGGACCCTGCGAGATCTGTACGCTCTGCAGCCGGGCGAGCGGCACCAGCACCAGTTCACGGGACAGCACGCCGCGGCGCAACAGGGTGACACCCCCACTCACCGCGTAGCCTGTGCGCCGCCACGAGAACGGTCGCAGCCAGGCGGCCGCCCGAGGCGCGTTCACGAAGCCATCGCTGCCGCCCCGTGAACGCAGGCCCCGCTCAATCAGGATGCGCTGCTGCTCACCGGAAAAACTCGGCACGAGCAGTTCCAGCACGCGAGACACATCGTCGACGGTGCCGACCGGCAGGATGACGGTGTTCGCCGCGCCGGCCGCGCCCGAGTTGGAGGAGTGCCCGGCCTTGTTGATCTGCACCTGCCACCAGCCGAACGGCCGCCACAGCAACGGCTGCGACACCCCCACGGCATGAACGCGCCCACTGGGCAGGGTTTCGCTGCTGGTCGACAACAACCCAAAGCCGACGCGCACGCCCTCGTCCGTCGCGGCGATGCTGTAGCGCAACGACTTGACGAAGCGCGAGTAGTAGTAACCGAAGCTGCCGACGAGGCCGGGCAGGATGGCGACCAGCAGCCACTCGGGGCCGCCGACCACCGCGCTCACAATCAGCGCCGTGATGGCCAGCACCACGAACACGGTGAACCCGTTGCAAACGACCGAGCCGATGAGTCGGCCCGGGGGAATGCGCACGATCGACTCGGGCGGTGCGGCATCGGGATCGAGTTCGGGCGCCAGAAACTCGTTCACTCGCGATTGGGCCAGATCACCCAGAGTGGGGCGATCCCCGGTCGGGCCCGGGGCGCCGGTCGCCGAAACGTCCGCTGCGGGCGTCGTCGCCGCGGGGTTGGCCGAGTCACCGGCCGACGTGCCGGACTGCCTCAGCCCGGACGCGAGTCGCAGAATATCGTGGCGTAACCCGTCGGCGAGGGACGAGCCGAGGTAGGCCAGCTGCACGTTGCCGTCCTGGCCGGCCACGCTCACCTCGAGGCGGGCCGCCCCGAACAGGCGGGGTATGAACGGCCGCACGAGGTTGACGCCCTGCACGCGATCGAGTCGAGCGCGGCGACTGCTGCGGAAGACGACTCCGCTGCGTACCTCAACCACCTCCGAGGTCACGCGGAAGGTGTGCATCCGCCAGGAGAGCGTGAACGCTACGAGGATGACGATGAGCACCACGGCGATGCCGAGCAGCGCCCAGCCCACCACGCCGTTCCTGACGATGGCGTCGATGGGGTCGTTACCGTCGGTCGGCTCGTCGAAGAAAATGGCGAACAGCCGTTCCCGCAGGTTCGCGATCACGAAGCCGAGAACGGCCACGATGAAAAGTCCGCCGCGCAGCAGCGGGGTGGCCGGGTGCAACCGGTGCCACTGGCCGTCGGTGACCCCGGGCAGCACGAGCGCCACGCCCAGTTCGGTCGGGGCGGGTTCCGACGGCTCTGGCGATGACCCGTCGGCGGTCACAGTCCGGCCCGGCGACTTTCGGCAAGTTGCACAAGAAGATCACGCAGACGCTCCGCGTCGGCTTCTTCGAGTCCGGGGATGGCGACTCCCGTGGTGGCGGCGGCGGTGACGAATTTGAGGTCTGCCAGTCCGAGCCAACGCGCAACGGGCCCACGGGTGATGTCCACGAGCTGCATGCGCCCATAGGGAACGGCGACAAACCGCTGGAACATGATCCCGCGGCGAAACAGCAGGTCGTCGTCGCGCAGTTGGTACCCGATGGAACGCACGCGGCGCGGCTCGAACGCGACGATCACGATCGTGATGACCGCGATGGCCAGCCCTACGAACAGAGCCCAGATCTGGTCGGTGAGGATCCACACCACTGTGGCCGCGCCGCAGAGCACGAGGCCGAAGAGGATACTTCCCACGATCTCCACCACCACGTAGCGCGGCGCCACTCTCTGCCACTCCCCCACCTCCGGCAGGTCGAGTCGCACGGAAACGTTCGGTTCAGACTCGTTGGGCACCCGGAACATCTCCACTCGGTTTATCTGCGGCTTTCTCGTCGTCGTCGGGCGGCAATGTGCAGAAAAACTCGGCGACGAGGCCTCCCCCCAGCAACAGAAGGGCACCGATCGCCGCGGCGATCGTGAGCCACAACGATGGTAGCGCCGCAACGACCGTGCGGGTGAGAATGTACGTGACCACGCCTACCGCCATGCCGAGCAGCAGCGCCCCGCTCAGACTCGAGGCCTTCGAGAGCACGGCCACCCGCATGGCCCAGAACGGGTCCATCCGCCTGGTGCCGCGGCGCCTGATCGACCGGCGCACCCGCCAGGCGAGGCCCACCACAATCGCGGCCATGGCGGCGAGAGTGAGCGGCAGGCTCACAGGCGGCACGATGATGGCCGAACCGGAAGCCGCGGCTCCGATCTCCACCAGGAATCCGACGACGAGTCCCAGCAGCCCGAGCCCGATGAGCGGCGATGCGTGCGTGCGCTTCATCGCGCCGCACCCGTCTCGGGGGCGAGCACGACAGTGTTTTCGGTGGCGGCGAGCAGGTCGCGCACGAGTCCGCGGCCCGGGATAACGGCATCCGCGTCGAGGTGAAGCCACGGCGCGAGCACGAAGTCACGTTCCCATGCCCGGGGGTGCGGCAGGGTGAGGCGTGGGGTGTCGAGTTCCAGGTCGTCAACGACGATGATGTCGATGTCGAGCGTGCGATCGCCCCACCGTTCGGCGCGTACGCGTCCGTGGCGCGCCTCAATAGCGTTCACGGCGGCGAGCAAGTCGAGCCCAGCCCCCGCGTACCGGCCCGTCACCACGGAGTTGAGGTAGCGGGGCGAACTGTCATCGACCCCGTCGGGTTTGACCGCGGCCGATTCGAAGTTCGGCGAGACGCCGGTCAGGGCGAAGCCGGCCAGGTCGGCGAGGTCGCGCACCGCCGCGGCGAGTGTCGCCTCCCGGTCACCGAGATTGCTGCCGAGGGCCAGGACGACACGCGCCGACGCGGGAAGCGGCGACACCGTGGCGGCGCTCACGCGCGCGTCCGCTCGATGCGCACCGCGACATCCGTGAACGGCACCTCGATCGGTGCCTGTGGTTTGTGCAGCGTCACCTGCACGCGTTCGGCGGCCTCGTGCAACAGCACGACGGCGGCGATGCGCTCGGCGACGGTCTCGATAAGGTCAACCGGGTTGTGTTGCGCGGCCGCGGTGACCTCGTTCGCGAGTTCTCCGTAGTGGATCGTGCGCGACACGTCGTCGCTCGCGGCGGCCGTGCGCAGGTCCAGCCACACGGTGACGTCGATCACGAAATCCTGGCCGTTTTCGCGCTCGAAGTCGTAGACGCCGTGGTGAGCCTTGACGCGCAGCCCGGTAAGAATGATCGAGTCGCTCATCACACCATTGTGGCTCATGCCAGGGGTCCCGGCGCGACGGCCGCCGTGACCCGGTCGAGAACGTTGAGCGCGGTGCGCGTCGCCGACACGTCATGCACTCGCACGGCCCACGCCCCGGCCTGAGCGGCGAGCACGCTGATCACGGCCGTCGGCAGGTCGCGGGCGAGAACGGATGCCTGCGCCGGCAGCACGGCCGCGACAAAGCGCTTGCGAGACGCCCCCACCATCAGCGGGAGGCCCAGGTCGTCGAAGGCGGACAGGTTTGCGAGCAGGTCCCAGTCGTGTTCGGCCAGTTTGGCGAATCCGAGCCCCGGGTCGATCACCAGGTTGGAGCGTTTGATTCCGGCGCGTTCGAGCTCGGCGACGCGGGCGACGAGTTCGTCGTGTACCTCGGTCACCACGTCACCGTAGTGCGCTCGAGCGCCCATCTCCTGCGCGTGACCACGCCAGTGCATGGCCACGTAGACACGCCCGCTGTGGGCGGCAACGCCGGCCATGAGCGGGTCGGCGAGGCCGCCGGAGACGTCGTTGATGATCTCGGCGCCGGCGGCGACGGCCGCCTCAGCTGTGCCCGCGTTGAGAGTGTCCACGCTGATGCGCACACCGCTTTGCGCGAGCGCGGTGATCACCGGGATCACCCGTGACCGTTCATCCGCCGGCGCCACACGGGTGGCTCCCGGACGGGTGGATTCCCCACCGACATCGACCAGGTCGGCTCCCTGCGCGACGAGTTCGAGGCCGTGCTCGATCGCGGCATCCGTGGAGGCCCACCGCCCGCCGTCACTGAACGAGTCGGGGGTGACGTTGAGCACCCCCATCACGAGCGTCATGATCCGGCCGCGATCAGGGCGATGATCTCGGCCCGCGCCGCCGGGGACGACAGCGTGCCGCGGCTGGCCAGGGTGACCGTGGAACTGCGGGTCTGGCGGGGGCCGCGCGTACCGACGCAGCCGTGCACAGCGTCGAGCACCACGAGAACCCCGAGGGGGTCAAGGCCCTCCTGCAGCGCCTCGACGATCTCCTCGGTCAGGCGTTCCTGCAGCTGCGGGCGGGCCGCGATCGTCTCGACAACCGCGGGCAGGCGGCCGAGCCCGACGACCCGTTCACGGGGCAGGTACGCGATGTGTGCCGTCCCGAGGAACGGCAGCAGGTGGTGCTCGCAGATGGATCGGAACGACACGTCCCGCAGCAGCACCAACTCGCCGGTGTGCGGGCCCACCGGCAGAAAGTCACGCAGGTGGTCAAGCGGGTCCGTGCCGATGCCGCCGAAAAATTCGGCGTAGGCATCCGCCACCCGGGTGGGAGTCGACTCGAGGCCGTCGCGATCGGGGT
>Ga0307487_1003085_pt1 | contig 10093 bp, 8 predicted proteins | sample CBIW12metaG_FD_203665 | JGI IMG/M metagenome (GOLD analysis project Ga0307487, IMG submission 203665) | Sea-ice brine microbial communities from Beaufort Sea near Barrow, Alaska, United States - CBIW 1.2 | ecosystem: Environmental > Aquatic > Marine > Coastal | place: USA: Alaska | collected... | reverse complement strand
GAGCATAGGTAACTATGCAATCAAGTTTGATTGGAACGACGGCCATAACAGCGGAATATATACGTTTAATAATCTGCGTATCTTGGGTTCGCGCGCCGCAGCAAGCGATATTGAAAATGTCTGATTTTTTACGGGCGGATCAGCCGGTCAGCATTCGCGCAGAGTCTTCGCTGGCCGACCCCGACACCTGTAAGTTCATTGTGAGCCGTAGTTTGCACCCCGGCGGCCCGTTCTTTTTTGGCAATAAAGAACGAGCCGTTGGCTCACCGCTCGGCGAGCAACTGTTTGCACTCCCGGGCGTGGCCAATCTGCTCATTGCCGATAACGTAGTGACCGTGTGCAAAGAGCCGGCCGCCTCGTGGTCAGGGTTGAAAGCGGACATCGGAATGGCTATCCGTACACAGTTGCGGACGGGCGTGCCGGCGATTCTGGAAATGCCGGTTCATAACGGCACGCAAGGGAGGTCCGATGTAGAGCTTATTGCGGCTGTTCAGGAGCTTCTGGACAAAGAGGTCAATCGCTCAATCGCGAACCACGGCGGAAAAATTTCCATTGTGGAGATCCGGCAAGGCAAGCTTTCCATTTTCATGAGCGGCGGCTGTCAGGGATGCGCTTCCTCTCAGGTAACGCTGAGGCAAGGGTTCGAAGTCATGCTTAAAAGAGTCGCCCCAGAAATCGAGGAAGTTATTGATGTAACTGACCACGCAGCGGGAAAGCAGCCTTTTTATCCGCGCCATCAGGAGCCCTTATGATAAAGCGCCCACCCCAGGAAACCGCCCCTATGGTGACGACCCTCGACGATCTCGCAACCTTGGCAAACTATTCGCTGATGGATTCCCTCAACTGCGACCCTGAGGCTAGGGTAAACGGAGACGATCACGCCCCGCGGCAAGTCTTCACGGGCCACTATGTGCCCGTCAAGCCTACGCCCATCGAAAATCCCGAGTATGTCGCCCACAGCCAAAACCTGTTTCGCGAACTGGGCTTCGCCGACAGCATGGCGCAAGCGACTGACTTCGTTCGCGTGTTCTCCGGCGACCTTGAGAACGTTCCGGAGCCGATGCGCAAGGTCGGGTGGGCGTGTGGCTATGCACTTTCCATCTACGGCACCGAATACACCCAACAGTGCCCGTTCCAAACCGGCAACGGTTACGGTGACGGTCGCGCGATTTCAGTGCTCGAAGCCGTTATCAACGGTCAGCGCTGGGAAATGCAGCTAAAAGGTGGTGGCCGGACGCCATACTGCCGTGGCGCCGACGGCCGTGCCGTTCTGCGGTCAAGTGTCCGCGAGTTCCTGGCGCAGGAGCACATGCACGCGCTTGGGGTGCCAACATCGCGTTCGCTGAGTTTGTACGTGTCGAAAACAGAGAAGGTCAGGCGGCCGTGGTACTCGGAAGGCTCACGCTCGAAGGATCCAGATACTCTGGTATCAGAGGCGGTTGCCATCTCGACGCGCGTCGCACCTTCGTTCATTAGGGTTGGTCAACTAGAGCTCTTCGGTCGCCGTGCTCGGAAGAAAGAACACCCGCAATCGATGGAAGAGCTTGAGAAAATTGTGTTGCACCTGATCGATCGTGAGTACGGTGACGTTATCGACCAGACCTTGCAAACCACCGAAAAAGTGGTGTTGCTTGCGCGCGAGTTTCTCAGCCGACTCACGTCACTTGTAGCGAACTGGATTCGCGTTGGCTACTGCCAGGGCAATTTCAACAGTGACAACTGCGCGGCCGGCGGCTTCACACTCGATTACGGCCCCTTCGGATTCTGCGATGTGTTTGATCCACAGTTCCAGCCATGGACGGGTGGGGGACATCACTTTTCGTTTCTGAACCAACCGATGGCGGCAGAACGTAATTTTCACACGTTTTGTTCGGCGTTACGCCCGCTGCTGACGGCGAACCAAGGCTGCCTGCTTCAGCTCGAAGAAATTCAACGTGATTTTTCAAAGGTAATGAACGCGCAGATGGAAAAGATGTGGGCTGCCAAACTCGGGCTTGCCACTTTTCACGCGGCGCTGTTCGGCGAGCTCGCAACGCTGATGGTGCAAACGCCTGTTGATTACACCCTGTTCTTCCGCCAGCTGTCGGCGGTGCCAGACGACATTAGTCCGCTCAAAAAAAGCTTCTACAACAGCTCAGCGCATGAATCAGGCCCCACAGGCATGGATCAACGCTGGTCGGAGTGGCTCAAAAAATGGAAATCGCTTGCCGGCATTGGCAGCGCGACCGGCGAAATTGCGACTCCGCCACGCTCTCGTGAGGAGCTTTCTAGCCAGATGAAACTCGTCAACCCGAAATACGTTTTGCGGGAGTGGTTTGTTGTGCCTGCGTATCAGCAAGCAGCTGTGGGAGATTACTCTTTGCTACGAGAGCTGCAAGAAGTCATGACTCAGCCGTACGCCGATCAATCGAAAGACGTGGAAGAGAAATACTATCGGCTGAAGCCGCTGGAGCTTTTTGAGGTTGGTGGATCGTCGTTTTATAGCTGTTCGTCGTAATTTTTTGAAAACCGAAAGTCACAAGCCGATTCAGGAGCCGCGGGCATGACGGATGAACTCAACAAGAAGAAGGCGTTTGTGACGTGGGAAGAATCGTTTGGGGGATTGCAAACGGATGCTCAGCAGGGCGACGCTCGCGCGCAACGTTTACTGGCCATGCGCTACCAGCGCGGCCGTGGCGTAATTAAAGACGAAGCCATCGCTTTTCATTGGATGCAGCTCGCCGCGCAACAAAATTTTGCGCTGGCGCAGCGAAGTCTGGGGGAATTCTACGAAAATGGGTTGGGTACTGAGTCGAACGTTAATCTGGCGTTTCATTGTTATTCCCTCGCAGCACTGCAAGGCGATCCTATCGCTACAAAACACTTGCACCGATTAGAACAGCCAACCACGTGATGTAAAAAGCAGTCAGTCCATCAGACAAGGCCCCATAACCACTGGGCACCGCGCTGTTTCTCAGTGACAGCTTGGTGCCCAGAGTCAAAGAAGAAGGCAACGTGGGCCTTAAGGTTCGCTCAGCGCGCTGACATGGTCGCGCCACTGGTCCATTAGCGCCTTCCATTCCATCTTGAACCAGGGGGTGTACCGGAATGGCGCGTCTTCGAGCTCGCGGGTCACTTCTTCCAAGGGGACCCAGCGACAGTCGGCAATTTCGTCCGGGTGCACCCGGACCTCTCCGCCCGATGCGCCGATATATACATGGCACAGTTCGTGTTCAGCACCACGATCGCCGAAGTCGGCCTGGTAGGTGAACTTGTAAACGAATTCCAGTGACGCTTCCAGCCCTAGTTCCTCGCGCAAACGACGGTGAAGCGCCTGGTCCATCGCTTCGCCGCGTCGCGGATGCGAACAGCAGCTGTTGGACCAGTAAAGTGGCCAGAGCCGCTTGCCTATGGCACGTTGCTGCAACAGAACCCGGCCCTGTTTGTCGAACAGGAAAATCGAAAACGCCCGGTGCAATATCCCATGGCCCTCGTGGCAGTCGCCCTTCGAGCGATAGCCAACTTCGTTGTCGCTCTCGTCAACGAGTATCAGCGGCTCGTCGTCGAACGATACTTTTTCGCGCACATCTTCACTCATTTTTTGCCTTACCACCTACTGTAACTTGTATCGCCTGATGATCGGTTTCACGAACACCCAAGTCAATGGCATCTAGCTCTCAGGGCATTCACCCCGTCTGAAGCCACATGCAGGAAATCAGTCAGACCTTAAAATTGGCGAGTCGTCGTATGTTGGTTTGGTCGCCGGTGTGTTGGCGCCTGGTGACAATGAAATCCCCGGTGTTGAGCCAGGCTAGCGGAGTAAATTCTTGAAGACTGACAAAATGCCTGGTTTCCCATGGAGAAACCAGGCGTATTAAGCCAAACCTTTAAACGTAGAAGTCCAAATCTTCCTGGGCTTTCAGCAGATCCCGCATCTTGATAGGGTCATCACCTGCGAAAAAGATCAGGCCCCAATGAGTTCCGAAGGCTGACCGATCAGGAACGGTCTCTTCTTTAGGTGCAACCAATTCGTGAGACTCGAAGTAGGGATGTTCAATCGTCTCCTTGGGCATTTCCAGTTTGCTGACCACACGACGCCTTGGGTAAACACCAAAGCAACCTGCGTAGCATTTCGCATCAACCACTTCCCGTGGGAAAAAGGCATCCACTTCCTCTTTCGTGCTCTTGGGATCAAATACCAGCATTGAGGCTTGGTAAGCGCTGAATCCGTAAGCTCGCTCTATCAGTTCGAACGCCTTGAAGCCCGGCGGGCGGTAAGCAACTTCGCCAAAGTACATCTCACCGTCAGCCGTTACGAAGTACTCGGGATGAATCAAACCGAATTGGATGTCGAAGGTTTTCACCAGCAACTCGATCTGCTTGGTGATCGCGTTGCGCCAGCTTTCCAGTTGCTCGGTAGCGGGAACAAACACCGAGTAACCCAGGGTTACGTATTCGGAAATATTAAGGAACTTGATCTTTCCGTCATGGATCCAGGCCTCTACGGCAAACTCCCAGCCATCAAGGTGACTCTCCATTAGCAAGGGATATTCTTCCGCCGGAATGTTATCGATCTCTTCAACCTTGCGGATCATCCTGTGACCAAGGCAACCGGCTTTGTCGAACGCCTTGACGTGAATGGGGTCATCCGGGTCACCGTCAAGCTTAAGCAGCGTCTGGTTGACGCGCTTCATGAAGCGAACGATATCTTCTTTATCGTGTGCTTCTTCAAAAATCCCGACGCGAATGCCACCAAGTTGAGCGCGGCGCTTCATCAGAGATTTGTCGCGGAACAAAATGGACTGTCCGAACATGCGCGGGCTGTTAAGCAAGACAGAGTTAATTGCACCAGACCATTCGACGGTCTCTTCGAACAGCGGTATTGCAACGTCAACACCTTCAGCCTGCAGTCTTTTTGCAATCTCCAGGGACCGATCATTCAAACGGAGAAAATCCCATGCAATGAAAGGAATCTTGTTTGCTGTACAAAAATCAGCAGCCCAATCTGGTGCAATTACGATGTAGCGGCGATCGAACTTTTGCGCGGCTTTAATCGCATTAACGCTCCAGCCAAGCAGGGCGATATAGCCTTTATTCGGGTCTTTCGGGGTTTCAGTACCTTTAACCGAGTCCATATCCGGGTCGAGCCAGGCTGATACCGCTTGGGATAGCTCTTTCTCAGATGTCATTGACATTCGATGTACTCCTTGATGATGTGTCTAAAAAATGTGCTGAATTTTAAGCTCAAAATGCAAGCTGAATTATCAGACATTTTCATTAATGGAGTGGGTTGAATGACCTGAAACCAAGCAAGACACTTAAATTGGGGACGTTCTTGCGGCGCAGTTAAAGCAATGTCATTAATCGCAACACTCGAGGTAAATATAGACGATTTGGTTACAAATTGATACAAAAGCTACCAGAATAGTTTGCTTCCGAAAGGCCTTAAGCGCATCTTTACGCGGTCGAAATAGCCTATTTAGCACGTAAGGAAAATATGGTGACTATTACCTGTTTTGATCCAGATACCAACGCCTTAGTGGCAAGTTTTGACAAAATGCTGGAACAGCTGGGGCTCTCACGCCAGACTGACCGAATGGCGTCAAACAGGGAAGTGCTGGCAGCAGCGCTTTACGTTATGGAAGCTCCCGAAGGGCTGGATGCGTTGTACGCCCGAGTGCCTGCAATGGAAGCCAATGGCGTATTTACCAACAGTGATTGGGGCCAACCAGCCATTCTGAGACCCGCGCTCGCCGTGCGCACCCTGCGCCAGGGAGCGCCGGATTACACTGCTATAGAGGCCCTGAGTGAGCTTCGTCTGCTGGCAGTGGCTATGGGTGACTACCGCCACCCAGGCATTTCTGCGGAGCAGGCCAAGAACTTTCTGACCCAAGTGACGGCATTGAATCTGGACTTGCTATCAGGACAGATGAACGAGGCCGATCGGGAACGGCCGCAGGGGCTAGGGCAAATCGTCAATTCGCTTTATCAGTATCTACTCAGCAGGTTGGGCTACGAAAGTATTCTCGACAGCCTGGTGGACGAGGTGCGCCGTTTGTTGGCCCAACGTCCGATCCAAACTGCCAGTATCAAGCAGATGGTCGGCCAGATCGCCAAATGCCTGTTTGATCCAGACATAGAAACGGAAGGAATGGATAAGGCCGCGCGCCTCGTCCGTGCTTTGTTCGGTCCTGCTATAGGTTGTCGTGATGACCCCGGCTTTGCGGTTTACGGCGAGCGCCTGGCTGTCATGGACGAACCGGCACTGTCTGCCGAAGCGCTGGGTTTTGCCAGAGCGATGCATGAAACGGGCATGGTCTCGCCGTATCACCCCCTCCTTTTACGACATCTGCGCGGGCTTCAAGATGACCTTATACCTTTGGCATTGGGCCTAAGCAGCACCGGTATCGATGTTCTTCAGTGCTACCAAGAAATTGTCTTCGAACTGATTGATCAGGTTATACACCCTGAAACTTGCCAGGCGGTGTACGGTCTGGCTATGTTTCTGGAACGTGGTGGTCTGTTTACACCTCCGGTAGCGGCGGGCCTGTGGCGACAACTCGAACTGAAACTTTGCCCGGCAGCAGCCAGTGCGCTGACCGAGGTTTTTGGCGATGCTCACCCCCCAAGGGTGTATTTACTCGCCGGTGTATTGAGTCTTCTTGGGCAACCGCTGGGTGTTGGCCAAGGGAATAACCCGACGTGTCAGTCGGTCATCGGTCTTTCGATGTGGGCCTTTAACGACGCCGATTTTCTATTACAATTGGTGGCCTGGGCGGCCCGTGACGACGACATCATCATGCGTTTCGAGGGAGAGCAAATCACCTCACAGCATTTGAAAGCAGGCCTTGCGAAAGAGCCTCCAACCGATGTTGACCCGGTTTCATTGATTCTGGTGCCTCATCTTGATCGAATCTATGCCGAGATGGGGCGCTTATGCGGCGAACGCGACGACGATTTGCACCGTTGGATCAACCCTGAAATGTACGGTTGGTGGGTAGGCCATGGATTTCTTAGTGTTTTTGATCGCGAAACAGGAAAGATTCATGACTACCAGCACTTTATACGCCACTTTTATGCCTGCTATCACCCTTACTACAACGGCAATATACCCGTCATTCATCCGCAACCGGCTGGTATCGCCGTCACCGACAGTGGAGGGCGCCTCGTTGGACGCCATGCCATAACCATTATCCGCGTCAGCCTTGATCGCAATGGCGAGATGCGCATCTACTTTTATAACCCCAATAATGACAGCGGCCAGGATTGGGGGCAGGGGATTAACTGCTCAACTCAAAGCAATGGAGAATGGCATGGCGAAGCATCGCTGCTGTTCGCCGAATTTGCGTCACGTTTGTGCGTATTTCATTACGACTCGAGAGAATTGGGAGACATATCAGTCGTTCCGGACACAGACGTTGAACGCGCAATAGAACTCGGCCGCAGCAGTTGGGCTGCCGGTTATGAGTAAGATGTGGCACTCCCGTAAGGAGGAAGCTGCAGAAACGACGTCAGTTGCCATCCGCCGCCTCCGTATCAGTGATGTAAAATCTGCTCGAGGAACTGCTGGGTGCGTACTTCCTTGGGGTTCGAGAAGAACTCCTCCGGCGGCGCCAACTCCACAATCTCGCCCTGGTCCATGAAGATCACGCGGTCTGCTACAGTTTTAGCAAAACCCATTTCGTGGGTGACGCAGATCATGGTCATGCCACTGCCAGCAAGTTCAACCATTACATCCAGCACCTCTTTAATCATCTCCGGGTCCAGCGCTGAGGTGGGCTCGTCAAACAGCATGATTTTTGGTTTCATGCACAGTGCGCGGGCGATGGCAACCCGCTGTTGTTGGCCGCCGGAAAGCTGACCCGGGTATTTGTTCGCCTGCTCTGGAATCTTCACTCGATCCAGATATTCCATGGCGGTGGCGACGGCTTCTCGCTTGGGTACCTTACGCACCCACAGTGGCGCCAAACAACAGTTCTCCAAGACGGTCAGATGCGGAAATAGGTTGAAGTGCTGGAATACCATACCGACTTCCTTGCGCACGGTGTCGATCTGCTTCACGTCGTCGGTGAGCTCAACATCGTCTACAATAATCTGGCCACGCTGGTGTTCTTCCAGCCGGTTGATGCACCGAATAAATGTCGATTTGCCCGAACCGGAAGGTCCGCAAATAACGATCCGTTCACCTTCCTTTACGTCAAGGTTCAGGCCCTTGAGTACGTGAAAGGTGCCGTACCATTTATGCATATCTGCGACCTTGATAATGGTCTTGTCAGTGCGTTTGGTGAATTCAACCGGAGAGCTGCGCCCATCCTCCGGATCTTGTGTAGTGTTGTGCTCAGCCATGTTGGTGTCCCGTCAAGATTTATGACCAGTGTCGAGTTTTCGTTCAAGGTTCTGGCTGTACCGGGACATGCCGAAACAGAAAATCCAGAAACAGAAGGCCACAAAAACATAGCCTTCCGTGGTGACGTTACGCCAGGCCGGGTCAGTGATGGTCGACTGTACCGCCCCCAGAATATCGAACAGACCAATGATGAGGACCAGCGTAGTGTCTTTGAACAGAGAAATGAAAGTGTTGACGATACCGGGAATGACCAGTGTCAGTGCCTGCGGCAAGACTACTAGCCCAGTCTTGCGCCAGTAGCCTAGTCCAAGGGCGCTTGCAGCTTCATACTGGCCTTTTGGGATCGCCTGCAGGCCGCCTCTTACCACCTCTGCCATATAGGCCGATTGCCAGAGTGTAATACCGATCAGTGCCCGCATCAGCTTTTCGAAGTTGACTCCGTCCGGCAGGAATAAAGGCAGCATCACAGAAGCCATGAACAACACGGTAATCAAAGGCACGGCGCGCCAGACTTCAATGAAAACGACGCACATACCACGAATGATCGGCATGTCTGAGCGACGCCCAAGTGCCAGTACGATACCTATTGGCAAAGCGGCCAGAATGCCTACATAGGCAAGGATTAACGTCAGCATCAGGCCGCCCCATCGGCTGCTCTGAACTTCTTCCAGTCCAAACCAACCACCGGGGATCAGGATGTACCCGATCAGCGGCAGGCCAGTCAGCCCGAAAATGCCAAACCACTTACGGCAAGGGAAGCGCTCGATGAACTGAGGGACGAAGGCTACCGCGAGCAGCCCGAACATGATGTCAACGCGCCATTGCAGGGCATCGGGATAAAATCCGTAGATAAAGAAGTTCAACCGCTGACCGATAAACAGCCAGCAAGCGCCTTCACCACTGCAGTCAGCGGCACTTTCACCGGTAAATGTCGCTTCAAGAATCACCCAGTTCAGCAGCGGCCCCACACTCGTAATCACCAAATAGGCGGCTACCAGTGTCAGCACGATGTTGTACCAGGTTGAGAACAGGTTTTTACGCACCCAGCCGATAACACCGATGTCCTGCCGGGGCGGTAATTCCGATGGAAGACTCATCATCGCTCCTGCAGCGCTACGGCGCGGTTATAGATGTTCATGAGACCGGAAATGATCAGGCTGATCGTGAGATATACAGCCATGGTGATGGCTACTACTTCAACCGCTTGTCCGGTCTGGTTAAGGGTAGTGCCCATAAATACCGCAACCAGGTCGGGATACGCGATCGCCGTTGCCAGCGAAGAGTTTTTTACAAGGTTCAGGTATTGGCTGGTCAAAGGCGGAATGATGACCCGCATGGCCTGTGGAATAACGACCAGCCGCAAGGTGAAACTGGACTTCAGACCAAGCGCACTGGCAGCTTCGGTCTGGCCACGGTCTACCGCCAGAATGCCGGACCGAACGATTTCCGCGATGAAGCTTGCAGTGTAGAGCGACAGGGCAATCCAGAGTGCTGCAAGCTCCGGCAGGATTGAGGCCCCACCGGTAAAGTTAAAACCGGTCAGTGCTGGCATTTCCCAAATCAGCGGCCTACCGACCAGCACAAACACCAGAAGCGGCAGAGCCAGAATTAGCCCCGCCCCGATCCGTAGGGCGGGAAACAACTGGCCAGTGCGGAGTTGGCGTTTCTTAGCCCAGCGGTGTACGAAAACCGCCGCGGCGACGCCCATAATCAACGCTGCCATTACCCAGCCGAATCCGGGTTCCGCACTCGCAGTCGGGAAGTAAA
>Ga0307487_1003082_pt1 | contig 10099 bp, 8 predicted proteins | sample CBIW12metaG_FD_203665 | JGI IMG/M metagenome (GOLD analysis project Ga0307487, IMG submission 203665) | Sea-ice brine microbial communities from Beaufort Sea near Barrow, Alaska, United States - CBIW 1.2 | ecosystem: Environmental > Aquatic > Marine > Coastal | place: USA: Alaska | collected... | reverse complement strand
TGCTTGTGCTATTCCACTAAGCGACACGGCTCCAATAATTCCTACGGCTGCTATAGTTTTTTTAATGAACGATTTACAATTATTCATGATATTATCCATATTTATTTTTATATAAAAAATTTAATAAAGTTTTGTCCAAATAAAATATCTATTGGGTTTGGTTTTCTTTTGTTCTGATCATTATGGATTTGACACCCTCCTGAGTAATATTGCCGTCACTGTTAATAAGTTTTATATTGAGTTTGACGACGCCTCGGTCGTTTTTGCTCTTACTTGGAATCAAGTCTACTACCTCTATTTTTGCGTGAACCGTATCGCCTATAAAAATAGGAGATTTAAATTTCCACTCATCAATTGTCAGGAAGGCAATGGCTGCACCCTCCATTAACCCGACCCTAAACATCAATCCATGTGATATAGATAAGCCAAGTAGTCCGTGAACAAGTCTTCTTTTAAAAGGAGTTTTGTTCGCAAATGTTTCACTCGTATGGATCTCATTCATGTCTCCTGACATCGCGGCGAAATTCACGACGTCAGTTTCTGTTATTGTTCTTGTTGGAGAATAGAACTCATCTCCAATGCTGTATTCTTCGAAATATATACCCATTATAAATACCTAAGGTTGGTTGAAATTAAATACTGCTTTTCGGAATTAAAGCTTCGCCTGATACGGCTTTAACCCCATCAGAGAACACTTCAATTTTGTGCTTTATTTTGTCTATTCTTTCTATTTCAATGGCGAGAATGCTTCCAGGATGTACCGGCTTTATAAAAACAATATCTAAGTACCCATTCAGCCCCCAATCTGGATATCTGCGTGTTAATTCCTTTTCAATCAAACCTATAACTAAGAGCCCGTGGGCTATCGTTTTACCGTAAAATGATTTGCTAGCGAAATTCTCGTCAGTATGTATCTCCCCTAGGCCTCCGCTTGCAATTGCGAATTTGTCGATGATTTTTTGTGATATTTTAATCATGTTATCAGCCTTTCTATCAGACTAGTTTGTTTTAGAGTATGCCCAAAGATTGGCCGTCTCTTGCTTGCATAATAAGATATCATCTCTTAAGAAAAGTACTTCCCAAACCAAGTAGTTCTTACCTTTTTTAATTGATTTCTCTATTATTTTAACCTCTACTTTGTAGCTATCTCCAACACAAGGAATCCCTGAGTGGTGAATCTTTTGTTTTAAATGTACGGTGCCTTGGGCAACTCGACCACCAAGGGCATCAAATACGGGTTTGTAAATAGCAAAGATTGACAGGGGTAGATTTTCAGGCTGATATTCAAAATCTATCGATTCACAATACAATTTCGCGAACGATTCGGTAATATTCATGGTTGAGTGATAAATATTGCCTTCAATTAGATTGTCGTAATCAATTATATGATACTTTTCTTTTAGCATTTCAAAACTCGCTAATTATTGTTGTTATGCATTAGATGTGGTTTATCTATTACTTTGTTTTAATCAAAGCATCAACGATTTCTACCCCGTCGCCTTCTTCTTTGACAATGACTGGGTTTAAATCAATTTCATTAATTGTGTTTTTGTTTCTTTCGACGAAGTTAGAGAAAGTAACAATCAGATCAGCCAGCGCAGAAATATCTGCCTTGGGCTTTCCACGAGCACCCTTCAATAACGGAGCAACCATGAGTCCTTCGATTGCCTGAACGGCTTCTTGCCTAGAAACAGGCGGCATTAGCAGAGTAAAGTCTTTGAGAACCTCAATATAGATCCCGCCTGCAGCAATCATAATGACAGGGCCAAATATAGGATCATTCTTACAGCCCAGCGACATTTCAAAAACACCTGAACACATTTTCTGAATCAGTATGCCCTCGATCTCTTCTTCAGAAACGACCTTACAGGCACTTTCATGAATGTCACGAAAGGCGCATAGGACTTGCTCATCATTCTGTATATTCAGCTGAACACCACCGATTTCTGTCTTGTGTGGAATTTTGTCAGATACTACTTTCGCGACAATTGGATAGCCGATCTGCTTGGCTGACGCCGCCGCATCGGCAGGCGTTTTGGCAAGAATTTCCTTCGTAACCGGTAATCCCCATGATTTTAGCAAAATTTTGCTGCGGTATTCGTTGATGCAATTGCTTCCAGGAACTTGGTAATCAAGCAGCGAATAACCGTCTGTTGTGTCTGTTAAACAATTCAGATCTGCTACCTTAATCCGGGTACCGTTATAATTAGCGTAAGCTCCCAAGGCTTTCATACAGAGGCTATAATCTTCGAATGCGGGTACTCCGCCTGTAAAGAACAGGGGAGTTGCATCTTCCTTCGCACCAACCCACGCCATGGTGATTATCTTGTTGGAGTAGCGATTGGCATCAACAATATCCTGTACTATTGCGTCAATATCGTAGCCCTTTCCGATAATGCCAAGCCCGACACAGATCGCATCAATCTCTTCGTCGTCGGCAAGTATCCGCAAAGCATTAGGAATCAAGGACCGGTCATGCAGGAACTGAGCTGTTACATCGATCGGATTGCGGGGTGAAGCAAAGGCAGGTAATACTTCGGCTAGGCGCTGCTGCGTTTTATCTGAGAACTCGACAACGGTTAACTCTGCTTGTTGAGCCGCATCAACCATCATCACGCCAAGCGCGCCCGAGTTGGACAGCACCCCTATGCGATTACCTCGCATCGGTTTATCCGTCTCGAACATGTGAGCAAAAGCAATCATCTCTTCGACACTCTCTACCCGAGTAATACCGGCACGCCGGAACGCGGCATCTACAACAGCGTCCTCCGCTGCAATTGCGCCGGTGTGAGACGCCGCCGCCTTCTGACCGACGTCACTTCGTCCCGATTTTATCGCCAGCACGGGTTTGTTCAGTTCTCTGGCGCACTGCGCCGCCTCAATCAACGCTGGACCATCAGTGATGCTTTCCAAATAGATCTGTATAACCTTAATCTTGGCATCCTTAGCAACCGTTTTTATCAGTTCGGCCACCTGAACATCTGCCTCATTACCGGTGGCAGCCCAATAGCGCACCCCTTTGCCCAGACGTTGGTAATGGTTGTACACCATCTGGGCAACTGCCCCACTTTGACTAAGAATTGCCGAGCTACCTTCTATCATCTCTCCACTAGCAAAACTCGTTGCAAATGAAACGACACTTTTCAGCTCGGTGTTGACGATCCCCTGACAGTTTGGCCCCAACACCCGCATCCCCGCCTGCTTTGCAATCGCGCCGATCTGCTGTTGTAGCAACTTGCCTGCGTCGCCCATTTCTGCAAAACCCGAGGTAAAAATCACACAACTTTTTACTCCGCTGGCGGCGCAATCCTTTACCGCATCAATCACTGACACCGTGGGCAGGGAGATCAGCGCCAAATCGACAGGCTCTAAAATATCCTTGACGGAAGGGTAACTCTTTAGTCCCTGTACCTCTGGATAACGCTCGTTCACTGGATAAATATCGCCTTGATATCCATAGCTTTTTAAGAAATCAACCACTCGGCCGCCCACCTTTTTATGATCGGTCGAAGCACCCAATATGGCGATTGAACGGGGAGCAAGCAGTGAAGACAAGCTGCCGAAAATATTAGTCTTGCTCATAACGTTATTAATCACAGAATCAGTACCTAAGTTGAATTAACAAAACGGACATTTAAATTTTAAGGTGCTTACTCAAACCTACTCTGGCAGCTTCTGGAATAGTTTCTGCACTCTGTGATTCATAATTGAAGTAAACATAGGTTGCGGTCCCCTTGGCACATAGCCTATCGCCCTGATGGAGCTCTTCGTAGACTACAAAGCTTTTATTTCCAATTTTTTCAATCCATGTTTTTACCAAAACATCTTCTTGAAAACGAGTCTGGGCAACATAATCTAAATTCATATTAACCAGTGCAACGCGCCACCTTTTAAAACATAGGTCAGGTGTTAACAGTTTGAAAATATCCTTACGCCCTGCTTCAAACCAAACCGGCATGACCGTATTATTAATGTGTCCGGCCCCATCTGTTTCTGATACCCGTGGGATTATTTTTGTTAATAACATTTCTTGCTCTCCTATACAGCCATATATTATTGATAAATAAACTAACTACTAGTTACGTTTAACCCACTCGGGTTCAATTTACTTTTGCGTTTTTTGCTCAACTGGATAATCACTGCCACTATTAAGCATCCAATACCCCAGGTATCCGTGACAGTTCCACCCAGAAGAAGCAACACACCCGCCACACCCATTAATGTCCTCTCTAGCCATCCCATCAGACACAGCAGGTAACCTTCGAGCGCTGCGCCGACAGCCACCACGCCGATCAGCGCCGTCAGAACCACAAAAGCAAGATGCAGATACCCGTTACCTTCGTCGATCAGCAGGAGTTCCGGTGACATCACGAAGGCCATTGGTACTAGGAAACCCGCCGCCCCTAGCTTGAGGCTGGTCATCGCTACTTTGTTGGGCGAAGCGTTGGCAATTCCAGCTGCTGTGAAGGCAGCCAATGCCACGGGCGGGGTGATGCCGGAAAGTACGGCGTAATAAAGAACAAACAGATGGGCCGCAATATCGGGTACGCCTAGATAGATTAGGGTCGGGGCGGCGATAGTCGCAGCGGTGATATAGCAGGCAGCGGTTGGTAGCCCCATTCCCAGAATGATGCAGGCAACCATGGTCATCAACATGGCAGGGATCAGTATGCCACCGGCTAGGTCGATGATATTACCGGCCAACATTGGCCCGAGCCCGGTCATCGAGGAGATCCCTACAATAATACCGACGATGGCGCACGCAACCGCTGGCCCCAGAGAGGTCAATGCACCGTCACGGAGAGCGTTAATGATCTTGCCTGGAGTCATGCGTGTACTGCTGCGAAGGAAGCTTACAATTACCGTGATACCAATCGCCCATATCCCTGCAAATAAAGGCGTAAGTCCGCTCACCAGCATCCAGACAATGGCGATGACTGGAATCAGCAGGTGGCCCTTATCGATCAATATTTCCTTAAGTATCGGTAACTCGTGTTTGGGGAGTCCTTTGAGGCCATCCTTGCGAGCCCGCAGGTCCAGAATCACCCAGAGACATACGTAGTAGAGAATGGCTGGAATCAGCGCCGCTTTGATGACGCTCATATACGAGATGCCGAGTATCTCCGCCATCATAAAGGCCGCAGAAGCCATAACCGGCGGCATGAAGGATCCTCCGCTAGAGGCCACCGCCTCCACCGCGCCAGCGAAGTGAGCTGGATAGCCGATCCGCTTCATTAACGGGATTGTAATAGTGCCGGTTGTTGCGACGTTAGCGACCGCGCTGCCACTGATAGTGCCCATGATTGTGCTAGCCAGTACCGCCACCTTGGCAGGACCTCCAGGACGATGACCCGCTAAGGCCAGTGCGGCATCATTAAAGAACTCGGACGACTTAGTTTCGCCAAGAAAAGCGCCAAACAAGATAAAAATGAAGATGAATGTAGCCGAGATACCTAGCACAAGCCCAAAAATGCCAGTCTCAGTGTAATACATCTGATATATGATACGTTCCCAGGAGAAGGGTGCGATCTGGAAAGGACCGGGGGCGTAATTGCCGTAGGCGGCATAGATGAGAAATGCGATGCAGAGCAGTATCAGAGGCCAGCCGATGGTCCGGCGAGTAGCTTCGAATAGCACAAGAATACCAGCCAGCGCAACGGCCAGATCGAACTGATCAGGATACCGTCCAGTAGTCGCAAATTCGTTGTACATAAAAAACATATATAATGAAGTACCCGCGCCGATAAGTACCAATACCAAGTCTAGAAATGTCGGAGCGCTTCTTTCTCCGCCACTTCTAAGCGGATAGATGAGGAAAACCAGGGTCAAAACAAACGCTAGATGAGCCGCACGCATCTGGATCGAAAGCATGGTGCCATAGCTGTTGTAGTAGAGATGAAACAATCCCATCATAACGGTGATCAGCGTTATAACGACGCCCCAGAACTGGATGGGTGCCATTTTTTGCAGACGACTTTCGTCACTGGCGCCACCAACTAATTTCAGAAGCAGGTGCTTCATTGTGTAACTCCTCTTTTATTATTTTTCTGTCGTTCAGGCTTAACCGAATATAAAACTTCACTTGATATTTGGGAACCGCATAGGTTAAATACCTAAAATGCAATTAACGTATATCAGGCATTATGGATCTGAAGTCTTTAAAAATTTTTGTGCATGTTTCCGATCTTGGTAGCCTGACCAAAGCTGCCATTGATCTAGGGGTGACACAGCCGACACTCAGCCGCTCAATTGTACAATTGGAAGAAGAATTCGGCGGGCCGCTTTTCTACCGTACCGGCCGAGGGGTTGTGCTGACCGATATTGGTATAGCAGCCCTACCTCTCGCGCGCAGCTTGGTGGCCCATGCGGATGATGTGCTAACCGAAATATGTGAACACGGCCGCTCCCCAACCGGTAAGATCTCGATGGGGATCCTCCCCTCCATGGCTCACCCCATTACGTCACGTCTTTTTGATCTGGTACGAAAGCAGCTGCCTGGTATTAGGTTGCAGATATACGAAGGCTTTAGCGACCAGATTGATCAATGGTTAGCGTCAGGGCATGTCGATCTAGGGCTGTTGAGCCGCTACCGTGCAATCCGACCGCAGCAGGACGAAATTATGTTCAACTCAGGCTTGCTATTGGTTGGCCCCCCAAGCAACCAAGCGGTTCCCGACATTATTGACTTCAAGCAACTAGTGGATCTTCCCCTCGTACTGCCAATGAGCCCTAACGGCTTACGATTACTGGTCGATGAAACGGCCAAGCGTTTAGGGATGACCCTCAATGTGGCTCTCGAAGCGGACTCGCTAGGCACACAGAAGGATGTCATTCAGAATTACGGCTGTTATTCGGTGCTAAGCCCGCAAGCGGTTTACAAGGAAATGCAAGCTGGATCTATCTCGGCAAGCGTAATCATAAATCCTTCGCTATCTCGCACGGCGATCCTGACCAGCACCACCCAACGCCCACTCAGCAGGACAGGTCTTCAAGTGATGAAACTCACCCATCAGATAATTGACGACCTACGAGATGATATGGGGTGGTAGCAACCACCAGCATGACTACGACCCTGATACACCCTATATTTCGCCAGCGCAGGAGTAAGCAGTAGTTGCATTTCACCCGATAGAGATGAAGATTAAATTGGTTCGCGTTCATCAACGTTCCAGCTATCAGCGTTGAGGATCATCTTGGCTTACAGGACCCGCCTCCATACCCATGTCATCCAGATTCATCACCCCGGCAGCATACGATCGAGGTGGCACTTAAGGCGTGACATCTCACAGAAGAACGCATACCTGCAACTTGGGTACTGCGGTTATTGCTTGAATATCCAGAGCTACTCGTGGCTAAGGTATTAACTACCCAGTCAACCCTGAACGCGGTGGATGCTCTATGTCCTGCTTCCCATATATAGGTATCAGGCGGCTCCTTCTTGAATTGCCGTGCAAGTATTTTTTGCGACTTATAGACTGAAATAAGTTGCAGCCCGTGAGTATTTATAAATTTCCCCCTTTAGCATTGAAGCCTCAACAAGCATCGAAATTTGGTGCGGCTGATCTGCTCTCCATCATCGGTAGATACTTCTTGGCTACGGTGTATTCCGGAAATTCTACAACTGTAGATGGCGATTGCTTTTTCACCCTTCCAGCAATTCTCGAGTTTGTTTGTTCTTGGAACCCAACAGACGGCGCATATAGCCTCAAACACTCTCCGGCCTCTGTGGTATATGTCCAATGACAGACCCTCTCAGTGCGTTATGCGTTATGCGTATTTTTGTTATACAACCTATGCTGTTCTCAAATATCTAGTGCGGATTTATATTCGATTTTAGAATTGTCGTAATCACAGACTCATTTGTATCCGCCGTGACCAAGCAACGAAGGGGATTTCCAACGCAGGCATCGAACTGCACCGATTACCTTCTTGAGCAGTGCGGCTTTGATGGACGAAGTAAAAGTACCGATACAGAGATTTAAGCAAGCACAGCGCCTCCCCAAGTGAGGGGGGGTGGAACAACTAGGAGAATAAAAATGATTCGCTATTTAAAAAAAGGTCTTGTCGAAGAACAACACGCTGCTAGTGATAACGCCAGCGTACGCGAGGTTGTCCAGAGCATTCTGTCAGGCATCAGCGAGCACGGTGATTCTAAGGTACGTGAACTCTCTGAAAAGTTTGATAACTGGTCGCCCAACAACTTTCGTTTGAGTGAATCAGAAATCCAGGCGTGTATTGCAGAGCTTCCACAGCAGGACATAGAGGATATCAAGTTTGCCCAAGCCCAGGTTCGCCGCTTTGCCGAAGCCCAAAGGGGCTCGATGAAAGATGTAGAGATAGAAACCTTGCCTGGCATAATCCTGGGCCATAAACATATCCCGGTTAGCAGCGTAGGTTGCTACGTTCCCGGCGGTAAATATCCTTTGGTGGCTTCGGCACATATGGGTGTTGTCACCGCTAAGGTGGCGGGTGTGGAGCGGATAATCGCTTGCGCGCCTCCGTTTAACGGACGTCCACATCCTGCAATTGTAGCTGCGATGCACTTTGCTGGGGCAGATGAAATTTACTGCATGGGCGGAGTTCAGGCAGTCGGAGCGATGGCCCTTGGAACCGAAACCATCGCCTCAGTCGATATGATCGTGGGGCCAGGTAACGCGTTTGTTGCCGAAGCCAAGCGCCAGCTCTTTGGTAAAGTAGGTATTGATCTGTTTGCAGGTCCAACCGAAACCGTAGTTATTGCCGACGAGACTTGTGACGTAGAGATGGCTGCAACAGACCTGCTTGGACAAGCAGAGCATGGATTTAACTCTCCCTCTGTACTGCTGACCACAAGTGCAGAGCTTGCAGAAGGGTTACCCGCAGAAATTGAGCGCCAGCTAGAAACGCTTGAAACAGCAGATATTGCTGGTATTTCTTGGAGGGATTATGGCCAGATTATCCTCTGTAACAGTGATGCTGAGATGGTTCAAGTTGCAAATGAAATGGCATTTGAGCACGTCGAGGTGATTACCAAAGATGTTGATTACTTCCTCAATAACATGAAGAACTACGGTGCTTTGTTCTTGGGTCCAGAGACCAACGTGTCATACGGTGACAAGGTCATCGGCACCAATCACACCTTACCTACCGGCAAAGCCGCCCGCTACACCGGGGGTTTGTGGGTAGGGAAATTTATCAAAACCTGTACCTATCAACGAGTAAAGCCAGAAGCAACAGCTTTTATCGGGGAGTATTGTTCTCGTCTTTGCGCTATCGAAGGGTTTGCAGGCCATAAGGCTCAGGCCGATCTACGAGTCAAACGCTATAAAAATGTTCAATCATAAACCTTGTGCAGTGATGCCTACCAGGCTAGACAGGTCGTGACTTTCACCGAGGTCTAAATAAATATTGATACCAGAAGTTCTCTTTGGCAGGTAGGCCGCTTATGGGTCTACTTGTTTTTTTTCATCATAGAATTGAGATGATGCAGGAAATTATTCCTTAAATTCATGTAGGTGAACTTCATTGCACTATCTAAGCGGTGACGATTGGCCTTAATTAACCGTCTAAATGGTGCCCAAAGAGCACAATATGTCGTGTTAAGACCTTAAAGTGAGGCACCCTGATCAGTGACGGTTACGCGGCTTATGCCCGCTATGCCGCCACTCAAAAAGGCATCACCCACGCCCAATGCTGGGTGCACAGTCGCCGTTACTTTATTGAGGCGCAGAAGGACCACCCGGAAAAGGCGACGGAGGCGTTACAGCGGATTGCAATGCTGTACCAGAACGAAGAAAACATCCGCACCCAACACCTGATCGGCGAAAACAAACGCCAATATCGGCTGGACCACTCGAAGCCAGTGGTCAGTGACTTCTTCCAGTGGTGCCGGGACCAGTTGGAACCCGGCGGCCTGCTGCCCAGCGATCCACTCACCAAAGCCCTGAACTACGTGCTTGGCCGCGAAGCGAGCCTGACCGTGTTCCTGGAAAATCCGGACGTACAACCGGACACCAACCACCTGGAACGTAAGCGCCTTTAAATCGACCCACTTGTCCTCAGTCGATCTGCGACACATTTTTTGAGGCCCGCTCCAGGTCGACGTTCCACGGTAGCAGTG
>Ga0307487_1003078_pt1 | contig 10107 bp, 4 predicted proteins | sample CBIW12metaG_FD_203665 | JGI IMG/M metagenome (GOLD analysis project Ga0307487, IMG submission 203665) | Sea-ice brine microbial communities from Beaufort Sea near Barrow, Alaska, United States - CBIW 1.2 | ecosystem: Environmental > Aquatic > Marine > Coastal | place: USA: Alaska | collected... | reverse complement strand
GTTTTACCATTCGTCCTCTCTCAAGAACAAGGGTTTTAAATCCTTTTTCACATAATTCTTTGGCAGCCCATCCCCCACTAATTCCCGTGCCTACGACAATAGCGTCAAAGCTGTCATTTTCCGAAATTTTGCTCACAGTTCTATTATTATATATTAATTCGTTATCGAATATACTCAAAATAGCAATTTATCCTTAGCATATCAATTTTTTTTTAAAAAGAATACTTTTAACATAGCTTATTAAAAACGATCACAAAAATTTAGTATAAAAAACCTTAATTCTATTTTCATGAAAAAAATTTGATTACTCGTTGGTTTGCAAGTAAGGATAAACACTGTGCTACCACAGGACTTTCAAAAATTGATTTAAAATATTTTCTATTAAGTTATTAAGATATTTTATTAGGATTAAATCATTTATGCTTTCTTTTTTTAATTTTATTTTAAAGAAAATACTAATAGATTGTTAATATTAAAAATAATTAGCTATACTTGTAGTCTCATTAACCATAAGAATTTTAAAATTAATGTGGTCCTTAATTATAAAATAATATATTAATCAATTAAAATCTAATTAATGAAAAAAATTAAAATTTTAACCAATGCATTAAGAAATCTTCAGGATAATTGCTCTGTTTTTAAAATTAAAAACGGAAAAATATTAGTGCTATGTTTGTTTATCTTCTTTGGACAAAGTGAGAATGCATTTGCTGTTGATCTTTGGCAAGTGCAAGCAAAAACTGTTACGGGAACAGTTACAGATGGTAATGGTTTACCTCTTCCTGGAGTGAATGTTATCGAAAAAGGTACTAATAACGGGACACAGACAGATTTCGACGGAAACTATTCAATTGATGTAAGTTCGAATGACGCGGTACTCGTTTTTTCTTTTGTGGGAATGAGTCCATTTGAGCAGATTGTTGGAGCCGAAAATGATATAGATGTTGGAATGGAACAAGATGCAGCAGCATTACAAGAAATTGTTGTAGTTGGTTATGGCACACAAAAAATGGAGAATGTGATTGGATCGGTGTCAACTGTAAGTAGTGAAGAAATTAATCAAGCTCCGGTTTCCAATTTATCAAATGCTTTAGCAGGTCGTCTTCCGGGAGCAATTATTCAGCAAAGAAGTGGCGAACCTGGTAATAACGCAGCAGATATCACTATCAGAGGAAATGCCACACTTGGCAATAGCTCTCCTTTAATAGTTGTCGACGGTATTCCGGGTCGGGATTTAAATTCTATTAATCCCAATGATGTTGAAAGTATTACAGTTCTTAAAGATGCAGCTGCAGCAATATATGGTGCAAGGGCTGCCAATGGTGTCATATTGGTAACAACAAAACGCGGTAAAGAGGGAGTTCCGGCAACTTTTAATTATGGGTTTAACCAAGGGTTTCTTACACCAACAATGTTACCTGAAATGGCAGATGCCCCAACTTACGCACAAATGATTCGTGAAAATCAATCGTATAGAGGAGTTGATGAATCGAATATGTCATTTTCAGTGGAAGATATTGAAAAATATCAGTCAGGGGAATTTCCATGGACTCATCCAAATACCGATTGGTATGAGGCAGCGTTAGCAGAAAACAGCACTACCCAAAGTCATAATTTATCAGTAAGTGGAGGCACTGAATCAGTAACATATTACGGATCTCTTGGTAAAGAGTTTGCTGATGGAATTTACAGAAACTCTGCAACTTCATATGACCGATATAATTTAAATACCAGTATAGGTGTCCAAGTAAATGACTATTTTAGCTTTGGTCTTGATGTAAATGGTTCCCAGGAGAACAGGATGTACGCTACAAGAAGCACAGAGGATATCTTTTCCTCCCTTATAAGAAGTTATCCTACAAGTGTAGCTGTCTTTCCTAATGGATTACCTGGTCCTGATATTGAATACGGAGACAACCCTGTTGTTACACCCTCTTTTGAAACTGGTTTCGATGATGACAGGCGTTACAGGATAAACAATAAATTTTCTGCAGCTTTTAAGGTTCCAGGTATCGAAGGTTTGTCATTATCAAGTTATTATGCTTATGATTTATTCTTCCAGCAAAGAAAATTCTTTCAAAAACCTTGGGTGCTTTATGATTTAGATGAAGCAGCTTATTTAGCTGCCGGAAACACTGGAAGGGAAGATGGATCTGAATTTCTTCTTGGATCTTCAAAAGGAATTTCGGAACCACATTTAACAGATAGTTTTGGTGCCACGACAACCTCCAACTTCAACTTTTCAGTGAATTATGATAAAACTTTCAATGATGTTCATAATTTCAGCACATTTGTCGCTTATGAAAACTCTGAATTCAAAGCGCAAGGAATAGAAGCATTTAGAAGGTTCTTTATCTCAGACGCCTTACCATATTTGTTTGCCGGAGGTGACGATCAAAAGGACAATACAGGTTGGGTTGAAATAGATGCCCGCGAAAATTATTTTGGTAGGTTAAGCTATGACTACAAAGAAACTTATTTATTCTCCTTTACCTTTCGCCGGGATGGCTCATTAAGGTTTTCAGAGGAAAGCGGGCGATGGGGGAATTTTCCTGCTGTGCTTGCCGGTTGGCGAGTTTCCAACGAAGATTTTTGGCAAGACAACCTTGGTTTTATAAACTTCTTTAAACTAAAAGCCTCTTGGGGCCAATTAGGTAATGACTTTGTAGATCCCTTTCAATATCTAACAGGTTATTCATTTGGACAAGGAGGGGTGTTTGGAGGAAATAGGGGTTACAAAAACAGTCTATTTCAATCTGTTACTCCCAATCCTTTAATAACCTGGGAGGTTGCCAATATGTATAACGCTGGTTTTGAATCGAGGTTCTTCAACCGTAAAGTTAATTTTGATGCCAATTTTTTCTATCAAAGACGTAGTGATATTCTTGTGCGAAGAAGTGCATCAGTACCCACATTCACCGGTATTTCTTTACCTGATGAAAATTTTGGAATTGTTGACAGTAAAGGATTTGAAATTGTTTTAGGGTATAATGATCAGTTGGCAGATTTTTCGTATGGAATTAACGGGAATTTAGCATTTGCACGTAATGAGGTGATAGAATTTGATGAACCTGCACGTAATGTGCCCTGGCAAGTACGAACAGGTCATCCTCAAGGTGCGGCATTACTTTATCAGTCTGCAGGAATTTTTAAAGATGAAGCCCATGTTAATTCTTTGCCCCATGTTTCAGGGGCACGTCCAGGAGATATCATTATTGCAGATTTTGATGGGGATGGAGAAATCACAAATGATGATAGGATCCTGTTTGACGAGACCGCAGATCCAGAAATAACATTTGGCGTTTCCGTTAATTTAAAGTACAAAAATTGGGGAATTAGCGGTCTTGTACAGGGAGTTGGGTCTGCCATGAGAGGACTTTACAATGATGACCGGCAAGGTACTGGAGGAAACTATTTCCAGTATGATGCAGAAGGAAGATGGACACCTGATAATACAGATGCAACAAAACCAAGAGCATTTGAAAGACTTGAAGAATATTGGAGAGGAAGTCATATTACGGATTATTCTTATACCAATACAGCTTATGCACGTATGAAAAATGCCCAAATTTCCTATAGTATTCCTGAAAATCTCAATAGCAAAATTGGCTTGAAAACAGCACAGATCTATGCTTCTGGGCAAAATTTATTTTTCCTTTGGAATAAAGGTAGAATGTTTGATCCGGAAGTCGGATCTGATACAAGTTATCCATTGATGAGAGTTTTATCTTTAGGAGCTCGAGTGAGCTTCTAGTTATCCAATCTATTTAAATAATCTTTAAACTCATATTATTATGAATAATTATAAAATCAATATCAAGATTTTAGCAATCTTAGTTTTTGTGTTAACGTCGTGTGAAACAGATGTATTGGATGCAACTGCACCAGACAGGTATACTGACGCTACTCTTTGGTCCGATGTTAACCTTGCTGATGCCTATCTCTTAGATGCTTATGATGGATTGGCAACAGGTTATGGACCTGTAATGATAGAATCAGTTTCAGATAATATACGCCATGAATTTACTTGGGGGTCCCAAAATTATGTTCAGGGAAATATAAACCCAGACAACATACAGCCGTGGATACAGGAATGGGCTCATCCAGAAATTGTCACCTGGACTGATAATTTCAAAAATATTCAAACGATCAACGTATTCCTTGCCAATATTGATAAAGTACCAGAGGCATATGATCCCAGTGAGAGGGGAGCTGTTGAACAGAGGGTGGAAGTTTTGAAAGGAGAAGCATTATTTCTTAGGGCATTTACCTACGCCCAACTGGCCCGTACTTTTGGAGGTGTTCCCATTATGGGTGAGCCTAATCAAAGAGATGATGATTTTCTTTCGTTAACCAGGGCTACATTTAAAGAAACCATTGATTTTATAACTGCCGATTATGACGCGGCAGCTGCACTTCTTTTAGACGATGAGGAAATGGAAATGGGGCGGGCGACAAAAGGGGCAGCTTTAGCCCTTAAATCAAGGATATTGCTGTTTGCTGCCAGTGATCTTACGGCAGACGGAAGTGCGGCAAATGAATTAGTAGGTTATTCAAATCCTGATAGAACTGCACTTTGGACCGCTGCAAGAGATGCAGCTAAAGCAGTAATTGATTTAGGAACTTACAATCTTGCAAATTTTGGTGCGCCTGATCAAGAGGCAGTAGCCCAAAACTATTACGACTTTTTCAGACAAAAAGATCTGTCAAATAGTGAGATTATCTGGGGAAAAATGTATTTAAAAGGTGCTGGGTACGCAAATCAAATGAACCTATGGAATGGTCCCAATGGGAACAACAACTGGGCTGGCCATAACCCCACACAAGGATTGGTTGATACTTATCAAATGGGGGATGGATCAAGTTTCTTTGATCATTTCAGTGTTAATTCTGATGGTAATTACGTTAATGTTTCAGACCAATACGAAAGCGAAAATATTTATGATAATCGGGAGCCGAGGTTTTATGGATCCATTTTATATGATGGGGCTATTTGGCAACCTAGATTTCCGAATCTTGCCGGAAAGGATCCCGTAGGGATTTATGATAGACGTACACGCGTTACAATCGAGAATGGGACCGAAATTTCGAAAGATTATGGAATTGATACCCGCCAAGGTCCTGTTGAAAACTGGAATGGTTCATTTACTGGTTACATTATGAAAAAGTTGTTAGACGAAGATATCACCGGAAATAATGAAAATAACGAAAACGTATGGATCGAAATAAGATACGCTGAAGTTATTTTGAATTATGCCGAAGCGCTTCTTGAACTTGGCAATCCTGACGAGGCTGCAATATATATCAATATGATCAGGAATCGTGTTGGAATGCCAGATTTCACTGGGGATATTAATGATGCTCTCCGGTACGAAAGAAGATTGGAACTTGCTTTTGAAGGCCATCGATGGTATGATATAAGGAGGTGGAAAATTCTTGAAGAAACTCTTACCGATGCTATGGGGATCGATATAATTGAAACAACGAAAAATGGCAATATTACAACAGTATGGCAACAAATAATGGCTGAAGACCGTGAAGTAAACAATAGGATGTACTGGGTACCTATACAAACAGATGAAATTAATAAAGCGCCCCAGTTAGAACAAAACCCTGGATACTAGTTATTAGTAAACGTTTAAGGTATTTAGTGACCATTAATATCAGATTGTTATGATCATTTTTAAAATAAAGGAAAAATAATATGAAACGCAGAAATTTTGTTAAAACCGGGCTCTTGTCTGCTACAGCAGCTATTACCGGTAGCACCCTTGCCTATGGAGCGATCTCTTCAGCCTTACCCCAGGTTAATACAGGTAAGTATGATTTTAATCTGAATTACGCACCGCATTTTGGAATGTTTGAAAATCATGCTGGGAAAGATTTAATGGACCAACTCCAGTTCATGGCCGACATGGGCTTTACCGCACTTGAAGATAATGGCATGATGAGAAGGACTCCTCAGTTACAGGAGCAAATAGGAAATCAGCTTAGTAAGCTGGGAATGGAAATGGGTGTATTTGTTTTAGATAAAGGGGGGAATTCCGAAAATTCCCTCGCCGCGGGCAAAGATGAATTTAAAGAAATATTTGTTAATGCCTGTAAAAAGTCCATTGATGTAGCAAAAAGGTGCAATGCCAAATGGATCACCATAGTTCCTGGTAATTTCGAACGAAGGCTGCCTATTGGTAACCAAACTGCAAATGTTATAGATGCCCTTCGTAAGGGAGCGGAAATTTTCGAACCGCATGGTTTGGTAATGGTACTGGAGCCGTTGAGTGATACGCCTGACCTTTTCCTGCAGAATTCAGACCAGACTTATTCGATCTGTAAAGCTGTTAATAGTCCTTCCTGTAAAATTCTGTTCGATATATACCATATGCAGCGCAATGAAGGGAACCTCATTTCGAATATTGATTGGACATGGGATGAAATAGCCTATTTCCAGATTGGCGATAACCCCGGCCGTAAAGAACCTACTACCGGAGAAATAAACTATAAGAATGTTTTTTCCCATATTTATGAAAAGGGATATAGGGGTATATTTGGGATGGAGCATGGAAATTCACAGTCTGGCAAAGAAGGGGAAAAGATGCTTATGGAGGCCTATGCCGAAGTAGATAAGATCTTGGTTTGAAAAATTTAAATTGAAACGTATGACAATTGTATTTTTGATATATTTATGAATACCCAATAAAACAAAATTTTATAAATTTAAAAACTTATTATATTATGAAGAACATAATTATTAACCTTTTCCTGCATTGGAATTCAACGAAATGCTATAAATTTATAATTCAACATTTAGCCCCTGTAGGATTTATTCTGATTATTGTTGGCTGCGCGCAACCAACAGGGGAGGATCCTTCTTCTAATGGGGCTACTGCCCGGGCAGAACGAGATAGTTTATATACGCTATTTACCGATGAAGAAAAACGATTGCCCGAGAATGCTCTTGCGGGGCTTGAAGTGGCAGAGGGACTAGAGGTAGAGCTTTTTGCCGCAGAGCCCGATTTTCTAAATCCAACAAATATGGCTATTGACGCCAGGGGAAGAATATGGATCACTGAGGCATACAATTACCGCCCCGATATCACCGGAAATCCGCAACTGAAGCAGGGAGATCGAATTATTATCTTGGAGGATACCAACGGAGATGGCAAATCTGACTTATCCAAAATATTTTATCAAGGAACTGATATTAATGCAGCCCTGGGCATTGTTGTTCTGGGTGATAAGGTAATCGTTTCCCGCAGTCCCAATGTGTTTGTTTTTACCGATAGTAATGGGGATGATAAACCAGACAAAAAGGAAGTTTTATTTTCTGGTATTGGTGGTGAGCAGCACGATCATGGCATGCATGCCTTTGTCTTTGGTCCGGATGGGAAATTATATTTTAACTTTGGAAATGCAGGCGGGCAATTGCAGGACGGCGATGGTAAAACGGTGATTGATATAGATGGCAAACCCGTAGTGGCCGATGGTAAGCCCTACCATCAGGGGATGGTTTTCCGCTCCAATATAGATGGTTCAGAGGTAGAAGTCCTTGCCGATAATTTTCGTAACAACTACGAAGTAGCCGTTGATTCATATGGCACCCTCTGGCAATCAGATAATGATGACGATGGGAATAAAGGAGTACGAATCAATTATGTTATGGAACATGGAAACTATGGTTATCAAGATGAAATGACCGGTGCAAGCTGGCAGGCCCAGCGGACGAATATTGAAGAGGAGATTCCGCTTCGTCACTGGCACCTCAATGATCCTGGTGTGGTTCCAAACCTTTTGCAAACAGGTGCGGGTTCACCAACGGGAATCCTGGTCTATGAAGGGGGGTTGCTTCCAGAAATATTTCAAAATGAGATTATTGCTGCCGATGCAGGCCCAAATATAATCAGGGCCTTCCCCGTAACAAAAGATGGAGCAGGTTATAAAGCAGAAATCGCCAACATTTTGGAAGGAACCCGGGATCAATGGTTCCGCCCTTCCGACTTGACCGTTGCCCCTGATGGTTCATTATTTGTAGTCGATTGGTATGATCCTGGGGTAGGAGGGCACCAGATAGGTGATATGACCCGCGGCCGTGTTTTTCGCATTGCACCTACCGGAACACCTTATAAAATACCGACTCCTGATTTTTCTACCGCCAAAACGGCAGTAGAAGCTTTAAAAAGCGCAAATATGGATGTGCAGTACCAAGCCTGGACCACCCTCCATAAAATGGGTAAGAAGGCAGAATCTGCCCTGTTGGAATTATGGAAATCAGAGAATCCCCGTTTCCGCGCGAGGGCCCTTTGGTTGCTGGCCAAAATTGAAGGCAACAGTAAAAAGTATATTGAGGAAGCAATAAAAGATAATAATTCTGATATACGTATAACCGGCCTCCGTGTTGCGAGGCAAACAGAAAAAGATATTCTTCCTTATGTTAAAAAACTGGTAAGGGACTCCTCTCCACAAGTGCGGCGGGAAGCAGCTATTGCCTTGCGTCTAAATAAATCACCGGAAGCTACCGGATTATGGGCAGACCTTGCCATACAGCATGATGGGGAAGATCGCTGGTATTTGGAAGCCCTTGGTATAGGTGCTGATGAGCAGTGGGATACGTTCTTCAGGGCTTGGAAAACTGAGGCAGGAAATGCTATTGATACCCCAGCCGGAAGGGATATTGTATGGCGGGCACGTGCCTCTGAAGCGCTCCCTATGCTTGCAGGATTTATCAACGATTCCAATACAAGTGATGAGGACCTTTTAAGATATTTTAGGGCTTTTGATTTTCATAGTGGCGGTCTAAATTCTGTGAAGGAGGAAATCCTCTTGGCCCTTTTGGATCAGCAAAATACGAATCGGGATCAAATTATGCTTTTGGTTTTTAATCATTTAAATCCTGAAACTGTAAAGCAAACTCATAAAGCACAAGAAGCCCTGAAAAAAATACTTGTTTCAGAATCTGTGAAAGGAACACAGCAATTTGTAAATTTAGTTGATCGGTACCAGCTGAAAAATCAGAACGAGGAGCTATTGAAAATCACCCTTGCCTATCCCGATAGCACGATGGCTGGTCAGGCTGTACGGCTTTTATTCGATCGTGGAGGAACTACTTTAATAAAAAATGCTTTGAACGATGAGGATGAAGTAATCCCCATGGCGATTTTAACAGTTTTATCCAAAGTTCAGACCAAAATATCTATGGCATTAATAGAGTCTGTGATCAATAACCAAAACAGGAGTTTGGCAGTACGCCAAAAAGCAGTGGAATCTCTTGGCTCAGGTTGGAGTGGCGAAACAAGATTATTGCAGTTAGTTGTAGAAGGAAATATTCCAAAAGAATTAGAGCCCACTGCAGCTATGGTTCTTGCTGTAGTTTCCCGTGAGTCTATCCGGCAAGAAGCCGCCCAGCATTTAAAGGTAGAAAATTCCAAAATAGAAAAAGAATTAAGAGATGTGAGTGATTTTTCGAAACGTACGGGGAAAACTGCCAACGGAAAAGAAATATTTACAAAATTTTGCCTTTCTTGCCATATGGTAAATGGACAGGGTAATGATTTTGGGCCGGCTCTTTCTGAAATAGGAGACAAACTTCCTAAGGAAGCAATTTATGAGGCCATAATTCGTCCTGATGCTGGAATTAGCTTTGGCTATGAGGGTTACATCCTGGAGATGAAAGATGGTAATACTGCAGTAGGTATAATTTCGAGCGAAACAGAAGGCGTAATATCTTTAAAAACCCCGGGAGGGGCAGCAGTTAATTATGATAAGACGGAAATTATTTCCAGAACCCAGATGAACAACTCTATAATGCCAAAGTTGGATCAGATATTGACAGATGAGGAGCTGGTAGACCTTGTAGAATATCTTTTTTCCTTAAAAACTAAAAACTAAAAATAAAATAAGAAAAAGTTTTTAAGTGGTTTTTAAATGAAGATGTACAATCAGAAATTAATTTGTACGAAATAAAGGTTTGTATAAACTGTTAATAGAATTATTGACTTAGGCACTTAATTACTAATATTTTTGATATAACATGGTGGGCTTGCTACCATCCTGGCCATGAGATTCTCAAATATGCCCTCCTTCATAAAGCTGCGGTTGAACCGGTAACAGTAT